>ERZ779890.2907-NODE-2907-length-15803-cov-5.717361_pt1 | contig 15803 bp, 12 predicted proteins | sample MGYA00511553_ERZ779890 | MGnify/ENA primary metagenome ERZ779890 (study PRJEB29588, sample SAMEA2152064) | human gut metagenome | biome: human gut; feature: human-associated habitat; material: faeces | place: Denmark | collected 2008/2010 ...
GGATTCTCCGCTGGCGCTTGCCGATAATGTGGGCTAGGATGCCCTTTCGTCAAGGAATATGCGAATGAGTAAAAAGAAAGAGACCAAGGAGGAACGCTCCGAGCGCCGCAGGAAAGAACTCCGGCTGGCTCTGCGGGTGTTCCGGTATTTCCTCCCCTACAAATGGGCCATGGTCGTCGCGCTGTTGGCTTCCGCCGTCGTTTCCGGGACTACGGCCGGCACGGCATGGCTGATCAAGCCCGCGCTCGACGACATCTTCATCCGGCAGGACGGTACGGCCCTTCTGTATGTGCCGCTGGCCTTCATCGTACTGACGGCCCTGAAAGGTGCCGGGCGCTACCTGCAAAACTGGTGTATGCATTACAGCGCGCTGCACGTGCTGGAAACCATGCGGCAGGAACTGTTCCAGAAAATCATCACCCTGCCCCTGCATTTCTATGAGGAATCGCAGGTCGGGGCGCTCATGTCGCGCGTCATCAACGACGTGGGCATGATCCGGCAGAGCCTGCCCGCGTTCATACAGATCATCCGGCAGGTGATCACCATGATCAGCCTGCTGTACGTGGTGTTCCAGCAGAACTTCGAACTGGCGTGCTGGGCCATCATCGTCCTGCCCGTCGCCGGGTTCCCGCTGTCGCTGTTCAGCCGGGCCCTGCGGCGGTACGGGCGCAAGAACGCCGAGGTGAACGCCAGCATCTCCAGCATGTTGCAGGAACTGCTCAGCGGCATCCGGGTCATCAAGGCCTTCGCCACCGAAAAGCAGGAAACGGGGCGCTTCAACAAGGAAAACGCCCGGATCATCAACATCAACTTCCGCCAGTCCTGCGTGTCAGAGCTGTCGTCCCCGGTGATGGAACTCATCGGTGCGATCGGCATCGGGCTGGTGATCTGGTATGGCGGCCGCGAGGTCATCCAAGGCGACATGACGCCGGGCACGTTCTTCGCCTTCATGGGCGCGCTTGCCATGCTGTATACGCCCTTCAAGAGTCTGAACGGCGCGAACATGAACGTGCAGAACGCCCTTGCCGGGGCCGAGCGCGTGTTCGCCATCCTCGACGATCCTGCCCTCAAGACCGAACGCGGCGGCACGCTGCCGCTGGACGAGCCTTTCCGCGAGCTGACCTTCCGTGACGCGAGCCTGCACTACGGCGATGAGAGCACGCCCGCGCTCCGGGGCGTTTCGCTTACGGTGAAGGCCGGGGAGCGCATTGCCTTCGTGGGGCCTTCCGGCGCGGGCAAGACCACGCTCGTCAACCTGATCCCCCGCTTCTATGATCCGCAGCGCGGCGAGATCCTTCTGAACGGCAAGCCGCTCAAGGAGTACTCGCTGGCGTCCCTGCGGCGTTCCGTATCGATGGTGTCGCAGGATGCCTTCCTGTTCGACATGACCATTGCCGAAAACATCGCCTACGGGCGCGACCTGTCCTCGGAGCCGGATATGGATCGCGTGCGTTCCGCAGCCGTGGCCGCCTATGCCGACGGCTTCATCCGCGAGCTGCCCGAGGGGTACGAAACGCCCATCGGAGAGCGCGGCGTGCGTCTTTCCGGCGGCCAGAAACAGCGCCTGACCATTGCCCGCGCCCTGCTCAAGGATGCGCCTCTGCTCATTCTGGACGAGGCCACCAGCGCCCTTGATTCCGAATCCGAACACATGGTTCAGAAGGCCCTCGACAACCTCATGCTCAACCGCACCAGCCTTATCATCGCGCACCGGCTTTCCACCATTCTGGAAGCGGATCGCATCGTGGTCATGGAATGCGGGCGCATCGTCGACATCGGGCGGCACGAGGAATTGCTTGGGCGTTGCGAACTGTATACCCGCCTGTACAACATGCAGTTCCGCGCGCACGAAAATATCTGTGGCTGTGAAACCGATCTTGTGGAGTCCTGATGCCTCATTCTGGAAAATCGTTGCTCGGAGCCCTTTCCGCGCCCGTGTATTGGCTGTACCGCCTGTGGTGCCGCTCGCTGCGCTATACCGAAATCAACCGCGCCGCCATCGAAAACACGACCGATCAGGGCCGTCCCGTGGTCCTGTCGCTGTGGCATGACGAACTCTTTCCCCTGATTTACCTGAAACGCCGGCTCAACATCATTGCGCTGGTCAGCCAGAGCGACGACGGCGACCTCCTCGCCGGGGTGCTGGAACGCATGGGCCTTGAAACGGCCCGGGGGTCCAGCTCCCGGGGCGGGGTGAAGGCCCTTCTTGCCGCCGCCCACCGGATGCGCGAATCCGGGATCTGCGGCTGCGTGACCGTAGACGGCCCGCGCGGCCCGCGCCATGAAGTCAAGGAAGGCGCGATATTCCTCGCCGCCCGTGCGGACGCGCCCGTCGTGCCCATCCGTCTGTTCATGGAACGGCGCAAGGTCTTCAAAAGCTGGGATCGTTTCCAGCTTCCTTTGCCGTTCAGCCGGGTTTCGATGGTGTGCGCCGACGCCTACCGCGTCGAATGCGATATCCGCGATCCCGAAGCCGTAGCGCGCGAGTGCCGCCGCCTTGAGGAAAAGCTTGAGGCCCTGAAAGCGCCCGAACTGCCGCCTTCCCCTTCCTTGCTCCACCAGCTTTCCCAGGCGTTTTCCCGGGCCATGTGCCGGGTGGGCTATGGCTTCGCCCTTCTGCTCGGCAAACTCGGCTTTTCCCGTATCCGTTCGCTTGCCAGGGGGCTTGGCTCCCTGCTCTGGACATGCCTGCCCAAGCGCCGCCGTCTCGCCACGGAGAGCATAGCCCGGCACCTTGAACTTTCGCAGGCAACGGCGGAGTCGCTGGCGCGGGCCAGCTTCACGCACAACGCCCGTTCGTTCCTCGAGTCGGTCCTCGTTCCCGAGTTCGGCTTGTCCCATCCCTTGCTCGACGTGGAGCGCCCGGATCTGCTGGAGCGTCTCAAACGAGGAGAGCGCCCCAGCGTGATAACAACGGCACATCTCGGGGCTTGGGAACTGTTGGCCAGCCTGCTTGGGGATGTATCCGACCATCCGCGCCTGACGGTCGTGCGGACGTATAAAAACAAGCTGATGGATTACGTCACCACGCGGCTGCGCTCTTCTCATGGGGCGGACGTCATCGGGCACCGGGAAGCGGCTTTTCCCGTATTGCGGGCACTCAGGAAGAACGGGTACGCGGCGTTTCTCGCGGATCACAATACCAGCCGAAGCGAAGCGTTTTTCCTGCCGTTCCTTGGCGAGGAGGCCGCCGTCAACAAAGGGCCCGCTGTCCTTGCCGTCCGGGCCAAGGCCTTGGTCTGGCCCATCGCGTTGATCCGCGACGGGGATCGGTATCGTATTATTATAGAGGAGCCGCTGGACACGGCCCTCCTTGAAGGTGATGCTGAGGAAAAAGCGCTCGCGGTCGCCGCATTTTATACGGAGGCCAATGAGCGCATGGTCCGCCGCGCGCCCGATCAATGGTTCTGGATGCACAACCGCTGGAAGACGAAGCGGGTTATGGACGATTGATTGAACTGGAGGGGCGGGGGGACTTTTCTGAAGAAAAGCTTCCTCCGCCCCTCCAAAGACTTTTGGGCTTGCCGAATCCCTGTCTGTATGGATGGGGAGAAAAGGCGGGCGGTGGAAAAAAAGATCCATGAAGGCGGAAAAGCCGGAAAGCGTCCGGCGTTGACCGGCCGTTCCGTTTTCTGTAGGCAGAAAGGAACGGCTTTTTTTGTATGGACATTCCGTTCTTAGAGCACGTGTGCAACGCCCCAGCGCCGGACGCACGTTCAGTGCGCGCCAATGCGGCACGGGTTCCGCCGAAAACGACGATTCTCGGCGGAATGGACCTCTGAAACGCGATGCTTTCAAAGGTAATCCGCTCTGGAACATCACCTTGTCATCAAAGGAGTTTTCCATGCCAGTCGCGTATATCACCGGAGCTACGTCGGGAATCGGCCGGGCCACCGCCGAACGTTTTATTGAGGAAGGCTGGACCGTCGTTGCGATGGCCCGCCGCGAGGAACGCTTGCAGGAGTTGCAAGACGCGCATCCCGGCAGCGTCCACTGCTTCAAGCTGGATGTGCGGGACAAGGCGGCTGTCGAACACGTTTTCTCCGAGGCAAAGGAGCGTTTCGGCGCGCCCGACGTCCTCGTGAACAATGCGGGGCTGGCCCTTGGCTTGGAGCCGGCTCAGGCGTGTTCGCTCGACGATTGGGATACGATGGTGGATACGAACATCAAGGGCCTGCTGTACTGCACGCGCGCGGCGCTGCCCGGTATGGTGGAGCGCCATTCCGGGCATGTGGTGAACCTCGGTTCCATCGCCGGGACCTATGCCTACCCCGGCAGCAACGTGTATGGCGCGAGCAAGGGCTTCGTGCTCCAGTTTTCACGGGGCTTGCGTTGCGACCTGCACGGGACCGGCGTTCGCGTGACCGACGTCGAGCCCGGTTTGCTCGAATCCGAATTCTCCAATGTCCGTTTCAAGGGCGACGAATCGCGCTTTGACACGCTCTACGAGAACGCGCACCCGCTCCGGCCCGAGGACATCGCCGACACCATCTGGTGGGTCGTTTCCCGCCCCGCGCATGTGAACGTCTCACAGGTCGAAGTCATGCCCACCACGCAGTCGCTCGCCTCCGCCCGGGTATTCAAGGGGTAACAGCCCTCCAAGGGGGGTAAACTTTGAATACTCTTGCCATCTCATGAAAATTGCATGTAACTTTTGAGAAAAACATTCGGAAGCCAGCAACCTCCATCCTCCCAATGCCTCAACATTCGGTTTTCCCAAGCCCGTCGGCAGGGATTCGATAAGCGTAAAAGTGCTTGAAGGGAAAGGGGAGGCGCGGGCCGCGCTGGCGGGTTTGGGGAAGGGAACGGGAAACTTTCTACAAGAAGTTTCCCGTTCCCCTCCCCAATTTTTTTACTTCCAGCCTTCGGCGCGTTCCCGCAGGACTTTTTCACCGTAGCGCTCGAACATCCCCCACGCCCACGCATGGGTCATGTCCGGGGGGCAGGAGACGTTCACGTCGGCGTTTTCCGCGGCTTCCCACGGGCCGCCGATGCGGGCCACGAGATTGGGGATGTCGAACCATGTGCTCTGGCTGTAGTCGATATGGATGTTCAGCCAGTGGCGGACGTTGGGGAGCCTCCGGCGGGGCGCTCCCTTGCGCGATACGGGGTCGAGGCTGATCAGGAGATCGATGGGCGCGTCGAGCTTGCGGGCGACGAGGTTGACCGCCGCGTCCCCGCCCCAGCTGTGCCCGATGAGGGCCACGGAATGGCCTTTGGAGGCGTAGAGGTTCACGATGTCACGCATTTTGCGGCTTTCGTAGTGCTCGCGGAACCAGACGTCGTGTCTGGCTCGCAGATCGGCGGGATAGCGGGCGCTGACGGCATAACTGTTCCCGAGGACCTGATCGAGGAAGCCGCCGATGACCAGAACCAGAGGCCGCAGATCCTGCGCTTCGAGGGCCGCCGCTTTTTCCATGAAAAGCTTTTCCTGCCGCCTGTCCCGGATGGGGGACAGGCCGCACAGATCCAGAAGCCGTTCGGGATTGCGCTGAAACGTGAAATTCATCGGCTTTTCCTTTTCTATTGAAATCGGGCGGAGGCGCCGCCGGGCGTTTCCCGCGCGAAAAACCGGGGAGGAAACGTTTTTGCCCAACAACGCACTCTAGAATGTCAAAGCCCCGCATCCTTGGCAAGCGGGTGAGAACCCTCTTTTTCCAAATGAAAAGCCCCCGCGCGATTTCCGCACAGGGGCTTTGGAAAATCCACCTTCACCCAAACTTGGGAGAGGGAGGCTTGGGGATGGAGGGAAAGCCCTTCTTCAGAAGGTTTCCCCTCCCCCCTTCAAGGCTTAATTGCCCTTCAACGCGAACGTTCCGTTTTCTTTCTTCACGTCGATAGCGATCTTCCAGAACAGGGAGACGACGAGAGCTCCGATGGCGTAGACGCCGATCGTGATGACGATTTCAGGAATCGTCGGGGTGTACTCGGTGACGGTTTCAAACATGTTGGGCACGAAACCGCCGATGAGCAGGCCGAGGCTCTTGTCGATCCACGAGGCAATCACGAGCAGGACAAGGGCCCAAGGCAGGATCTTGTCGTTGTAGCGCAGTGCCGGGGGGATCAGCATGAGCAGGGACAGAGCGGCGAAGACCACCGCCGTCCACATCCAGCTGTTGATCCACGCCATATGTCCATCATGCCCCACGAAGAGGTACAGGATGGAATGCTGGTGTCCGGGGATGCCGCTGTAGAACGCGGTGAAGAGTTCCAGCAGGTAGAAGAACACGTTCACGCACATCGCATAGGTGATGATGGTGGACAGGGTCTTGGTGGCTTCACGACCGGGCTCGAAACCGGTCACGCGGCGCACGATCATCAGGAGCAGCAGTAGGATGGCCGGTCCGGAGCAGAACGCGGAGGCGAGGAAACGGGCGGCCATGATGGCGGTGAGCCAGTAGTGGCGGCCCGGGACGCCGGCGTACAGGAAACCTGTGACGGTGTGGATGGAGAAGGCCCAGATGATGGAGATGTAGATGAGGACCTTGATCCACTTCGGAGGCATCACATCGTTGCGGGCGGCTTCAAGGGTGACCCAGCCGATGATCAGGTTCAGGACAAGATAGACGCAAAGGACCAGCATGTCCCAGAACAGGATCGAATTCGGCGTGGGATGCAGCATCACGTTGAGCATACGCTGAGGCTGCCCAAGGTCGACCACGACGAACAACATGCACATGAGCACGGCGCCCACGGCCATGAATTCGCCGAAGATGATGATCCGCTTGAACTTCTCATAATGATGGAAGTAGGCAGGCAGAACGAGCATCACCGCGCCCGCGGCCACGCCGACGAAGTAGGTGAGCTGGGCGATGTACAGCCCCCAGGACACGTCGCGGCTCAGGCCCGTGAGGGTCAGGCCCATGTTCAGCTGGAAGAGATACACGACGAAGGCCAGGCCGATGATGGCTCCAAGGAAGCAGAGCCACAAGTAGAAACGCGGCCGGCCTTTGAGAATCAGTTCGAGCATGGCGGCCTCCTAGATGATGTAGTACACGCCGGGCTGGGTGCCCAGAGTGGGTTTGCGGCGGATGGTGAAGTTCTTCGACAGGGCCTGACGCACGGGCGAATCCGGATCATTCAGGTCGCCGAAGATCATCGCGCCTTCGGAGGCTTCCACACAGGCGGGGAGTTTGCCCTGCGCCAGACGTTCGGTGCAGAACGTGCACTTCTCGACCACGCCGCGGGTACGCATGGGGAACTCGGGGTTCACGTCCTTCACGTAGGGCTGCGGATCGCGGAAGTTGAAGCTGCGGGCTCCGAACGGGCAGCCGGCCATGCAATAGCGGCAGCCGATGCAGCGGTGCGGGTCCATCACCACGATGCCGTCCTCACGCTTGAAGGTGGCCTTCGTCGGGCACACGCGCACGCAGGGCGGGTTTTCGCAGTGGTTGCACAGCAGGAGGAAATCGCCGTGCAGGAACTTTTCGGGCATGTAGGCGTTCACGTCGTCAGGGAAGACGTGGGCGTACTTGTCCGTCCAGATCCATTTGACGTCCTGGTTGCCGGGGATGGTGGGCACGTTGTGGGCATGGTGGCACGCGTCGATCACGCGCTGGAAGTGTTCCGGCGAGGTGAACTTGCGGGTGTCGATGACCATGGCCCAGCGTTTGGCGTGCAGGGCATCAGGTTCGTTGGTGTAGCTGCCCTTGGCGGGCGCGGTGCCCGCCGGGAGGGCGCTGGCCTTGCTCCCGGTTGCGAGGGTCAGGGCGGAAGCCGTGCCCAGCGCAAAGGCGGAGAGACCGGCTATCTTCAGAAAGTCTCTTCTGCTTTTCATTAGTTGTTCCCCCTCGGCGCGATGTGGCAGGTCCAGCAATACGGATCAACGTTGTTGCTGTTGTGGCACTTGTCGCAGAAGTCGGCCTTGTTCGTATGGCAGGCCATGCACGTATCCTGAAGGCTGATGACCCACTTGCGGCCATCGGTGGCGACGTATTCGCGCTTGCCTTCGCGGATGGCTTCATCGCGCCAGGTGTTCAGCAGGGCCATGTGTTCGGCACGCATCCATTCCTTGGACTCGATGCACTTGTCCTTGCCTTCGCCCGTGGGCAGGGCGACTTCGGGGTAGACGTAGGTCTTGCCGCCGAGGTTCAGCCAGAAGGGCGAGGTGAACGCCACTACGGCGATCAGGACGCCGGGGATGATGTATTTGGCATTATACATGGTTTAATTGTCCTCCTCGGCAGAAGCGGCGAGCTCTTCAACGGCCTCTTCCTCTGGCTCGGGGTCGGGGCATTCGAGGTCTTCCTGACGCAGGTTCATGGTACGGGGCTGTTCGCCCTTCATGACCAGCGCGTTGGCGACCAGTTCGTGCAGGCCGCTGACGGTGACGCCCGGCGCCCAGTAGTTGGCGAGAGGCGGCAGCGTGGCGCGGTCGATGGCGCAGACGCAGGACATCCAGTTGACGCCGTTCTTTTCCTGCACGTAGCGGAGGGCGTTCCCGCGGGGGAAGCCGGCGCGCAGGCGCAGTTCCATGATTTCCTCGGTGTTGAGGCCGGAACCGGAACCGCAGCAGAAGGTTTCTTCCCGGATGGTGTGCGGGGGCATTTCCACGAATTCGGGGCAGACGGCGCGCAGGACGGCGCGGGGCTCTTCGAGCAGGCCCATGGCGCGGGCCGGGTTGCAGGAGTCGTGGAAGGTGGTGATGATGCCGGAGTTGCGTTCGGGGCGGAGATTCAGCTTGTTGTGGTGAATCAGGTCGGCCGTGAACTCGGCGATGTGCACCATCTTGGTGGCCCGTGCGTTTTCAAAGCGCGTGCCGGTGATGGGGGACGTGGGAACGTCCATCATGCCTTCGGGAGCGGGGCCGTTGTAGGTCGCCATGTACTGGTTGATGACGCGCCACATGTGGCCGCATTCGCCGCCGAGGATCCATTTGGAGCCGAGGCGCTTGGCTTCCGCGTACATCTTGGCGTTCAGCTTCTTCGCCATGTCGAAGGACACGAAGGAGCCGAAGTTGCCGCCTTCGGAGGCGTAGGTGGACAGGGTGTAGTCCAGCCCAAGCTCGTGGAACAGCATCAGGTACCCCATGAAGGTGTAGATGCCGGGTTCCGCGAACACGTCGCCGGAAGGCGTGATGAAGAGGATCTCGTGCCCCTTCTCGTTGAAAGGCGGATCGATATGGATACCGGTGATGGTTTCGATATCTTCGCAGAGGAATTCAACGATTTCCTTGAAGGCGTGGGGCTGGATGCCGAGGTGGTTGCCCGTGCGGTTACAGTTGGACACCGGTTCCATGATCCAGTTGATGCCGAGGCCGAGCTCATGCAGCAGTTCGCGGACGATAGCCGTGATTTCGGCGGTATCGATGCCGTAGGGGCAGAACAGGGAGCAGCGGCGGCATTCGGTGCACTGGTAGAAGTAGGTGAACCATTCTTTGATGACGTCGGTGGTCAGCTTGCGGGCGCCCGCAACCTTGCCGAGGAGACGCCCGGCGGTGGTGAAGTCGCGGCGGTACACGGAACGGAGCAGTTCCGCACGCAGCACAGGCATATTTTTCGGATCGTTGGTGCCGAGGAAGAAGTGGCATTTGTCGGCGCAGGCGCCGCAACGCACGCAGGTATCCATGAAGATCTTGAGGGAACGGTGCTTGGCAAGACGTTCCTTCAAGGCCTTATAGATGATTTCTTCCCAGTTTTCGGGCAGGTGCCAATCCTCTTCCTCAGGCTGCCACGCATGGGGATGAGGCATGTGCAGCCCTTCCATGATATCCACCTTGGCGGGATAGGCGTACATGCCGGCCTTGATCTCGGTCTTGACGTCCATCCAGCTCTTTTCGGGGAAACTCGCACGGGAGGCGATCATTTCTTCCGGTTTTGGCATTTTGGCCATTAGGGAAACTCCTTACTTGGACGGGGCCGGGGCCGCGGGTTCAACGTCTTCGGGCTGCTTTTCCAGGGGCAGGCCAGCCTCAGCCATCAGATCACGGAAGTCGTCCTCATATTCCGCATAGGTGCGGTAAGGGGCGTTCGGGTTGTTCCAGGGATTGACGTGGCGGACTTCACGCGTGTTGCAGCGCATGTTGCGGGTGGGGGACATGAAAATGCCGCCCATGTGCATCAGCTTGCTGAAGGGGAAGTAGATGAGCAGCACGCTGACGAGCGCGACATGGGTGAAGAACAGGGGGTTCAGGCCCACGGCGGACTGCGGCGTGAAGTGCAGGATGCCCATGATGAACACTTTGGCCTGCGCGATGTCGACCTTGTCGAAGTAGCGCATACAGATGCCGGTGCCGATGATGCCCATGATGAGGAACAGCGGGAAATAGTCGTTGGCGAGGGAGATGTAGCGCACTTTCGGGTTCGCCAGGCGACGGCCGAAGAGGAACAGGACAGCCACCACGATGAGCATGTCGGTCATGAACAGGCGCGGCACGCCGACCTGCATGATGCCGTCGAAGAACTCGAGCCACGTCAGGCAGACCGGAACGGGTTCGATGAAGAACCGGAAGTGCCGGATGAAGATGACCAGGAAACAGTAGTGGAAGGTCAGCGCGAAGACCCACAGCCATTTGGAGGAGAAATAGGTGACGCGCGGCCCCACGGAGCTGACTTCCGCAGAGGTGTTGCGGAACAGCGAACGGAACAACAGCACTTCGAGGATCATACGGCCTACGACAGCGGCGTTGCTCATGGGCGTGTCGAGGCGGTTCGGCTTGATCCAGTCCAAGGAACGCTCTTGACCACCCGTAGTGGGGATGGCGAAGGGCACGGGCGATTTCGCCCACCAGCAGGTGATGCGCCAGATGATCCCGCAGACGAAGACAACCGCGGCCAACAGAGGCAGCGCCACACCCAGCAGAGACTGGAATCCGGCGACCGCCCCCGACCAGGCGATGGCTCCGATGAGCAGGACTGCCACGAGTGAAACTATCATTCCCTACCTCACTCCAGGCTTAAAGTTTGACATATCCAAATCCGTAACCACAATAAAAAGGATTCCGAAAGGGAAACAGGAAACAGGGCCTATTCCCCGTCCTGATTTTCCACCAGGCCATGTCTGGCCGCCCAGCGCCTGATCTGAGACGCCTCCCTGCGCTGTTGGGCCACACGCTCGGCGTAGACCTGCTCCCGATCCGCAAGGTACAGGTTGAAGGCCATGAGGCAGAGCGTGTCCAAACGATCCCCCATGTCCAGGAACCCCTGGACATCCCCGGCGGCCAGCATGTCCGCAAGGAGCAGTTCACGAAGCACGGACTTGTACAGGTACAGCACGCCGACGGCCTGTTCGGGCTTGAGGTCCTGCACCGCGCGGATACGGATCAGTGCCGCCACAGAGGCGTGCACCTTCTCCATGTCGACATCCCGGCCCGTGACGGCGTCGTAGATCTGTTCCCCGGCGGCGCGGGTGGCGTGGCCGACGGGATTGGCGAACTGATCGCGTTGCGTCCGAATGAAACCGGTGGTCTCAAAAGGATACATGGCGAACACGGCTTCGGTCCATTTTTGGATAGCCGCGTCGCGCCGAGCCGAGATGATGTCTTCAGTGCTCATGCTTGCTCACATCAAGGTTAAGAAGGGGATTTGGTTCTCCTGCGCTGCATAATCAAAAACAAGCGTCCGCCCCGAAAGGTTGCGGCCCGCCTGTTTCGTCGAGTGCCTCCGAACCTGAAAATCATACGCCGTCTGCACCCTTACGCGATTTTGGCGGATTTCACAAGACCGGCTTGAGAGGGGAGCGTTTGGCTGTTCAGACAAACAGTATATAATCTTCCGGAACTAAATAAAATAATATTTTTAGAGCGATTATTTGCCGCGTCCGGCTTCGCCCATATCCGATGGGGCGTCCGACCCCGCCGGGCAAGCCTGTTTGCCAGGGGGAGCCGGACGATTGGACGGCCCGCCCCAGGCCATTTCAGGACAACAAAAGGGACACATCCGGTTGCGGCATTGTACTGCCGCAACCGGGCGTGTCCCTTTGCAATGCGGTTTTGGGACTACAGGGCATGGGGGGCAGCATTGTGGAACGGAGGACCTTAATGCTGCCTTCATTCCCGCTCACGCCAGGTTCGTCACTTCGTCGCCGCTGTTGCCACTTCCACCGATGGTGTTTTCGAGCTTGCCCTTGAGGTTGTCGCGGAGACGCCCGGCGAGCTGGGCGACGGATTCGTTGAGGCTGGCGGGCGCGTGATCGCCCTGCGCCTCCTGCGGGATGCGGCTGTGGGCCACGGTCATGAACAGCTTGATCCGGTTGAGCTGGTTCGCCTCGCTGCTGCCGGGATCGTAGTCCACCGCCATGAGGTTGGCGTGGGGCCGGATGCGCTTCAATTCCTTGAGTACGCCCTTGCCCGTAATGTGGTTGGGCAGGCAGCCGAACGGCTGGAGGCACAGGACGTTGCCCACCCCGTGGTCGATGAGTTCCAGCATTTCCGCCGTGAGCAGCCAGCCTTCCCCGGCCTGGTTGCCCGTGGAAACGATGCCTCGCACGCTGCGGGCCAGATCCGCAATCCGGGAAACGGGGAGGAACCGGCTGCCTTCGAGCGCCCGGCGCATGGCGTCGCGCAGGGATTCGATGCGCTTGATGAGCAGCCAGTTGCTGAAGGCGGGGAATGCCTTTCCGCCCATGTGCCGCCACAGATAGACGGGATCGAGCAGGCAATAGAGGAAAAAGTCCATAAGATCGGTCAGGACGGGCTCGCCGCCTTCTTCCATAATGTGGCGGATGACTTGATTGTTGGCGTCGGGATGGTACTTGAGCAGGATTTCGCCCACGATGCCCACGCGGGGCAAGGGTGCGTGAGCCTGACGGATGGCCGAGAAATCCCGCACGATGCTCCGCATGTGCGACTTGAACAGCGAGCTGTCGCCTCGCGCCGCGCTGAACTTCACGCGGTTCATCCAGTGGGCCAGCCGATCGTCCGTATCCCCGGCGTTGCGCTCATGGGCGCGGGTGGACAGCGAGACGCGCTGGAGCATGTCCCCGTAGAGGCAGCCCAGGATGAGCCGGTGCAGCAGGCGCGCGGAGATGGCGAATCCGGGCTGTCTGTTCAGGGAACCCCCGCTCAGGGTCAGGACGGGCACATCCCCGAACCCGGCCTCGCACAGGGCCTTGCGGAGCAGCGCCGGGTAGTTGGTCGCCCGGCAGGGGCCGCAGGTCTGCGCCAGCATGAGGGCCGTGCGCTTGGGATCGCACCGTCCGCTTTGCAGGGCGTCGATAAGCTGCCCGATGACCACGATGGCGGGGTAGCAGGCGTCGTTGTGCACGTAGTTGAGCCCGGTTTCGATGGCCTCGCGGCTGACCGTGGGCAGGATTTCCAGATTGTAGCCCGCGCTGGAAATGGCCTTGCCGATGATGTCGAAGTGCAGGGGGGACATCTGCGGGGCAAGGATGGTGTGCGTCTGGCGCATCGGTCTGGTGAACACCGGACGGAAGGCGGAAGCGGCGGGCCGGGGAGTGAGCGGCGTCTCGCGCCGCTCCTCCACGGCGGCGAGCAGGGAGCGGATACGGATGCGGGCCGCGCCGAGGGACGCGCCCTCATCGATCTTGATGAGCGTATGCAGCTTTCCGGCGCTGGTGAGGAGTTCCGACACCTGATCGGCGGTGATGGCGTCGAGGCCGCATCCGAACGAGGTCAGCTGCACCAGTTCGAGGTTGGGGCGCGTGCACACCAGCGCCGTGGCCCGGTACAGACGGGAATGATAGGTCCACTGGTCCACGACCCGGAGCGGTTCGGCGGGATGCCCGAGGTGCGCCACACTGTCCTCGCTGAGCACGGCGGCGCCGAGGGAGGCGACGAGTTCGGGCAGACCGTGATGGACCGCCGGATCGGCATGGTAAGGCCGCCCGGACAGCACGATGCCGAGCTTGCCGGTGCGTTCCAGTTCGGCGAGCACCCGTTCGCCTTCGGCCCGGAGTTCGGTGCGGTAGGCTTCCTGTTCGAGGGCGGCGACGCGTACGGCTGCGCGGAGCTCCTTTTTCGGGATGCCGAACAGGTCATGCAGCGCGGCAACGAGCGTGTCGGGATGTTCCAGCGACACGAACGGCGTGTACAGGGTGCAGTCCTGTTCCAGCAGTTCGTCCGTATTCAGGCGGATGACTTCCGGGTACCCGGCCACCACCGGACAGTTGTAGCCGTCCGCGGCGTCTTTGCTCTCCCGGCGCTCGCGCGGCAGGCAGGGGAAAAAGATGCGCTTGAGCCCCTTGCGCAGGAGCGAGGCGATGTGCCCGTGCGCGAGCTTGGCGGGGTAGCAGACCGTGTCGGACGGGATCGTCGCCTGCCCGCGCAGGTAAAGGCTGCGCGTGGAGGGCGGGGAGACGATCACCTCGTAGCCCAGCGCCGTAAAAAACGCGTGCCAGAACGGCAGGTTCTCGTAAAAGTTCAATCCCATCGGGATGCCGACCGTGCCGCGCGTGCCCTTGACCGGCCGGTAGGATTGCAAAAGCCGGCGTTTGTATTCAAACAGGTTCGGCAGCGGCGCCGCCTGCGGCTCCTCGCTTTTGCGCAGCGGCTTGTCGCATTTGTTGCCGCTGATGTAGCGCCGGTTTCCCGCAAACGTCGAAACGGAGAGCCGGCAGGCGTTGGTGCAGCCCTTGCAGACGACCGGCGCGGACGTGTAGGTGAAGCGCTCGAGCGTCTCCGCCCGGCTCTCGTCCAGCCCCAGCTCCCGCAGTCCCTCGCGCAGCAGCGCGGTCACTTGCTCTGCTCCTTCAAAAGGTCGCGGATCTCGGCGAGCAGCAGCTCCTCCTTTGTCGGCTCGGGCTCATCCTCGGGCTCCGGCTCGGGCTTGGAGAGCTTGTCGTGCATTTTGTTGATGGCCTTGACCATGCAGAACACGGCGAACGCGATGATGATGAAGTCCAGAATGACGGAGATCAGATTGCCGAAGTTGACGGCGATCTCGGGGTCAACGACCTCGCTGCCCTCCATCACGGCCTCCTTGAGCACCCATTTCCACGCGGAGAAGTCCACGCCGCCGGTGAGAATGGAGACGAGCGGCATGATAATATCGTTCACCAGCGAGGTCGTGATCTTGCCGAACGCGCCGCCGATGACAACGCCGATGGCCATATCCAGCACGTTGCCGCGCATGGCAAACGCCTTGAATTCTTCCATAAACTTCTTCATAAGAAGTCTCCTTTGTCTGTTTTTGAAAACAAACAGTATTTTATTATTGAAATACTACGACTTGTTATCAAAAATCAATGCTTCGGCACCAGCTTGTCCTTGCCGCCCATGTAGGGGCGCAGGACCTCGGGAATGAGCACGCTGCCGTCGGCCTGCAAATTGTTCTCCAGGAACGCGATGAGCATACGCGGCGGCGCGACCACGGTGTTGTTGAGCGTGTGGGGCAGATACATTCTGCCGTCCGCGCCCTTGACGCGGATCCTGAGCCGCCGCGCCTGCGCGTCGCCGAGGTTGGAGCAGGAGCACACCTCGAAATACTTCTGCTGGCGCGGGCTCCACGCCTCGATGTCGCAGCTCTTGACCTTCAGATCGGCGAGGTCGCCGGAGCAGCACTCGAGCTGGCGCACGGGAATGTCCATGCTGCGGAACAGCTCCACGCTCCACTTCCACATCTGCTCGTACCACTTCATGCTGTCCTCGGGCTTGCAGACCACGATCATTTCCTGCTTTTCAAACTGGTGGATGCGGTACACGCCGCGCTCCTCGATGCCGTGGGAGCCCTTCTCCTTGCGGAAACAGGGGGAGTAGGAGGTCAGCGTCTGCGGCAGGCTCTCCTCGGGCAGGATCTCGCCGATGAAGCGGCCGACCATCGAGTGCTCGCTCGTGCCGATGAGGTAGAGGTCCTCGCCCTCGATCTTGTACATCATGGCGTCCATGTCGTTCTGGCTCATCACGCCCT
>ERZ779890.2912-NODE-2912-length-15767-cov-37.862271_pt1 | contig 15767 bp, 10 predicted proteins | sample MGYA00511553_ERZ779890 | MGnify/ENA primary metagenome ERZ779890 (study PRJEB29588, sample SAMEA2152064) | human gut metagenome | biome: human gut; feature: human-associated habitat; material: faeces | place: Denmark | collected 2008/2010 ...
TGTCGGGCATAACGGTCAAGGGCATTGATAAAGGAACAGGTAAAGAAATGTCGGTAATAGCTTACTTTGCGGATAAATTCTGATAGTGAAAACTGATTTTGTTAATTACGACCAATTTAGAGTAAATAATATTGTTAGTTATTCACAAAATATTACATTTTTATAATACGATGCTGTTTTGTTGTTGACACCGTATTTTTGCCGTGCTATAATTTTGATAGTATTCAGAATACTACAACTTATATTTACACGGAGGTTTACTATGAAATCATCAATCAAAAAAGCTTTAAGCACATTATTATCAGGAGCAATCTTATTCTCGGGCATACTCTCCTATAGTGCGAGTGCGTCCGGAACAATAACCAGAACGACCGCTAAAATCGGGTCGCAGGTCAAGGTCACATACTCATATGATGTAGACGGTAATTTGACTGATTCTCTAAATAACAGAAGAAATGAATATAAATATGGTCAACACACAAACAAAGGCTTTGCAATAACAAGTAAAAAAGTTGTTACATTCAAATTTGGCGGAGCAAGCTACGCAGGTGCTAAATTTGAAATATACAAGCAAGACAAAGACGGCGGCATAATCAAAAAGGGCAATCCCGTTGCCACCATTGACATACCGATGGCTTCAACCGGAATGCCCACACTGTCCAAAGATATAACTCTTTCTACAGGCATTTATTCCATCAGATGCGTCTCTGCATCTAAAACAACAAGCACAAAAGGTGCTGTTACCATATGTTACGCAGATGGCATCAACTAAAAGCATAATCCAACGAGGTAAAATATGTCCTGTTATTTTTACATTCTCTGCAAATACTGGAGAAAACATCTACGCACCGCTTTTGCACTTCTGTTTTCCGGACTGCTGCTTACCGCAATCATCACCACGGTTTTTCTTTTCATTCGTGAAGGAATCAATCAGGAGGTTGAATCATGGTATGACAGCTCCGGAAAATATGATCTTATTCTTAGCGTTTCCGATGATTTAAAAAGCGAGCTGATCCCTGCCGACGCAGACTGTATACACGAAACCGTAACCGTACCGGGAAAAGTCGATTTTTACGGTAAAGAATACACATACGGCTATACTACAGAGATGGGCTACAATTTACTGCACATTCCTATGGTAAGCGGCTCTTTGCCTGTTTCGGAAAATGAAGCCGCAGTTGCGCAGTCGCTCCTTGAAAGTGTCGGTTATCTCGGAAAAAGCGGCGACAGCATAACAATAAACGGCAGGCAATATATTCTTAAAGGCATTATCGGAGAAGACTATTATAATAGAAGAGCGCTGTGTGAAAACGTTGAATATATAGAAGGTCACGGGGCAGCGCCTGAGCCTCTTCCCCTTATATATGTCGGAAAGCCGTCAGACGCTCCTGCGGCAAGCTACACTGTAGATCTTTACGCAGGCGAAGGCGTTACAGTATGTGACGAAGAAGATCATGCTTACATTTTTGGCATTTCCGACAGGGAATTTGTTACAAAGCTTGAAGAAAGCTATCCCCCGGGAAGTGATAATGATGCCAGTCTGCATTATTTTTCAAACTACCACGGAGAAGATATTGCGAGTAAACAGCATATTACCAACGCAAATACGTTCTGGCTGATCATTATGTCGTCTATTTGCGCATTGATCGCTGTATTATCGTTTATCTGTATGCTCAATATAGTTTTCAAAGAGCGTGAAAATACCGACCGTCTTCTGCATAACATAGGCTTTTCAAAATCAAAAAGCGTTATTATGTACGCAACAGAAGCCGTTATGCTTTTTATAGTCCAGACGGCACTCGGAATAGCTCTCGGCATACTGTTCTATATTCTTATATTCTCAGTCCGTGTCGAATTTATGGGTATGAAGCCATACGGCGGCTTTACGACCGACCCCATCGTTCTCGGTGCAACCGCCGAGCCTATTGTAATTGCCGTTATATTCTCAGCGATCACAATTGCTTTGGGATATCTTGTGTTTACGCCTGTCGTACTTTCGTCCAAAAAGCAAAAGAAAAGGTTACTTCCTTGCTCGGGCTCGGCAGGCAGTATGATCTCACGCGCTCTCAGCAGTAAAGGCATAACTCTTATACAGACTGTTGCACTGTCGCTGATAGTGTTCGGAACTACTCTCGGTTATATGCGATACACCCGTGACGGAAAGGAATGTCATAACTATCTTTATTTTGACTTTCCACCCGTTTATTATGCCGGTTGGCTTGACATGGAGGAGTACGGAATAGCCGATTATCTGAACTGCGATCCTATAGGAGTAATCTCACTCGGCGCAGAGGAGAACCACAGCCTTAAAATAGCGGATTTCAATTATTCCGTCGGTTTATCCGACAAGGACACTGAAAATTTCCCCGATGCTTTATCATTCGGCTATATCGGAAATACCTTTGCCGTGTGCGGCAGTGAAACCTTCGCCTACAACGACAACCGTGAAACAAAAATACAGATAGATGACAGTATAAAAGATAGCATTACGGCGGCTTCGGACGAACAATACAAAAGCTTTTTAGGCTCGGACGGTATCGGCGATAAATACTGCTACAACATTCCGATAAGACTTGCCGATGAAAAAACACTGAAAGCGCTTTCTTCATGTATTTCCGGCGGTATGCCCGACATTTCCGCACTTAACAGCGGAGAACAGATCATTCTGGTGCGTGACTATGACCGCAACGTCTATAAGGAAGGCGACAGCATTGAGATAATGGCGCTCAGCGCAAACGACACAGGCTACGGTATCGGTAAGGCAACAGAACACACCTTTAAGATCGGTGCAACGCTCACGCTCGACGGCTTGACGGATAAAACGCTTGATTATCTTCTTGATTTCGGTTTCAGGGATCAGAGCAACAGCGGATATTTCCTGCTGACCACCGCCGCAGGCGCGGCTTCCTCCGGCTTCCCCGGAGCTGTGTACAGCAGCATTTATTCACCGACCGATATTGACGGCGGACTTGTTCCTACAACTGCCGGTATGACCCGCAACAATTTAAGCGAGCTGAAAATGCAGAGCTTTATAGACAAATTCAAACGATTATCGGGAACAGCCGCAACAATTGTTATAATGTCGCTTCTCGGCTTTGCGGCTTATTTCAGCTGTATCGGGCTTAAAATCAGAATGAGGTCTTACGAAATATCCGTGCTTCGTGCATTAGGAACGCCGCTTTCACGGATACGACGAAAGCTGTTTATCTCAAACCTCAGAATACCGATCATATCAACCGTTATCGCAGGGCTTGCCGCTTACGGAGTAGAGCTATTTACAGGCATGATGTATGACAAGGTCGTTTATCTGAAAGAGTCCGCTCAGGACGATATAGCTTCGGATATTATAAATTACTGTTTTCTGAATGATGTACCCTGGACTGTCCCGCTTATAAAGCCGCTTGTTATAATTTTTATCGTCCTCTCGATAATAACGGTTATACTCACTTTACTTTCAACAAAAAAATTCACATCTGAAATATCTGTTCAATTGAACGAGGAAAGGAAAAGACGATGATCAAAACAACAGGGCTTACCCGTATATACGGTAAAGGCGAAAACGCCGTAGCCGCCATAAACAACCTTGATATCCGCATAGATGACGGAGAGCTTGTCGCAATAACAGGTAAAAGCGGAAGCGGAAAAACCACTCTGCTCAATGTACTGGGCGGACTGGATAAAGCAACAGACGGCAGCGTTTTCTATGACGATACCGACATAACAAAACTCGCAGATACAGCACTGGCGGATTTCAGATTGAACAAGATCGGCTTTGTGTTCCAGTTTTACGATCTGATACCGGAGCTTACCGCAAAAGAAAACATACTTCTTCCGTCAAAGCTCGCCAAAAAGGGCAAAACCGATATATCGGATACCGTAAAAAAGCTGGGTGTTGAAAGCCTGCTCGGCAGATACCCGTCAGAGCTTTCCGGCGGTCAGCAACAGCGTGTAGCCATTGCAAGAGCTCTTGTCAACAACCCCTCGGTCCTTCTTTGTGATGAACCTACAGGCAACCTTGACGTTGCGACAGGAAACGATGTTCTTTCTCTTCTCATCGACCTCAACCGCAACGACAACCGCACAATAGTCATTGTAACACACGATAATCAGCTTGCCGAAAAATGCGACCGCATTATCCGCATTTCAGACGGTAAAATCACAGATTAATAAACAGCCGTATTTGTTCATAAAACAAATACGGCTGTTATTATATCCATTTATTCACGCCTTAACCGAAATAATCGATCTTCATAGCCTTCTTGACCTCGCTCATAGTCTGAGCCGCACACTGACGTGCCTTTTCGGTACCCTTCTTCAGCACATCGTAAACGTAGTCCATATTCTTCGCAAGCTCCTCACGGCGCAGTCTTATCGGCTCAAGCTCCTCCTGCATTACATTGTTAAGGAACTTCTTTATCTTCATATCGCCAAGACCGCCGCGCTTGTAGTGCTCCTTCAGCTCGTCAAGATTCTTGTAATCGGGCAGATAACGTTCAAAATGCTCGTCTGTGCAGAATGCGTCAAGATAGGTGAACACCGTGTTGCCCTCGATATGACCGGGGTCTGACACCTGTATGTGAAGCGGATCGGTAAACATACTCATTATCTTTGTCTTGATGTCTGCGGGACTATCCGCAAGGTAAATGCAGTTGCCCAGCGACTTGCTCATTTTCGCCTTGCCGTCAGTGCCGGGCAGACGCATACAAGCCTCGTTTTCGGGAAGTAATATTTCCGGCTCAACAAGCACAGGCTCATAGATGGAGTTGAACTTGTGGACTATCTCCTTTGCCTGCTCGAGCATAGGCAGCTGATCCTCGCCTACCGGTACTGTCGTAGCCTTGAAGGCTGTAATATCGGCGGTCTGGCTTATCGGATAGCATAAGAAGCCTGCGGGTATGCTTGCTTCAAAATTTCTCATCGTAATTTCCGCCTTTACGGTAGGATTACGCTGTAATCTTGATACTGTAACAAGGTTCATATAGTAGAATGTAAGCTCGGTAAGCTCAGGTATCATCGACTGAATGAATATCGTTGACTTTTCGGGGTCAAGTCCTGCCGCCATATAGTCAAGCGCTACCTCTCCTATATTACTGCGTACCTTTTCGGGATTGTCGAAGTTATCGGTCAGTGCCTGTGCGTCTGCGATCATGATGTATATTTCGTCAAAATCGCCCGTATTCTGTAACTGCACTCTGCGTCTGAGCGAGCCTACATAGTGACCTATGTGAAGTCTGCCTGTGGGTCTGTCGCCCGTTAAAATAATCTTGCTCATAATATTTACCTCATTTTTATACGGCTTAATAAAAAAGCTCCCGTTCCGAATAAGGAACAGAAGCCGTATCTGCAAGCCACCTTATTGTTACGCACATAAAAAATGCGCTCTCTGTGTAACGGTCAGAGCCTTCCGTCAGAAACTACTCACTTATCGCTTTCGGTCTGCCCTCGCAAGTCCATTCGTATCGGATAAATACACCGCTTTTCAGCTAATGCGGCTCTCTGTAGTATCTCTGCCGATATTACTACTCTCGGTCAACGGTTTGATATAGGTTTAGTATATCACCTTTTCCCACCGTTGTCAAGCACGGCGAGCGGCAATGTGCCGCCTCAAATTCGCCGTTCCGATTGTCAGCGATATGAGCAACCTCCGTTACCGGCGGCAACATTACGCAACTGCGTATTTATCACTCTAATAACATCACAGCTTCCACCGCCCTCGTACTATCACTCACCCCGCACTATCACAACTTGCCTCCCCTCGAAAAAGGGGAGGTGGATTGCCGGCAAGGCACAAACTGTTGCTTTGTTGCGTTTTACTTGCGATACCCCTGCCTTTTTTAATTTGCCAAACTTATCTGCCGTCAAGACGGAGGGATTGCACTCCGTCAGCACAATTATTTTAATAGGCGGAACTTGGAGCGGCTCACAGCCGCACCGCCGTTTTTATCTCCTCCATTATACCATAACAGCAAGCTTAACATTCTCTTCGTTGTATAAAAAACGGACATCGGTAAAATGCCGATGCCCGTTTTTATATTCAGTTTAACCGCTTACCTCTTCGTCCTAACCGTCAGCACCTTGCTCCATGAACCATACTGCTTTGATGAACCGTAAGTCTTATACGCTCTTATTCTGAACTTATAGCTTGTGTTAGACTTCAGGCTCTTTACCGTATAGCTTGTAGAAGCAGCCTTAGTGCCGGTGTAAACAGTCGCCCATTTACCGCCCTTGTACTGCTGTAACTGGTAGCCGCTTGCGGTCGTACCCTTGTTCCAGCCGAGCGTTATTGAAGTCTTGGCTGTGGATTTAGCCTTGAATCCACCAACACCGTAAGGATTGGTGTTAACCTTGACTTCACTGCTCCACGAGCCATACTGCTTAGTATTTCCGTAGGTCTTGTACGCTCTTATTCTGAATCTGTAGCCTGCCGTACCTGCCTTTAAGCCCTTTACAGTGTAGCTTGTGTTGGCAGCCTTTGTTCCGGTGTAGATAGTTACCCACTTACCGTTCTTGTACTGCTGTAACTGGTAGCCACTTGCCGTTGTACCCTTGTTCCACTTTAATGTAACAGATGTACTTGTCTTTGACGAACACTTGAATCCGCCAACACCGTAAGGATTGGTGTTGACCTTTACCTCACTGCTCCACGAGCCATACTGCTTGGTATTTCCGTAGGTCTTATACGCTCTTATTCTGAATCTGTAGCCGGCAGTGCCTGCCTTGAGCTTTTTAACAGTATAACTTGTGTTGGCAGCCTTTGTTCCGGTGTAGATAGTTACCCACTTACCGTTCTTGTACTGCTGTAACTGATAGCCGCTTGCAGTTGTGCCCTTGTTCCACTTCAATGTAACAGATGTACTTGTCTTTGACGAACACTTGAAACCGCCAACGCCGTAAGGATTGGTATTAACAGTCAATACTGACGTATAATCGCTGTAAGCACCGTCCTTGACCGCTCTCATACGGAACTTGTATCCTGCCGTTCCTGCCGCTAATCCCTTGACGGTATACGAAGTCGTTGCGTTGCCTGTTATCTTTGCAACATTCACCCACTTACCGCCCTTGTACTGCTCTATCTCGTAACCGCTTGCAGCACTGTTCTTCGTCCACTGTAATGTTACGTTCGTGCTGGTTAATGATTTTACTTTAAAGTTTGTTACCTTTGAAAGTGTGAGCTTGGCGGTGTAATCGCTTATATAACTATCACCGCACTTAGTGCATGTGTACTGTGTATAACCTTCGCTTTCAAATGTCGGTTTTACGACATTCTTTAAATATTCATGTGCGCATTCTATATCAAAGTATACATAATTGCTGTTATTGTGTACCCAATCTCTCCAGTCAGATGTATACTGATGGAACATATTGCTATTGTATGACTGTAATAACGCTCTGTATTGTCCCTTTCCGAAAGTTGTTTGAAATCCGCTGTTAACATATGTTTCTCTGCAAACAGTCTTGTATTCATCACCCGATAAAACAGCAACAGTTAAAACATAATGGGTTGTTTTTTCGGTATCATTCCATGTAAACGATACGTTATCAGATTCTTTAAAACCATTTGATGAAATATTTAAACATGGTTTACTCGGCAAATTTTCATTATAGCATATATCGCATTTTTCGTATATTGCTAAATTACCGCCCGTAAACTCCTTATATCCGCATCTCTGACACAAATGCGCATACTTATGCGGATGCACCGCCTCAAAATATGTACTTCCGAAATTGTGTCCTAACGCAGAAGTCGAGCGTGTTTCGCTGTTTGAACATCTTGAGCAGGTTCTCTTTTCACTGCCGCCTGATGTGCAGGTAGCATTTGTTACAGTAGACCATGAACCATAGTTATGACCGAGCGCCGATTTCGAACGGCTCTCTGCCGCTCCGCAGGAGCATTTACGTTCCTCCGTTCCTCCGCTCGTGCAGGTCGGCGAAGTCTTTGTATACCACGAACCGTATGAGTGAGAGCTTCCCGTTTTTTCGACATAATACAAACGTATCCAACCCGAAACACCGTTGTACGTTAAATATCCCCACTTATTATCACTGCTGTATTTGGTTACGCATACAATATTGCCAGCATTTATTGAGCCTAAGTTAGCAGAATTTGTTGAGGCTTCTTTTCTTATAGTTTGATATCCGTCAGGAGAAGTAAGTTTATAATGGTCTGATGCTTTTATAGCTTCACCGCCATTATCAGAATATGATTTTGAACGTTTAACATCAAATTTACTCCATTTCAAACCTTTTCTACTTCTTGCATGATAGTATTCCACTTGATTAGGACTATCATAATTCGATTCATATAAATATATATTATTGTTATCGTAACCTAAAAAAACTGCATAATGGGTACCATTATCACAAGTTATAAAATCACCTGGTTTCAATTTTGACAAAAAACTGTCATTGATACCGCCATATGTACTACTCGAAAATTCTGTAATATTTTCTTCTGTATCATGCTCAAATATATAACAAAAAACAAAAGTGGCAAATCCGCAACAACTATAACGTGCTTTATGTTTACACACATTAGGAACAACCGTGTTTTTAGCTTTCGAATTGTAAATCAACACGTTTTCTAATTTACAATCGGGGCAAGACATACTATAGCAATAGCTGTAATTACTTTTATATATTACGTTTGTATGGCAGCTATTTTGACCATTTTTAGTAAAATAGCTACCTGTTGGGAATAATTCTTTCAATTTGTTAATTTTATTCCAAACATAATTTTGATCTATGGTTGCCGCCCCTGCCGTCAAACTCGTACTCTCCCTCACCGCAGGAAGATTATCCCCCAGCGGCGTTGCAACGGCTGTCAGCATCATAACCGCCGACAGTACTGCCGCACCCAGTCTTTTTACACTTTTAATCATAATTTTCCTCCTTAAGCGACTGTATACAGTTGTAAAATAACCGCAATCTTCTTGTTTGATAATACCTTAAATTTTTCCCTCTTTCAACCTGTAAGGCAAAATCAACTTTCATAACGACAAAAAATGCGCATAAATTCCGATTACTATACATTGTACCAAATAATATAAAAAGGCACAGTCCACCCATGCAGACTATGCCTTTATTACCATATTGAATTTTACGCAGAGATATTGTGCAGTACTTACAGAGGTGCTATTATAGAACCCCCCCCCGTTTACATAAATTGTAATTTATCATCTTGCACATATCTCTCACCATTTCATAATATCGTCTGAATATTTAATTGCTGTTTATTTTTCTTTAGTATATCACTATTGTTAATTGCTGTCAAGTATCAATCCGGTAGTTGCCACAGTATGTGCTTAAATATTCAAGCGGTCACAGCATATCACCGTGACCGCTTATCTGCTAATTATCGCTTTGTTTGACCCCGCCGTTTCGCTATCCTAAGCTGATTGCTAACAATTCAAAAGGCGGAACTTGGAGCGGCTCACAGCCGCAGCCGCACTGTGCGCTGTGGAAAACGCTATCTGTAAATTATATCCGCCAGTATAAGCCGCACAGTCGATTATCTCCCCTGCAAAATATAACCCGTCAATCAGTTTTGACTGCATCGTTTTAGGATCAATTTCTTTAAGCGATACTCCTCCGTCGGTGATTATCGCTTCTTCTATCGGTCTGAGCCCCGTCACTGTAAGATCAAAATGCTTCAGCGCATTTACAATCGCCGCTCTTTGTGCCTTTGTAATCTCACTTATCCTTGTATCGACCGCAACTCCTGCCTTGTCAAGCACAGGCTCTACCATAGCCTGCGGCAACAGCCCTCTCATAACAGTCGAGATCTGCTTTGTATGCTGTTCGCCGAAGTCACGCAGAAGCCTTGCGTCCAGCTTTTTATCGTCAAGCGCAGGCTTCAGATCTATCTCAAGCCTGTAAGTGCTTTTCTTGACATAAGCCGATGCGGAAAGCACCAGCGGACCGCTGACCCCGAAGTGCGTGAACAGCATTTCTCCCTGCTCCCTGTACACAGGCTTGTTCTTTGCCGTATCAATAAGCGACAGCGTTACATTTTTAAGGCTAAGTCCCGACATATCACAGCAGCAGCTTTCCTTTACGCATATCGGCACAAGCATAGGCTTTGGTTCTACTATCGTATGACCGAGCGCCCGTGCTATCTCATATCCGCTGCCGTCCGAGCCTGTACCGCTGTAGGACGCTCCGCCGGTCGCTATTATGACGCTGTTTACATAAACCTCGCTCTCGCCGAGCCTTACTCCTTTTACCCTGCCGTCCTCGGTTATAACACCTTTTGCGTGCGCTGTGATAACCTTGACGCCAAGCGTACCCATGCGTTTTTTCAGTGCCTCAACTATATCCTTTGCACTGTCTGAAACAGGGAAAACACGGTTTCCCCTCTCCGTTTTAAGAGGCACTCCAAGCCCCTCGAAGAAATTCATTGTATCATACGCCGAAAAACCCGCAAGAGCGCTGTATAGAAAGCGGCTTCCTGTGGGTATGTTCCTCATTATATTGTCGTTGTCGCTGTTGTTTGTGACGTTGCACCTGCCCTTGCCCGTTATGGCGAGCTTTTTTCCGAGCTGTCTGTTATGCTCGATCACAACGGTGCGTACACCGTTCTCAGCGGCAAAAACGGCGGCAGCCATACCTGCCGCACCTCCGCCGATTATTGCTAAGTCGTAGTTCATTATACGTCCTTTTTATATACCTGATTTTCTTCCCACAGCTTTTCCAGCTTGCCGAAGGTCTGCTCGATGTTGTCCTTGTTTCTTGCGCTTACCGCAACGATTATTGCATTGAGCAGGCTGAGCGGAGCAACGAGCGAATCCGCAAAACTTGCCATATCGCTCCTTGCTATAAGCAGTTCGTTCGCATAAGCGGCGAGCGGCGATGTCACGCTGTCGGTTATAGCCACAACGTTTGCGTTACATTTCTTTGCGTATGCCGTAGCCTTTATCGTACTCTGCGAATATCTGGGGAAAGATATTGCTATAAATGCGTCCTCGCTGTTCATATGTATGATCTGCTGATAGATACCGCTTGTATTGATAGCCTGTACAAAATGCACATTATCGAATATAAGCTGGAAGTTATAATCAAGAAATCTTGCAAGAATACTGCTGCTCATAGCGCCGAGTATATATATTCTTCTTGCCGAGCATATCTTCTCTATAGCCCTGTCAAAAGCCTTCGGGTCGATTTCCTCAAGCGTTCTGCGGATACGGTCCATATCCTGCGTAAGCGTGTTCTTAAGCACTCCGTCGTCGCCGATACGGTCGTTTGTGATATTGATACGCTGTACCGCCGTAAGACGGTTCTTTATCAGCGACTGTAAGCTCTTCTGAAGTTCCGGATAGCCCTCAAAGCCCATTTCTATAGCGAAACGCACAACTGTGGACTCGCTGACATTAACAGCGTTTCCGAGCTTCAGAGCGGTCATATACGCCGCCTTTTCATAGCTGTTTATAATGAAGTTTGCAATGAGCTTCTGACTTTTTGAGAAAGTGCTCATCTTATTTTCAATCTGAACAAGTAGATCTTCCTGCATTTTTATTTCCTTTCGGCATTAAGCCATATTTCATACAGCTTAATTGTACTACACTTTGCAAAATTTTGCAAGCAAAAAATGCAGGATTTCAAAATTTTCCGTCAGAATAGTCGAAACATACATTTTTTTCAAGCAAGATTTCTTTCATATGCAAGCATACAGCCGGTTTCTTGCGTGAAAATTATTGTTCAATATCGGAAACGGTTTTCATCATCATCGCCACGGCATACTCGGTCGTCATATACCCTCCGTCCGATATACCCGCCTTTCTTGCGTCTGTTCCGACAGCGTATATACCAAGGTCTGCACCGCCGTGCAGGCACTGCGTTACCGCTATTGCCTTTGCGCCTTTGGCTATAACCGTTCCGAGCGCCGCTCTTACCTTTTCGGGCATTCCTCCCGCTCCGTAACAGCGGATAACAAATCCTCTTATCCCGACCGCATACAGCATTCCGACCAGATCCGGATTGAACGACGGGTGCATATCAAGCAACGCCACCTTTCCGTCCGCTTTACAAAGCGAGTTGTCATAATTATACCTGCCGTGATTTTCACTGTCAGGGAAAGTTACGCTGTCGTTTGCGATTTTCCCCTCGTTTCCGGTTGCTGAACAGAAAGCGTCATCAGAAATCGTATCAATCTTTGTGCAGTCACGTCCGTTCATGATCCGACCGCCAAAAACGACAAATATATCTCCTGTTGAAGCTTTATCCGAAACCGTGAAAGCGTCGGCAAAATTTTCCGGTGCGTCGCTGTGCCTGTCAAAGAACGGTCGCTGAGAGCCTGTAAGCACCACAGGTATCGGCAGATTCCGGAACATGACTGACAGTACGGCGGCGGTATATGCCATTGTGTCCGTACCATGGGTTATGACTATCCCGTCATATTTCCCGACATTTTCGTCGATCGTGTTGCCGATGCGCTTATGGTCGGCTGTCGTTATATCGCTGCTGTCAATGTTCATCAGCGAAAGCGGCGTGACTTCATATTTCTCAATTATCTGCGGCATAAGCGACAATATCTTTACTGCCTGCTCCTCGCTTGAACACGGTGCAAGTCCGCTTTCTGTGCCTGCGCACGAAAATGTTCCGCCCGTTTGTATCCATAATATTCTTTTTCTCATATCCACGCTCCTTAAGCTGTTCACTGCTGTTATTATACACCGTCACGCCTGCTTATACAAGCGGTTTTCATACCTTGACGATGTGCCGATTTTACCCGCATAATTATGCGGTGTGCTGTCGCACTGTGTCTGAGAACGTTTTAACACGGTTTATACACACCTTGACGGCGTGAATAAACCGTGTTATAATATATTAAATATAGTCACTAAACAAAATCAGGTTAGGATATAAGATGCACGAAGAGTTTAAAAATGAAAAATGTGCCGCCTGCGGCATGAAGTTCTTTGATGATGAAAATATAGTGGTGTGCCCCGAATGCGGCACACCGTACCACCGTGAATGCTGGGAAAGAATAGGCAACTGCATTCATTCCGCAGAACACGGAAGCTATGAGTGGAAAGGCGAAAATCAGGAGCTTCGCGAGCACCTGGAGAATGTTGAAAATGCCGAAAACCGGAAGCACGAAAATACGAATGACGGCTTTGAGATAATACACGTTGACAGCTATGACGAATATCGTGAAATTATGGATAAGAAACTTCTCGAACAGCAGAAGGACTTTGAAGCGATCGACGGTGTGACTGCGCAGGAACTGCTCAAGTTTATAGGCAAAAACGGCTACTACTATCTGCCGGTATTCAAGGATATACGGAAGAACAACAAGTTACTCAAGCTTAATTTTGCCGCTTTTCTGATGTTCCCGGTACACTGCTTTTACCGCAAGATGAACCTGTTCGGCGTTGTCATGATGATACTTCTGTTCCTGACAACTGAGGCAAAGATACTTCTCAGCCATTTTGCCGAACAGCTCGGAATAAACGACGATATGCTTACGACGGCTTATATAATCTCTATGGCGCTTTCTCTTGCTATTGATATATTTGTGCTGATGTTCTTCAACTACTTCTACTTCAAGTCCTGCATAAAAAGGATAAACATGATAAAACAGCACTACTCAAACGAAAGCTATGACCGTGTGCTTGCAAGGATAGAAGCGGCAGGAAGACCCAGCATTTTCTATGCGGTGGCATTCTCGCTCTGCGCTGCAATAGCAATAATCTTCGTGTTCCAACTCATCAACCATATGCTCGGCATCGGAATTTTACCGCTGAATACTCTTATCGGCTGACAATAGCCGACACGGAATGTACGAAAGGAGGGCGGCGACTTTGGGAAAACTCAATACATTTTACGGTAAAAAGGGCGAAAAAGGTATGTCGCTCCTTGTATTCTTTGTATTTTTCGTACTCGGCTCGGCGCTCGGAATGTTTATGCAGACGGCTTCTCTTGAAGAAGAATTTACCGGTGCCGCCGCCGCTGCAGCATTCTTAGGCAGGGACTGGACCGGTGTTATGCCGTCTGTCGGCAGTATAAGCGGATTTCTCCGCGGAATACCGTATCTTCCGACTATGCTTTGCCCTGACCCTGTGCTCCAGTACAAATTATTTATGCTGATAAATTCGGCGGCATATGCGTTAATACCGCTTGCGGCGTTTCGCCTTTCGGACAGACTGGGTGTGGAAAAGCTGTGGCAAAGACTTATTATAACTGCGCTTTGCGGCATTTTCCCGTCGGTGCTCATCTATTCGCACTATCTTCTTTCCGAACCGCTTGCCGCTGTATTTGTAATGCTTCTTCTGCTCGTTATATTCAGAAGAGAAAAGGAAGGCGGCAAAAAAGCCGGACTGTTCTTTGCTTCTGTTATATCGGGACTGCTTACAACAGGCGCTTATTTTCTGTCGCCTGCCTGCATAGGTATATTTATTGCTGTCTGCCTGTTCTGCCTTTATACAAAGCTCACAGGCGGCAGAAAGTCGGTTTACTTCAGCGTATATGCTGTGACGTTCATTCTGCTATTTGCGGCAGATATAGTACTCACATATCTCGCAATGGGTATGTATGACTTTTCCGGGGGAATCGTACAGTCGGTACAGAGCTCTCTCGGCGCTCTTGCCGACGGCTGTGCATCACTGCTCACCCTTATAGGCGGACGGCTGTACTACTTTATCATTTCGACATGGGGTATAGGCGGAGCGGCACTTACATTTGTTGTGATAGCGCTTGTAAGCTTTATCCGCAGTAAAAGAAAAAATGAAGAACAGTATTATGACGGTTCTTTTGTATCAATGGGCGTGTTGTGTGCTCTTATGCTTATCTTCACTCTGCCTGCCGATGCGTTCCTCAATGTTGACGGAATTACGGCGGCGCAGGATACCGTATTCGGTGCCGCATCGGTATTCACTGTAGCCATTCCGTTTGTACTTTTGTTTTTCAGCTATATTTTCGTATATGGCATAAGCTATTCAAGACTTCTTCTGAGTGTCACCGGAAACGGTCTTGCCGCTACTGCGGCTCTGCTTCTTTATAATGCCTCAGAAGCGGGTACGCAGATACTCAGCAATGTAATGACACCGGGCATTACGACTATGCTTATCGGATGTGACGCATCATCCGGACTTACAAGCTCGAATATGCTGTATCCTGTCTGCCTGCTGTTTACCGTATTTGCAGCGGCAGTACCGGTCGTATGCTGTACCAAGATACAAGCATCAAAGATAACCGCTTTTATATTTACGGGAGTGATTATATACGCAAGCATTGCGGCAGCTTCAAGCGGACTGTTCGGCTATGCCGAGGAAAGCCGCGAAAACGTGTCGGACACGCTCAGGATAAACGAATGTATCACTGCTTATTCGGGCGGCACAGATAATAAGACAATAGCCGTTTATGATGAGGATCGTATGACTGCTATGAGCATACAGTACTACAATCAGTCCTCAACGGTCAAATATATAAATGAAGGTCAGCCTGTCCCATCGGACTGCTATCTTGTCAGCACAGATTCGGTAAAGACCGACGGAGCTTGCGTGCTTATCGGACGTATAAACGATATAAATGTATATGCAATCGGAAAGAACGCTATCAGGCAGAGCAAAGATGAACTGCCGGAAAGACCGGAAGATAACGACCTTCCCGAAAGCGAACAATAAGAATTACAAGAAACTAAGGAGAGAAACCCAAAATGCCTAAACTGAAAAAGAAAACCCGACAGATGCAGCCGTCAAGACTGCTTGTACTCGGTTTTTCCATCATAATACTGACAGGTGCAACACTTCTTTTCCTGCCCATATCTTCAA
>ERZ779890.2927-NODE-2927-length-15716-cov-9.981227_pt1 | contig 15716 bp, 15 predicted proteins | sample MGYA00511553_ERZ779890 | MGnify/ENA primary metagenome ERZ779890 (study PRJEB29588, sample SAMEA2152064) | human gut metagenome | biome: human gut; feature: human-associated habitat; material: faeces | place: Denmark | collected 2008/2010 ...
TCATCGGCATCCCGATCAGCGGGACGGCGTCCGCCCACAGCACCACCGGGATATAGAAGCCGAAGCTCAGCACGATGGTGAGCCACATCCAGCGGAATGCGGTGTCGTGGTGCTCCTTGGCGCTGCGGTAGAACAGCACGATGACCAGCAGGCCCAGCAGCGCGAAGGGGAGGTTGCGGTAGATGCCCCAGGACAGGGGAGAGTGATTGGTGAGCCACTGGTTTTGAGGCATCATGCAGAGGATCACACGGGCAACCGACAGAGCGTAGACGGCCCAGGTCACGGCCTTCTGGCCCTGGATGTGGTAGCGCTGACGCCAGACGTAGTACAGCAGCACATAGAATACCGTCATGGTGACCGAGGTGATCCACTTGCCCAGACCCAGCTGGAAAGCGTAACTGTCAAGGCCGGTGGTGCACAGCGCCAGTGCGCGGGGCACCAGATGGAAGGCGTCGCCCGCGCCCAGCACAACGGCCATCAGGCCGAACAGGCGGAACTGGGTGCCAGCCTTGCTGCCGCGAATCATGCGGATGCCCACCGTGAGCACGGTGACCAGATAGAAGATGTCGAAAACAGTTTCAATAACAGCTCTCATACGTTTTTCTCCTTTATTTGTTTTGATTGCAGTTTTTTGATTTTATAGCGAACCGGCGCGGCAGAGCCGTACCGGAAGCATCGAAGGGAAAAGGGCTTGCAGTAGTATGGTCTGCGGGGCGCAGAAACCAAATTGAACTATGTTCACATTCGGGCTTAAAAAACTCCCACAAGGCTTGTGGGATGTTTTTTGCTTAATAAATGGTCCTGCGCACGATCTCCAGCACCGCAGAGGGGTCGAAGCTCTGCTGCACCACCGCGGACAGCATCAGGGAGAACAGGATGCCTGCAAACTGTTCCGGGGTGAACTGCTCGGTAAAAGCACCCGGACGGATCTTGGCATCGTGGCGCAGCACGTTGCACAAAGCATCCAGAATGTGCTGCCATGTCTGCCGCATCTGCTGCTTGCCGTCGGCGGTGTCCTGCTGCACAAAACCCAGCGCATGGTGGGTGAAGAAGCCGGGATACTGCTGGCAGCCGTATTCCATCTGCCGGTACATCCACCGGATGCAGGACAGGGTGTCCTGAAACACAGTCTCATCCTCCGGGTGGTGGAAGATGTCGTTCCAGATGCTTTCCACGGCCGCGCTTACCAGCTCGGTCTTGGAGCCGAAGTAGTTGTAGATGCAGCCCACAGAGACCCCGCAGGCGGCCGCGACCGCACGGATGTTGACCGCTGCCCAGCCGTTCTGCTGGATCAGCTCCCGGCTGATTTTCAGGATGTCCGCCTTGGATGTTGCCATTGGATTCATACACTCACCCTCCAACATGAACAATGTTCACGATGCACAGTATACAGCGGCGGTGGGCTGTTGTCAAGGGGAAAATAAAATTTTTTGCAGCTCTATTTCGCCGTCTGCACAGCGGCAGGAAACGAAAGCTGCATATATGCAACCTGTTTCATGTTTCTGCCACCTAAAATGTGCCAAATTCATGTCAAAATGGTAACAGTTCTTGTTTCATCGTTGATTTTTGACGAAAAAAGCTTGCTTTTTTTGTCAATGTGCGTATAATAAGAGAACATCAGCCCAACCAAGGCAGTTGGTATGCTGCCGGGGGCTGACACCAACAAAAGACGAAAAAGGAGATAATCCCTATGAAGCTCAAGACTGTTGCAATTGCCGCTGCCGCTCTGGCACTGGCTGTCGGCATGACCGCCTGCGGCGGCGCTGCCTCTACCGCTGCATCCTCCACCGCATCCTCTGCTGCTGCCTCTTCCGAGGCTGCTTCCTCCGAGGTCGTTTCCTCTGAGGCCGAGGCCACTTCTGCCGAATACACCGTGTACAACACCACCGGCAGCAAGGTGACCGAGCTGTACCTGTACGATGCAGGCTCTGAGGACAAGGGCGAGAACCTGGCAGGCGAGGGTCTGGCTGACGGCGAGAGCGTCGTCATCACCCGCGATGTCGAGGCTGACAAGCAGGATGACGTTGTCTACGTTCTGGAGTTCACCACCGAGGACGGCAACACCCAGAGCTTTGACACCCTGCACTACGAGGTGGCTCCCATCTCTCTGAAGAGCGTGGACGCCGCTGCCGGTGCTACCGCTATTGCTTTCGAGGCTCCCCAGAAGTAAGAGCAAGCCCTTACATCCGCAAACAGAAAAAGGCTGCTGCACCGTGCGTGCAGCAGCCTTTTTTGTATAAAATCATATCACATCCGGAACCCACGGAAGCCCCAGCCGCCGCAGCAGCAGTTGCACAGCAGGTTCAGCAAAATCATGCTCCAGCACCAGCGCAAAAGCCCACCGGGCTGGGCGTAGGTGGTCTGGGTGCGGTAGGTCTGGCCGGGGTTCTGCATCCGGCGCAGGTGCATCTGGTACTCGGTGTTGTTTGGGTCCAGCTGCACGGCGCGGCGGGCGTCCTGCAAAGCGTCCACGCTTTTGCCCAGCCCCTGATTGGCCAGCGAAGAGAGGTAATACCACCGCGCATTGCGGCCGGTCATGCCGTCCAGTACGCGGCGCGCCTCGGCGTAGCGGCCATTGGCCACAAAATTGCGGGCGGCCTGCATCTCCGGGGTGTCGGTGCCGGAGGCGCTGGGCCCGGCCTGCTGGTAGCCGCCAAAGCCAAAGCCGAAGCCAAAGGGGTCGAAGCCCTCAAACCCGTCAAACCCGTCAAAGCCGGTGTAGCCGTAGTTCTGCTGGCCGTAGCCCTGCTGACCATAACCTTGCCGGTTATAGCTTTGCTGCTGGTAGCCGCCGTAAGGGTTGCCGCCCATCTGGGGGCCGGTATCGCCCTTGGTAATGGCATCGTAGGCGGCCTGCACCTCCTTGAAGTGCTCCTCGGCCGTGGGGTCGTTGGGGTTCAAATCCGGATGCCAGCGTTTGCACTTGGCGCGGTATGCTTTTTTGATCTCGTCGTCGCTTGCGCCGCGCTGAACGCCCAGCACCTCATAGGGATCTCTCATGCTCGGTATACTTCCTCACTCATTATACTGACGGTACAGCACCGCTGCACCGCATCCGTTTTATTTTACCGGAACATCGGCACAAAATCAAGACGCATCGGGCTTTCCGGTGCGTTTTGCGTTTTTGCAGTTGTATTTCAGCCACACGCCGGAGTACAGGATGTTGCGCAGCAGGTCCGCGTCCTCCACGCAGGGCAGACGCTCAAAGTTCTGCGCGCAGCGTGCCAGCAGCAGCTCAAAGATGTCCAGCATCTCTTCCTCGTAGTCCGGGTGGGTGCTCAGCTCCCGCAGGGGATTGTATGCGCCCCGGCGCTTGTCGCGGGGCAGGTCGTCGTAGGCGTCCAGCAGGTAGATGAACTTGCCCAGATGAAAGCCGATGCTGCGCAGCTCCGGTGCCCAGCGATCCTGCCGGTAGTCGAACAGTTCTGCCATCAGCGCACCGAAGCAGCCGGACACCGCGTCAAGGTCAGTGCTGCCGGCGGCCTCGTACTCGGCAAGCTTGGCAAGACAAGCGCGGATCGCATTGCACTGCCGCGGCCAGCGCTGGGCAGCCTCGGCGGTGCTGTTGTCCAGCAGGGTGCTGTACCCCAGTGCCAGCAGATTATGGTCATCCTGCCATTTGTCCTGCGCATTATAGTAGTGCAGCGCCACGCTCAGGTCGGCACAGTAGTCGGTAGGGTCGGCGCTGCGCCAAAGTACACCGTGCACCGGGTGGATGGGGCAGCGGCTGATGCCGCTGTCTGCGGGGGTCTCGCCCTCGTACAGGCTGCACAGCAGAATGTTTAAAAAGGTCAGGTCATAACTCAGACTGAACAGTCCCCGCAGCCCGTGCAGAGCATCGATGCGGCGGCACAGCCCGCAGTAGGCTGAGCGGTAGCGGCTCTGCGCTTCGGGGCTGAGGCTGGCCCGATCCGGGATCACATATCCGAACATGGCGGCTCAACTCTTTTTGATGAACTGGGTGCCGCAGCGGGGGCAGGAGATCTGGATGCGGCCGCGTCCCCGGGGCACGCGCAGCTTCTGACGGCACTGGGGGCAGCGGTAGTAGTGGTACAGCTTGCGGTTGGCCCACTGCTTCTTCAGGCTACGGAACTTGTTATTGAACCGGTCCTTCAGGCTGTAAAAGCGGTAGTTCTCCTCGGTGCGCTTGGAGATGTTGCGGCTCAGGCTGCGGTAGTAGCACAGAATCAGCAGCGCTGCGCCCAGCCATGTGAACAGGGAAACGCGGGTGAGCAGCGATACCAGCAGCATCACGATGGAGCTCATGCTCAAAAACTGGTTCAGGCCATCGGTGCCGTAGCGCCCGATCATGAATTGACGGAACTTTTCTCTCATAGGTTTTCGCATCCTCTTCTCTGGGGCTTTACACACGGAAACGCAGGGCAGCAGCGCCGCCCTGCGGAATACTTTGTGCTTCTAGGATATCAGCCAACCATGATAAAATTTTGAACAGACTGCAAATCTATCATGAAAGGACGAAAATTAAACGTTTTGCTCCTCCCGGCTGCGCACGGTGAGCACGGCCTCCGTGTCCAGTGCGCCCTCCATGCGGCAGTGCAGCACGGCGCGTCCGGCCTCGCCGGTGGTGGCAAGGTAGGTGCCCGCCATGCCGCCCCGCAGGGGCACTACGCTGGGGCCCAGAATTTTCAGCGGCCCCTCCACGGACAGGCAGACGGCCTCGCCGCAGTAGGGCAGCAGGTTGCCGTTCTGGTCGATGGCGCGCAGGCTGACCGCGGCGCAGTCCCATGTGGGGCCGTCGGTCAGCAGGGGATTGTGCACGGTGCATTCCAGTCGGACGCTCTGCACCGGCTCCCGCACCACGGTGCGCACGGCGCGGCCATGCCATACCGCCTCGAACCGGTACACCGGCGCGGAACTGCCCAGCACACCGATGTATTTGTAGTACATCCGCAGCAGCTCGTTCCAGCTCAGCCGCAGCGAGAGCATCCGCGCCTTGGAAAGGGGCGAAAGCGCCATGGCGTCTCGCCGCAGCTCGTTGAGGATGGCGGCGACCTGTGCGCCGGTGGCGTGATCCATGCCCTCATACTTTTCCAGCAGGGAGCCCACAAAATCGTTGATCTCGATGGGCGGGTGGGGCAGGGCGGCAAAGCGTCCCCGGCGGTCGGGGCCAAACTCGGCCACAAAGTCGTTGCCGCGGTACAGCCGCACGCTCTCGGCGTTGGTGAACACCCAGCAGGCGGCTGCTGCGCCGCCGGGCAGGTCGCCCAGCGTCATGGCAGAGGAGACCTCCAGCACGATGTCGGAGGGTGCGCGGGGCGTTTTCTGGCTGGCATAGACGGCGGCGGAGAGCTTCGGGTTGCGGAACAGGTCCATCACGCCGTGGTAGCAGATGCGGTCGCCGCTGCCGAATTCCCGGTGGGTGTTGTAGTCGGTCATGCACCAGCCAAAGCTGCCCGCCACGCCCGGCTGGGCGATGCTGTCGTTCAGCACAGCGGCGTGGTGCAGCGTCTGCACCAGACGGTGGGGTTCGTCATCAAAGGGCTTGGCGGGGAAGTTCTGGCCGCCGAACTCACTGATGAGGTAGCCCTTGCGGGTGTCGGGGGTCACGGCGGCGCGGTTCTCGCAGCCCGCGCCGCGCCCGGCGTAGGAATAATCGTTGTAGGCGTAAACGTCCTCCAGCAGCTGGCTCTTGCGGGTGCTGCGGGTGCCCGCCGTGGGGCGGGTGGGGTCCAGCCGGTGGATGGCTTCGTTGGTGCGCTTATAAAAGGCTTCGTTGTCGGGGCTGCCGCTGATGCGGGCACCCCACAAAAAGATGCTGGGATGGTTGCGGTACTGGCACACCATCTCCCGGCAGTTCTGCAGCGCCTGCGCCTGCCAGACCTCATCGCCGATGTGCTGCCAGCCGGGCATTTCGGGGAACACCAGCAGACCCAGTTCATCGCAGGCGTCCAGAAACGCCGGGCTGGGGGGCGCATAGCAGGTGCGCACGGCGTTGCAGCCCAGTTCCTTTTTCAGCAGCTGGGCGTCCAGCCGCTGGATGCTGTCCGGCATGGCGTAGCCCTGATAGGGGTAGCTCTGGTGCCGGTCTAGCCCGCGCAGCTCCACCCGTTGGCCGTTCAGGTACAGCCCGCCTGCCACGAACTGCACCGTGCGGAAACCGAACCGCACCGTTTTTTCGTCCAGCACCCGGTCGGGCAGACCGCCGGTGCCGGGGCGGATGAGCCGCACGGTCAGGGTGTACAGGGTGGGGTGCTCTAAGCTCCACGGGTGCACGTTGTTCAGTGTGCCGGTGATGGGCAGGGAAAGCTCGCCGCTGTACACTGCCCGGCTCCCGGCGGGGCTGCGGATCTCGGCCTGCAGGGTGCAGCCGACCGTCTCGCCCACGGTGGCGGTGTAGATGCGGAAATCGCCCTCGGCCTTGGCCTCGATGAACACGTCCCGCAGGTAGGCGGGCTCCTTGATATCCAGACTGACGGCGCGGTAGATGCCGCCGTAGGTCAGCGCATCCAGCTGTCCGCCGAAGGGCGGGACGTTCAGATCCTCCCGGCAGTCGCAGCGCACAGCCACCACGTTTTTCTGTCCCAGACGCAGCGCGCAGGTCAGGTCTACCGTAAAGGCGGTGTAGCCGCAGCCATGGTGGAACACCCGCCGCCCGTTGCAGAACACGGTGGCGTCGTGCGCCACCGCCCCGAAGGTAAGCAGCACGGTGCGGCCCAGCCACTCCTTGGGCGCAAAAAACTCCCGCCGGTAGCCGCACAGGCGCTGGTAGTCGTTTTCATTGCAGTAGTTATAGGGCAGAGGCTTGACCGTGTGGGGCAGCCGCACCGGGGTAAGGGAAAGCTCCGGGCACTCCGGGCGCACCAGCGCCGGGTCAAAGGTGGGGGCAAACAGCCAGCCCTCGTTCCAATCGTAGTGTTCCATAGCAGGATCTCCGTCTGAGTGATATGCTTATAGAGGTATGGTATCACAAAGTTATGAACGAAAAAAGCATTCACGCCCCTTTTGTGCCGGATAAGCGGAAATTTTGCAGTGCGCGAAAGCTGCCGGGTGGCAGGTTTCCCAAGAAATGCTTGGAAAAATTGTACAAAATCGCCCATAGAAATGGAGCCCCGGAACGCCAGCGGCGTTCCGGGGCTCTGAAATCATTTTCACGAGAGGGGCTGTATGAAAAAACTAAATCGAGAAAATCCGCAGATTTTCCCGATTTAGAATTTAAAATAATTCTTCCGCTGAAGATGCGCAGAGCAACGCGGAGCGCATGACAAATCTTTTGTCTCAGCGGATAAAGCTGGTCATGGGGCGGGGCGGGTTCTGCGGGTGGTCGATGCCTGCGGCCTTACCGGCCTCGATGCAGCGCAGCAGCCATGCCATGTTGCGGCCCAGTTCCTGCATCACGGCGCAGCCCTCGGCGTCCTGCAGCACCTGCTCGGGGTTGGAGCCATGTACCATAGCCCAGTAGGAGCCGTTGACCAGCGGCATGTGGAAGAACTGGGGGTATTTGACCAGCTGGTCAAGGGTGGAGGTGGTACCGGCGCGGCGGGCAGAGCAGCAGACGGCGGCGGGCTTGTAGGCCAGATACTTGCCGCCCGCGTAGGCCAGACGGTCCATAAAGCTGGCCATGTTGCCCGCAGCGGAGGCGTAGTGCACCGGGCTGCCGAACACAAAGGCGTCGGCGGTTTTGGCCTTCTCAATGGCCTCGTTGACCACGCCGCCGAACACGCAGCCCTTACCGGCGGCACAGCCGCCGCAGCCGATGCAGCCGCCCACGGGCTGGCCGCCGACGTGCAAAATCTCGGTCTCGATGCCCTGTGCCTTCAGTTCCCCGGCGATGAGGGAAAGGGCGGTGTAGGTGCAGCCCTTCTCGTGGGGGCTGCCGTTGATGAGCAGAACTTTCATGCTGTATACTCTCCTTTGCTGAAATGCGCCGTAAAATGCGCAATATTGCTGCTATGATTGTAGCACAAAGCCGCCCGCAGCGCAATGCGGGCTCTTGACAATGCTATGCAGTTGGGAGATAATAAAGGATACGAAAGAGTTCAAACCGGCTGCCGCGGGGACGGCAGCTACGGCAAGGAGGTAACATCATGCGCGTGATCGCAGGAGAAGCCCGGGGCCGCAGGCTGGAAGCACTGCCCGGCACCGATGTCACCCGCCCCACCCTCTCGCAGGTGAAGGAGGCGATGTTCAGCATCGTACAGTTCGACCTGCCCGGGGCCCGGGTGCTGGATCTGTATGCCGGCAGCGGCCAGCTGGGCATCGAGGCGCTCAGCCGGGGTGCGGCCCGGTGCGTCTTTCTGGACGAGAGCCGGGAGGCCGTAAGCATCGTGATGCGCAACTGCAAGGCCTGCGGCGTGTTCGACCGCAGCCGGGTGAATATTGGCGAGGCTGCGCGGTTCTTATCGGCCTGCCGGGAGCAGTTCGATCTGGTGCTGCTGGACCCGCCCTTCCGTGGCGGCACGCTGGAAAAGATCCTGCCTGCCGTGGAAAAGTGCGTTGCTCCGGGCGGCATCGTGCTGTGCGAGAGTGAAACAGGCATCGTGCTGCCCGCGCAGGTGGGCAGTCTGACCCTGCAGAAACAGTATAAATACGGCAAGGTGCTGCTGTGGAAGTACACAAAGCCCATGCAGTCCGCCGCTGGGCAGGAGGGAGAAGCCTTATGAACGTGAACGAGCTTTTGGATACCATTGAGGATGCACTGGAAGAGAGCGCAAGCGTGCCCCTTTCCGGCGGCAAGCGCATCGTGGATGTGGAGCAGATCCGGGATTATCTGGACGAGGTGCGGGCGGCTTTGCCCGGTGAGCTGCGGCAGGCGCAGCAGATCGTGAACGACCGGGCACAGATCGTGGACAGCGCCAACGCACAGGCACAGGCCATTGTGAAAAAGGCCGAGGAGCGCGCCCGCATTCTGGTCAGTGACGCCGAGATCGTCAAGGCCGCCCAGCAGCGCGCTTCTGAGATCACCTCCGCAGCCCAGACCGAGGCGCGCACCCTGCGCCAGACCGTGACCGACTACTGCGAGAATATGCTGCGCACCACCGAGGACACCATGGTGGAAAACGCCGCACAGGTCAAAAATATCCGTGCCAGCCTGCGCCAGAACGCCAAGAAAAACGGCTGATAACGGTCAACTTTCCACACAAATTCCACAGATTGCGGAAAACGAAGTCCCTGCGAGCAAAAATGACGGCTCACAGGGACTTTTTTTGTGGATTTTTGCGGCAAAAAGCCGCCCGAAAACCCTTGCATTCACGAACTTGATTTGCTACAATAAAGATGTATCAGTGGGGCAAAGTGGGTAAAAGTAGGGCACACGCCCTGAAAACGCCCCTGAAAGGGGGAACAGCGCGTGTTTTTTGGCCGTTATGATTACACTATCGACGCCAAGGGGCGGCTGAACTTCCCCGCAAAATTCCGCGACGCCATGGGCGAGAGTTTCGTGGTGCTGGAATGGGTGGACAGCTGCCTGTTCGCACTGCCCATGGAAGAAGTGGAGCGGCTGGCGGACAAGCTGGAAAGCGATGAACTGATGGACAGCTGGGCGATCTCCGGCGACCTGTTCAGCACCGCCTGCGAGGTGGTGCCGGACAAGCAGGGGCGCATCCTGCTGCCCGCAGAGCTGCGCGCCTACGCCGGGCTGGAAAAGGACGTGACCATCATCGGCAACCGCAACCATGCTGAGATCTGGGCCACCGAAGTCTGGAACGCCCGCCGCGCCGCCGTGACCAACGACCAGCGCGCCGAGCGGCTGCGCAAGCTGCACCTCTGATGCAAAAAACTAAACCGAGAAAGGAGGCCGTGCCAATGGCCTTTGAAGAACAGCAGCCCTTTGACCCGGCCTCGTTTGAGCATATCCCCGTTTTGCTGAACGAGTGCCTGACGGGGCTTGCCATCGACCCGGCGGGCACCTATCTGGACGGCACCGCTGGCGGCGCGGGACATTCCCGCCAGATCGCCTTGCGGCTGGACGCCGCCAAGGGCGGCAGGCTCATCTCGCTGGATCAGGACCCGGACGCGGTGCAGACCGCGCGTTCCCGTCTGGCCGGGCTGCCTGCCACCGTGGTGCAGATCAATTTCCGTTATGCGGGACAGGCGCTGGAGCAGCTGGGCATTGAAAAGATCAACGGTGCACTGCTGGATCTTGGCGTTTCCAGCCACCAGCTGGACGATGCCGCCCGGGGCTTTTCCTACCGAGCGGACGCGCCGCTGGATATGCGCATGAGCCAACAGGGCGAGACCGCCGCAGACCTTGTGAACACCGAAAGCCGCGAGGAACTGGCCCGCATCCTGCGGGATTACGGCGAGGAGCCCTATGCGTGGCAGATCGCAGGAAAGATCGTGGAGGCGCGGGAAACCGCCCCCATCCTGACCACCCTGCAGCTGGCAGATATCGTGGCAAGCGCGATGCCCCCGGCAGAGCGCCGCAAAAACAAGAACCCCTCCCGCCGCACCTTTCAGGCACTGCGCATTGCAGTGAACCATGAGTTGGATGCGCTGGAAGAGGGCTTGGATACCATTTTCGATCACCTTGCACCGGGCGGCCGGTTGTGCGTGATCACCTTCCACTCTCTGGAGGACCGGCTGGTCAAGAACAAGTTCCGCCGCTGGTCCACAGCCTGTACCTGCCCGCCGGAGTTTCCGGTGTGTGTATGCGGCGGCAAGGCAAAGGCAAAGCTTATCACCCGCAAACCCATTGAAGCTGATACGCAGGAGCTGGAGGAGAACCGGCGCAGCCGTTCTGCCCACCTGCGTGTACTGGAAAAATGCTGAGATGCCGGAAGCACCGGCATCATGAGGAGGAGAGGAACCATGGGTCAGCCAGCATACGATCGCAACGCGGCGCGCCGCCGCAGGGCGCCGCAGCCGCAGCGCAAAGCAAACCTGCGGGTAGCAAAGGGCGGCAAGCGGCGGTTGAACCCGCTGCAGGCCGCCGTACATAACGCCATGAATCTGGTGGCGGCAGCACTGCTGGTGGGTTTTGCCATCAGTCTGCTGTGGAGCGAGGCACAGCTGGTGGAGCTGAACGACCAGATCCAGGACGCAAAAGCGCAGCTGGTCAGCGAGCAGAGCCAGTATACCTACTACAACAGCACCCTGAACAGCAAGACCAACATTGCCAGCGTGGAGGAGACCGCAGGGCGGCTGGGTCTGATGAAAGTAGACCCCAGCCAGATCACCTACATCCGCCTGGGCGAGAGCGGCGCACTGGTGCGCCGGGAATCCACCGTGCGGCAATGGACCGACTTTTTGTACACCGGCGCGGTGAACATTCTGGGCACCGTGAGATAAACGGAGAAAGCGTGCGGCGGCGCACGCTTTTTTCGGTTTATGGACACCGCAGTCTGAACAAATAACAGCGCAGGGCGTGCGGAATGCAGTGCACGCCCCGCAGGAGAGAACCAATGCAAGAACCTTTCCGTAACAAAAAAAGCAGGGGCTACCGCCTGCGTCCGGCATCTGGACGGGATCGGCTGGACAGCCGGGTGCGGCGGCTTTGCAGCCGTCTGGGCATCCTTGCGGTGGTGGTGGCAGCCGCCATCGTCATCCGCAGCCTGTATAATATCCAGATCATCCACGGGGCAGAGTACCGCCAGTACGCCGCCCAGCAGCAGCTGCTGGATACCACCATCAAGGCCACCCGCGGCGAGATCTACGATGCCTCCGGCATCACCCTTGCCTCCACCAGCGTGGTGTGGACTATCTGGGCAGACCCCAGTTACAGCAGCATCCTTTATACCAGCAAGACCAATGATGACGACACCGTGACCAAAACGCTGGACCCCGCCATGTGTGCCGAGGTGAGCCGGGAGCTGACGTTGCGTCTGCTCTCCGGGGACGGCGAAAGCATGGACAGCGTGGACACCTCCTCGGCAGAGTACCAGCAGCAGTACCAGACCGTCTACGATGCACTTTCCCGGTTGGATTCTGCCTACGTCACCCTTGCCACCAAGGTGAACAACGCGGTGAAGCTTTCCATTGAAAAGTACGTCACCAGCTTCAACAAGACGCACAAAAAGGCTACCGATACCTCCCGCAAGGGGCGCATCTCGGTGTCCTCGGAAAAAAGCTTCCAGCGCAACTACCCCTACGGTGCCTTTGCCGCAGCGGTGCTGGGCTTTACGGATGCGGACGGCGTCGGCACCTACGGACTGGAAAAATCCTACCAGTCCACCTTGGCCGGTGTGGATGGCCGCACCATCACCCAGCGCAACGCGGTGGGCAACGCCATTGCAGACGCCAACGCCACCACCTTTGCCGCCAAGGACGGCTCCAATCTGGTGCTGTCGCTGGACGTGAACGTGCAGGAGATCGCGGAGCGGTACCTGAACGAAGCCATTGCAGCCAATACGGTGGAAAACCGCGGCTGCGCCATTGTAATGAACGTCAAGACCGGTGCCATCCTTGCCATGGCCTCCAAGCCGGACTTTGACCCCAACGACCCGCTGAACTACACCGCCAACGAGGCTTATCTCAACGAGCTGGTGCACGCAGAGCCGGAGCTTTACGGCGTCTATAAAAAGGACGCCGACGGCAACTACATCACCGATGAACAGGGCAACAAAATTCTGGACGAGGAAGCAGACTATTCCGGCTACTACCGGGATATCCTGTGGAAAAACAAGACCATCACCGAGCTGTACTACCCCGGCTCTGTGTTCAAGGTCATTACCTCCGCCATGGGCATCGACTCCGGTGTGGCCACCATGAACACCACCTTTACCTGCTCTGGCGCTTACGGCGTAGCCAAGGAGACTTACCACTGCGCAGGGCGCAAGGCGCACGGCCTGCTCAATATGGCCGAGGCACTGCGCAAGAGCTGCAACATCTACTACATCCAGCTGGGGCAGCGCGTTGGCTCGCAGCAGTTCTATAACTACTTCGATGCCTTCGGCTTTACCGCCCGCACCGGGGTGGACCTGCCCAGCGAGACTAACTTTATGCAGTACTACCGCGCCGACCAGCTGGGCGAGGTGCAGCTGGCTTCCTCCTCCTTCGGTCAGGCCATGGCCATCACCCCGCTGCAGATGTGCACCGCCATTGCAGCCACCGTCAACGGCGGGTATCTGGTCACCCCCCATGTGGTGGATAAGATCACCGATTCCAACGGCAACGTCATTCAGGAGATCGGCGCAAACGTGCGCCGTCAGGTCATCAGCCAGAGCGCCAGCGAGGTCATCCGGGAGATGATGGAGTACGAGGTGGGCAACGGCACCGGCGGCGGCAAAAACGCCTATGTGTCCGGCTACCGCATCGGCGGCAAGTCCGGTACTTCCGAGCAGCTGAATATGCACCGCCGCGCCGACGGCGACTATAAAAAGGTGGCCTCCTTTGTGGCAGTGCTGCCCGCCAACGACCCGGAAATTCTGGTCTACGTCATGCTGGACGACCCCAACAACGCCCGGACGGACTATTCCTCCATCCTTGCAGCCCCTGTGGCAGGCAATATCATCAGTGAGGTGGCTCCCTATCTGGGCATCGCCACCGACGGCGAGGACCGCAGCGGCACCATCGTTACCGTGCCGAACCTTGTGGGCACCGAGTGGAGCAACGCGCAGGTGAGCCTGAATATTCAGGGCCTGAAGCATCAGCTGCAGGAGAGTCAGAGCAGCCAGTCTGCTGCCCCGGTCACCTACCAGTACCCCCACGCAGGCGCAAAGGTGCCCTACGGCACCACCATCTACCTGTATACCGATACCTACGAGGGCAGCCGCACCGAGGTGCCGGATGTGACCGGCAAGAGCCCGGACTTTGCCCGCCAGATGCTGAGCGCCGCCGGGCTGAACTGCGTGGTGGAGGGCAGCGGCACGGTGCAGGCGCAAAGCGACGAGCCCGGCTCCAGCGTGCAGCGCGGCACCATCATCACCCTGACCTGTGGGTAAAACAGCTTTTTCGGCATCTTCGACCAAGGCTTTCAGCATAAAGCACTGCCGCAAGGCAGTGACGGATGAGGGTGCAGCATTCAATAGAACGAGAGGGGATAGAACAATGGAAAAGATCCATGCAAGCAAGCTTCTGGCAGGGCTGGTGCCTGCCGGAAAACTGACCAGTGACCCGGAGGTGGCACTGGTCACCACCGACAGCCGCGAGGTAAAGCCCGGCTGCATTTTTGTGGCCTTCCCCGGCGAGCGGTTCGACGGCCATGATTTCGCCGCCCGTGCGCTGGAGCAGGGCGCGGAGTATGTGGTGGTCAACCACCCGGTGCCCGGTGTGCCGGAAGAAAAGGCCATCCTTTGCCCGGACAGCTACCACGCCATGATGGTGATGGGCGCAAACTACCGCAGCCAGTACCACCCCAAGATGGTGGGCGTGACCGGCAGCGTGGGCAAGACCACCACCAAGCAGATGACCTACGCCGCCCTGAGCGGCTTTGGCGAGACCATCAAGACCGAGGGCAACCAGAACAATGAACTGGGCATGCCCCGCACCCTGATGCGGCTGGAAAGCAGCACCGAGTACGCGGTCATCGAGATGGGCATGAGCCACGCCGGCGAGATTGACCGTCTGGCGCGGGCAGCACGGCCGGATGTGGGCATCATCACCTGCATCGGCGTGTCTCATATCGGCAATCTGGGCAGTCAGGAGAACATCTGCAAGGCAAAGCTGGAGATTTGCAACGGTCTGCCGGAGGGCGCGCCGCTGGTGCTGAACTACGACGACCCCTTCCTGCGCAAGGCAGTACTGCCCGCCCATGTGCGCCCGGTGTGGTTCAGCCTGAGCGATGAAAACGCAGACGTCTGCGCCCTGTCCATCCGGCAGGAGACTGACGGCATGAGTTTTGTGCTGGAGGATCAGGAGCACGGCACCTTTGTGGTGAATATCCCCGCCATGGGACGCCACAATGTGGCAAACGCCTTGGCTGCCTACTGCGCCGCTACCCGTCTGGGCTGCGACGCCAAGAGGGTCATCCGGGGTCTTTCCAACTTTGAGCAGACCGGCCGCCGCCAGAAGGTGGTGGACAGCGAGGGCGTGACCGTCATCGAGGACTGCTACAACGCAAACCCGGACAGCATGAAGGCCGCGCTGGCGATGTTTAAGGACTTCCCCTGCAAGCGCCGCTTTGCCCTGCTGGGCGATATGCTGGAGCTGGGCGATCTGAGCCGCGAAGCACACGAGGAGCTGGGACGTCTTGCCGCCGAGAGCGGGCTGTATTGCCTGATCACCTACGGCGAGCAGGCCAAGCGCACCGCCGTGGTGGCTGCCGCCAAGGGGGTAGAGACCCTGCACGCAGAAAATTACCGCGAGGCCGCCGATGCCCTGCTGGACCGGGTGCAGCCCGGCGATGCTGTTCTGGTAAAGGCCAGCCACGGCATGGCACTGGAAAAAGTGCTGGATATCTTCTACGAAGAGCATAAAGAAGCAGAAGTATAACTATTTGGCGAAATGGAGTGTCTGAGTTATGGAGCGTTTCGCCTTGGCAGCGGCGGTGGTGCTGGGCTTTGCCCTTACGGCAGCCCTGTGCAGCCTGTTTGTGCCGCTGCGGCGGGTGCTGGAACGCCGCGAACAAAACCAGCAGCCGGCACAGTCTGAGCAGCCCCGGCCTGCACCCGGCAGGTGAGCCGGACACAGCACAGCGGGCTGTCCGGCCAGCTGCCCTCCGGCTCCAGACAGAGGAGCCGACGCTCTGCACCGGGCCAGCCGCCCTCGAAGTGATACACATTTTCCGGGACGGCGGCGCGGTTGAGCGCTGCTCTGGCAAGATCCTGCTCCCGGTCACTCAGAAAGGCGGAATAGCGCGGGATGCCGCGGCTCTCCGCCGT
>ERZ779890.2928-NODE-2928-length-15708-cov-3.323452_pt1 | contig 15708 bp, 14 predicted proteins | sample MGYA00511553_ERZ779890 | MGnify/ENA primary metagenome ERZ779890 (study PRJEB29588, sample SAMEA2152064) | human gut metagenome | biome: human gut; feature: human-associated habitat; material: faeces | place: Denmark | collected 2008/2010 ...
GACTGATCTTCGCTGGATTTATAACTAAAGTGCTCGGTAACACCGTCTACTTCGATATCAACGCCGTTTTCAATTGCAGCTTGACAAGCAGAAGACAGTTCGGCAATTTTGCTTGCTTTCACTTCGTCAAGAGTAGGAACATATTCGAATATTGCGGTAAAGTTTTTACCTGCTGCATCAACTTCTCCAGATTTCGGAATCTCAGGTGTCCATCCTACAAACTTATAGTTTTCGTCAGGAGTAGGAGTAGGCACAATCAGCTCAGAAAAATCGTTTACGCTCTGAGTAATATCACCTTTTAAAGCTCCACCGATTCCACAGTAAAACTTAACAATAGGCTTCACGGGTTCCGGCTCTACATAGACGGTTCCATCGTTGGAAACTTCAACAGTGAGAGGTTTGTCCTTGTAAGCGCGGTAAAGAGTATTAAAATCTTCGTATGTGCCTTCTACGATATTGTTATTTTTATTGAGCTGATAAAATCCAGCCAGGTAATTTTCGGGAATCTTCTTTTCGAATTCCATAGACAGAACATGTTCGCTTACCACAGTAAGATTAACAGCATAAATTCCGTCATCGTTTTTAAATCTGATAAATTCCATAAAAATCCTCCTTAAATTAAATAAGTCCGCCATATTTCAGGCGGACATGAATCTTTTATGATTTTGTTTTACCTGCTCGCGGTTTACGGAGCAGTAAATTCTAGTTGTTTCAATTTTTGTATGCCCAAGAACATCCTGTACCTGTTCGATTGGCATACCCATATTTAATAGTTCCGTAGCAACAGTTCTACGAAATCTGTGTGGATGCACATTTTCTACGCCAGAATTCTTGCCAATTTTGCGGCACACATCCTCAATTCCGGCCTTTTTAAGCCTTTGAAAAGGTACTCGTTTACTTACAAACAAAGCATCTTCATTGTCTGTTCTGCTTTCCAAATATTCTCGCAGATAAATTGTGGAGCTTGCATTTAGATATACATAGCGTTCTTTGTTTCCTTTGCCAAGAACAATTACTTCGTTGTCTTCCCAGCTAATATCCTCTTTGTTTAATGCCGCCAGTTCCGAAACTCTTACGCCGGTGCTATACAAGAACTCGACCATAGCTTTTTCACGCAGACCCATTTCAGTCGCAGATTCCCGAATTTTTACCATTTCAGACGGAGTGAATGGCTTTTTCACCTTTTTCTTTTCCTTAATCGAATCCATCGCATCCGCCGGATTAGACGGAATAACCTTTCGGTTTACCAGAAATTTGAAAAAGCTTCTGAACGCAAGACGGATATCGTTAAGATATCCATTTGAAACTTTGCGCACTCGCCTATACTTGTCAATGTAATCTACCACATCGTTGTCCGTAATATCTTCAACGTTTTTGCACAGATAAGATAGAAACCTTCGAATGTGTCCGTCATATTGCTCGATCGTTCTCGGAGATCTTCCAGCACTTGTAAGGTACATGCCGAATTTCTGCAACCAGTTAAATCCGTTGTTATCCAAACAAACCAGAGATGTTTCTCGCTCCTTAATTTCGTACTTACTCAAATGCGCTCGAAGTGTCTGCTTTAAAGCGCTAAGTGCTTCACTGTCTATTTCAGACATCATGTCCAATAACACGCCGTCAATAATTTCCTGTTCCATTTTATAAACCCTCCCAGTTTCCTGATAAGGATTTATTCTCTAAATACAATTGGAACTTTTTGGAAATACACGAAATATAGACATGTCGATATTTGGATAAGTTATCGAAAAGACGAAGATAAAGAAAAATTACTTAGCCAACTAAGTAATAATTTAGAAGCAACTGACAATAAGTTTGGCGGATGTACTCTTGAACAGGAAGGAAATGATTTCTATATCACAGGTGCTGATTCAGTGCGAAAAAAATTGGGTGAACCGATTTTTAAAAAGGTAAGTAATGTAAATCCATCATCCACTTCAATTCCTGGTTATTGTAAATTCGACACCGGTATCAAAGGAAAGGTTTTGTGGCAGTCTATCTTTATCGTTCCTATGATAATACCCGCTTCTGGTTCCGCTAACAATAACTTGTATAACGGAGGCAGTATTACGTATAATGCCGATACTGGAGTGATTACGGTGAACGCGCTATATGTAAAAATTGTTGCGGATATTTACTATATTGTCGATTATTCACTCGGTAATTTTAGTACAAAAGGCATGAGCGGAACATTAGAAACTGTTGCTACAAGAGATCGTACTACCATGAGTAGAAATTATGTTTTTAATGCGACTTCCGAATGTAGCGGTGTCATGTTAAAAATGCACTCTCCTGCAAATGGTGCAAGCGGAGGTTCAATTCAGGTATTTGGAACAAAAACGGATACAAATGTTTATGAAAAAATAGACACAGTAACCGCCGTAGATACGGATACATTAGTTCCATTTTCCGGATACGATCACATTAAGCTGGTAGTCACTGCAAGACACTCGGGAAACGGCGGACACAGTTATGAGGCTGGAACCGTAACAACATACACGTTCGTTTGAAGCTGTCTTAATAAATATACCGTCTACAACATCTCTCCGGCGCGTGCTAAGAATTGTAGATTTATCGACTTCAACTTCTACATGTACGCCGAAAACATCTTCCCCAATGTTCATCCTTTTGGAACTCTACATATAATAAATTAATATTTTAATGTAATTAGCCCGCCTGTTTTATCGCCCCATTGACTGGGTCTGCTCTTACTACCAACTTTAACTCCAACAGTCAGATGCCCTTGTGCATAATCATCCTCTACGGTTACTAGGAGATTATCCCCATCCCATCTAACGCATCCAGTAGTCCACTCTGCATTTTGTCCAGCGGGAGGATCCATCCAATACCCGCCAACCCCCGCAATGGTTCCAGACCTACCCAATTTTTTTAATACTGGATCAGCACCTCCGGTTTTAAAATTATACGTAACCCATTTCCAAACAGATCCGGGATCTGCTTCTGAGCCGCGTTTGTTTATGTCGCCCCAAGCGGTATTTCCGCCGTCTGTGTAACAAGTGCCAGAATAAAAGTCTGCGTTATTTACGAGGATATTAAACATAAATGATGTATGTTTTATTGCCTCTGCGTCTGTAAAGAGATATCTCAAAGCCTTTTGGGCATGCACACTTGCATCATCCGATAATGTAATATTGTAGTTTAATACAGGGAGTTTGCCTCCCATGTTATTACTTAGTTCATTACATCTCGTATTTACAAGGTTCGCGCTTGCGGCAATATCTGTACTGTTTGCCGTAGTAGAACTCGTAATTCCGTTAATTGCGCCAACCTTTGTCTCCATGTTTTTCCCATCATCTGCTTCCACAGTATTAGCATTAGACCATAAGCTCTGCAGCTGGAATCCAGAAGATGTCTTAATATACTTCTTAAACTTTTTGTAACCGCTTAAAATACTCATAAGTAAACTCCTTTCAAATATTAATAGGTTTGTTCCCAGAAATATTTTCCATCCATAGAACCAGAAGTCGGTTCTGTATCCGATACTTCTGTTGTAAAAATTGGCTCTTTCCCGTCAAAAGCAGATTCAAGAAAGACGATTTTTTCCTCGAATGTATTAAAAAGAGACGCAGTAAGCGCCTCTGAATCTGGGTTATTTTTTAATAGGGCAGTAGCCCTTTCATAATCACCGCCAGCTAAAAGTCTTGCATGTCGATCTCGGATATTCTTATCCCTGAGACGCGGTGTGTTATGCGGTTTAAAAATAAAATCAGAACTGTCCATGAAACACCTCCTAAAATTCTGCGTACCATTCGGTCATAAGAGGGTAATTCCCGATCGGCTCTGTCTGATCCTCGGTAATAACTACCGTTTGAGAGGACGATGCAATCTGCCAAAGATCCATAATCCCCTGTTCAATTTTATTTAGACTGTTCGCATCGATTCGATACGGTTTTAATGCTTCCGCGTTTTCTTTCAAGACCAGCGCGGCATTTTTATAGTCATTGGCATTCAAAAACTGATAGTATTGATAGATGATGGATGCCACCGAATCGTCGATGTCTTTATAGTGTGATAACTGGTAAGCCATAAATCCACCGCCTTTCAATATGGAATTTCATAATCATAGTACAATGGATGAAATCTGTACATTGTGATCGTCGTTGTGGGAACTGTGCTGCTCAGACTATGAGAAATACTTTGAATGACGTATTCATTCAAATCGTCAGAATTTGCTTTTTTCCAAGAAACTTTTTCGTATACATCCAGCCACGGAACACACATTGTTGTGAGTGTGACTACGTCGTTCCAGCTTGAAGTCTTGATATTCTCATAGATTGCATTTTCGATAGCTACGGTATCAGATTTTATATCATCGTACCGATCGCCGGTTTTAACATCCAGTACAATTCCTATTTTCTGAATTGTAAATGGAGAGTCCGGCTCGATTCTTAGCACAACGTTCTTGCAATTGTATCTGTCGCAGAAGTATTTCTTCGTATAGATGGGATCGCTGTCGGTATCCGTGAGAACACAAATTGCATGCGGCTGGTATTGTCCGAGCCAATAAAATCTCCATGCGTCGTCCACTTTTTTTAGTTGCAGCACGTAAGTTTGAGTGGCGAGCATCGTGTTTGCAGTCACACCACGTTCTGTGTTTTCGAAATAAATAGGAACCGGATCGAGAGAATTTATCCGTAGCTTCATATTGTCAACGTTGTTCACATTAGCAATGAAAGCAATGTATTCTCCGATTGTATATTTATCGTACTCGTCCAAAGTGAGAGAGTAGATATCGCCGTTCGAAGTGCATTGTTCAGCCTCTGCCATACGATCTACTTCGTAAGTTGTCCCAAAAACTTCTGTTACATTCTTGATATTTTCGATATCATATGTGACGCTTTCTGCGTTATCTGACAACACAATTTCCTGAAGAAAGTCGTCTGAAAGAGCAACAGGATCGTTTTCGCACGATGGAATCATGTTGCAGCAGAAGATATCATACACATCGAAATACTTCTGAATGTTCGGATACAAACCGGTGATCTCATCTACCTGATCTCCAACAGTGCAGCCTGCGTCAAATTCAAGGTCATATGGCAACACGTTCCATTCGGGATTATTCTTGCGATACTCTTCGTAATCAGCGTTGTTACTCTCCATACCATAAAATTCGCCAATGTCCTCGATAATCATGTTCTCAACGCCGCCCTGTTGACGAAGGACTGTGGATAATGCTTCGCGCAAAATCGTCTTTTTGCCGCTATCATTGTCTACAGGGATTTTTATCAGTGGAGCACCGCCAACCTGACCGTTTCGAGTGCCGTCTAACTGCGCAAAATGGTCAGAAAGTGATATTGTAAGCGTATTTGTGGCGGAATTATAAGTCGTATTTGCCGCTGTAATGACATAAGTGCCAGCCGGATACCAAATGAAATCGTTGTTTCGTATGCTGTAAATTCCGATCTCAAACTTGAAATCCAATCCATACCAGCCCTCAATCTTGTCCTCTATGTCAATTGCGAACTCATCGAAATCAATTGTTGCGTCCAATGTGCGGCGAATGTTTGATTCTCCGTTAATTCCATAGGTTCCAACCTGTAAAATGCAATACAAAACATCGATGATAGCGCCAGACTTATTCATGACACTGAGACGATATTTGTACTCAAGCGTTCCCTGACTGAACAGTGTCTTGTCTTCTTCGGTAACTGTATACTTCATGCCATCACCACCATTCAGGAGGGACGTCGTTCAGTCCGTTCAGATACAATGTTTTCGGGTCGTTCCAATTGCCGATTTCTGCAAACTGAAAGCTTATCTTTCGCAGATTTGTGCCTTCCTGCTCTTGAGAATCGGTAGGAGAGCCGGTGACTGCGATAAGCCAAATTCGCCCATCATTCCATTTCAGAATCTTCGGTTTTCCATTCATCAGGAAGTCCATGACATCCATACGAATCTCGTAACTATCGTCGATGTCAATATTACAGGAGTTTTCACCGTTATGATACATCTTTAGGAATACGCCAGAAGCAGTGCCAGTATCATAATTGGAAATATTATTTTTGATAACCTTTGCGTACTTATTATTCAAAAGCACAGTTGCCTCACCTGCGGCATTACGCTGTGTGTCTCCACCATCCAGATTGAAGAATGTTCCATAAGAATTGTTTTGGTCTACTACGAAAAATCCATCAAACTGAGAGTAGACTTCCTTTAGTACATAACTATTTTCGATTCCATTACACACAGAGCATAGTACGTATTCGTAATTTGTGTTACTTCTAGCATAGCGATCAAAGTGGATCAATTTAAAATCATCAATGGTTTTGATCGGTTTTACATAAATGGTCGTCCAGTCAATCTGCCCCTTTTCCCGGCGTTTAATAATAACCGTATCGGTATTTCGAAGGCTGAACCCAGAGTTTCCGGCGTCCAGATTTTCATCAAACGGCGCACTAAGTAGTGTATTTTCCGTCCACTCATTGTTCGTTACGTCAACTTCTTCATCCACACTTTTGCCGACATACAAATGGTCGTAAACACCATTGGTCAGAGAAATTTCCGTTATTGGCGAAACATTTGCAGCAGGAGGATCAATTGTGTATGCTCCGCTGAAAAAAGTTGTTCCTAAGAAAAGCATGTTCAATCATCCTCCTTTCAAACATCTTCAACTAACTTATCGGTTTCGAAGTACGTTTTAAGGTCGTACCAACCTTTTTTATATTCAATGTCGTATACGCATGTCAGATGATCCATATAATCGTTGCTTGATATCATCAGAACATTATCATCTGTATCAGTAATCAAATTTCCATCCGCATCTGTTAAATAGGGATTCGGAATTTCAGAAAATACATTATAATAGCCCATTCCGTTCCCGTATGGTATGGTCAAAACTCCATAGTATTTTCCATAGTAATTCCTGACTTCTAGCCATAAAAATTCTCCAGTGTCCGGACACGTCATTTTAAAAACAGCAGTGTTCAATGGAAGTTTTCGTGCTTTCAAAAATACCTGAAATTCATCATCAATTTTGAAACCGTTGTAATAGGTGAGAACGTTGTCTACGCCAATCGTCAGCTCTCCGTTTTTAATGGTGTAGTTGTCATTTGTGGTTCGATATTCAATGTCGATGACTCCGCTTTCCAAGGAAATTCTGCCATCTATAGACTGATTCTTAACCTGGAATAATACGTTTGTGGGGATGGTAATATATTTGACCGTAAATGGAATCAAACCGGTATCAAAAGACATATCATGCTTTGTAATACCGGCAGCTTTTACATAATATTCATGTTCATTTTTCAACTGGTTAAAAGAACAAGTCATGTTGGAAGCATCGTAAAGATTCCCAGATGTGGTTAATAGAATTTTGTTGTAATCATACAGTTGGACCTGATATTCTTTCAGCGTATCATTTTCAGCCTGAGAATAAAACAGATTCAGCGTTAAGTTTGCCGTCCGGACAATTTCTCCACTTGTTAGATTAGAAAATCCGAAAGACGGAGTGGAATAGCAGTAAAACAGAGTTGGTGCGGAAAAATCAGATTCGTTGCCATAAGTATCAAAGACTTTAATTTTGATCTGATAAGACTTTCCCGGAGTAAATGTTCCTTTCGGGAATACATGATCCAGTCTCATACGATACTGTTCGTTGTCATACACAGTCTGATAAGTAGATGTGTCGATTACGACAGCACGGTTTCGATTAATCTGATTTCCCGTATATAGAAAATCGACCGTCATATCGACCGCCGGATCAAACGTTGTGATACGAGGAACGATTGGAGTAGTTAATTTTGCCATTGCTCAAACCTCCTAATATTCCTGCATCCAATAATTGATGCTGTTTACATTTTCAGTTGGCTCGTCAGAACTATTTACCTCTTTCACATATGGCAGCTCCAAAGTGGATAATGTGCTGCCGGTTGGCGAAACCAGATTTACAGAATAACCAGAAAGAGATAGGGACGATCCGTAAATAGATTTTAGCCCGTTCAACTCTGCATTGACCGCTTTTTGCGTCATAGCACCATCCGTATTTTCACCAGTGGAAGAGTAGAGCTTGCTAATTCCGGCAGTATCTTCTGTGCCGATTTTATAAGCCGCTGATCCGCTACCGGTTCCTGGAGTGTATCCGAGAGCGTTTACCACGTCGTCAGTCGTAATACTTAGCTCGCCGTCTTTTATCGTCATATTCTTGCCGATTTTTACGCCGCCTTTAATTTCAGTGGTTGCATCAGGAAGAACGTATTTATTTGCTCCAGATTCTATACTGGAAAGCTTGGTTGTGTTTTTAGAAACAGCATTTTCCAGACTTTTTCCAGACGCACCGTCGTATACGGTATTTTCTGCTTTTCCAAAATTGATTTGAGCCGCTGGAATCTTGCCGTTTTCATCCAGAGTTGCAATTCCATTTCTGTTGCCGATTAAGTCGGAATGGGCAAAATAAGAATTGATCTCTGTGTGATTTTTGATATATTTTACAAGCTGATAAATTGTTGCTTTGCGAGTCGTATCATCGTCCTCTGCAACAATAATATCAGTATCCTTAAAATCCAACATTGCCGTCAGATTTTTCAGACGTTTAAAGGGCAGTGCCAAATTGCCACCTCCTTTATGTTATAGTTTTGCAATAATAATTTTGTTGTTGAATTTTCCGGAAATACAGTGCACTAAACATCTGTCTCCGGATTTAAAATCGTTTCCCGTACCATTCTTGATTTCATATTCCTGCTGGTTGATTACGACAGAATAGTAACCGGTTTTCGTACCGATCTTGCCAATAGATCCAATGTAATCGTAACGAGGAATAGCATTCTGAATCATAGAATTTATAGTGCGGGCGAGTTGTGTTAATGTGATTTCTGATTCGTTTTTTGCTTTCATGTAACGCGCCTCCTATTTGCGCAACAAAAAAAAGACACATCAAATAGTGTCTTCTTTTGATTCTGGTTTCTATTAACACGGTTTTCACGGGCTTCGTAGCTGGTAATTTTTAAGAACCAATGAAAATCGTCTCGTCTTTCTTTTTCTCCGTATATCATCGTATTACCTTTTAACGAATAGGATAGCAATACCGTATCCAATAATATACCAAAGAAACGATAATTGCTATTCTGAACATATATTCGAAAGTGCATCCCACAAGCTTCCTCATGAGATGCACCAACAACTATTTTCTAGTGCTACCTTGTTGCTTTATAAGAGTATTAAGCCTTCTTATATCACGATAGAAGTCCTCGCCGTTCATAACGTTCGGCAGCTCAATAGCATCAATAGAATAATTATACGTGTTGCTCGTAGAATTACTCTTATTGTATTTTTGAACTTCCTGAATCGCACGAGCATTCTGTTCATAGATTTTCTTCGTATTATCACGAATTTGCATCTGAACCAGAAGAGACTCGTCTCTGTTAAGAGAATTGAATCCAGCTTCCAATTTTGCTATACGATCCATGACTTCCTGAGACGGCAGACTGTATTCTTTTGGCAAACTGTTCACGTTTCCGCCTGCAAAAGCCTTACCTCTGGAATTTGTATGTCCATTTCTCAAAATGTCCTGCGTTTGCTTATGGTTGAAGATGATGTCACCCTTCTTATGATGGAACAGTTCAGCACCGTTGTCTCCAACCGTAAAGAATCTTCCATCGCGGACAACCATTTCACGTCCAAGCTCGCCACCGAGAGCAACACCGTTATCAGAAACTTTTCCTAAAGTGCCAGAAGTAAACGCTGTGCCGGATGCGAACGCTGTACCGTCTACACCGGCTTTTCCGCCAACGCCGAAACTAATTCCAAGACCCGACAGGATTTCGCCGACGTTTTTGTTCTTTAAACTATCTATTGCATTATTGATTCTATCCAGATTGTCGGCAATGGATGAGATGACTCCGTCCAACGCCATCCAAGCTTCTTGTTCTTTTGGAAGACCTGTATCAGGATCAACAGCGGCTTTAACCTGCGAATCAACCGATCCCTGTAAAGACTCATCTTCCTCACCGCCGGAATCCTTACCGGAACTGATCGCCTTAGATGCTTTTTGTGCGCTTCCCGCAACGCTTGTTCCTGTATCCTCGCCTTCTTCACTGCCAGCGAAAGCATTTGCAACTTCGTTGATTTTAGGAACACTTTCTTCGGACATCGTTTTAATTCCACCGTTAAGACTATCTCCGGAACCAGAAGAACTTTGCCCGTTTTCGCCTTGTGCTCCATTTTTATTTCCGGAAGAATTAGCAGAAGTAGTAGCAGTACCGCCGATAATTGCGCCGGTTGCTATTCCCGCCTCATCAGCAATCTTCGTAAATCCACTGATAACGCCACTAAGAGAAGCGTCTAAATTAGTAAAATCAATGCCCTGACCGAGCATATCAATGTATTCCTGCGTTTCCTTAAAGATATCAGGAAGATTTCCAATGTCAACACCTGAAATTTGACTCAAAGAATCGATGAAGGACTGGTTGCCCTGATTCATTCCGGCGATGTATTGCAGATAGTTATTCTTGAACTGCGCAAACTGTTCGTCCGTCAAAGCTAGAACTTCATCAATGCCGCCTTCGTAGCCAAGAGATCTAAGATTCATCTCCAGTTCTGCATTCTCTTGCAGTTCCTGAAGCTCCTCCCATTTCGTCTTGGTTTCTTCCATGCCTTTGATGATTTCGTCCCAGTATGCTTCGGTATTAGCGATTAGTTCTTCGTAATAATCGGAGATAGCGTCAATCTGATCATCAATCGCGTTTTGCTGTTCTTCGAGGGCAGACTTACGCTTTTCGAGGGCAGAAATTTCTTTCTCGATATTGGCAATACGGATTTCACGCTTCTTATCATCAACTTCCTGTTCCTGATCACGAATGGCTTTATCGTCAGTCTTGTAGATGAAGCCCTTTTCTTTACCGGAATACTCGTAAATCGTCTTCTGATTTCTCAGACGATCCAGTTCATACTGCGCCTTGTCCAGATCGTAGGCACGCTGCTTTGCATCTGCTTCGTCGTTGATGGAATCAATCAACTCTTGTTTTGAGCTAATCTGCTTATCAATCGCGTCGATTTCTACTTGAAGAGCTTCCTTTTGGGCTTCGAGGGTCTTTTTAGCCGCTTCTTCTTCGGCTTCCAACGCGCTAACAGCAGCGTCTTTTTGATCGTTCAACGCACTGATTCGCTTATCAATCTTAGAGATGATGCCGGAGATTACAGTGTCGTAAAGCTCCTTTATACCCTTTGCATATTCCTGCTCGATTTCTGCGAGTTTGTCTGCATACTTTTCTCGGTCTTTCAGATATTTTTCAGCAAGCGCACGAAGAGCGTCGTAATACTGCTTTGTGGTGATTTTGCCCTGATCGTAGAGATCTTTGAGCTTGTCTTGCATTTTCTCGAAGTTTTCAAGATATTCGTCTGTTTCGGACTTAGATCCACCGGAGGATTTGCCACCACCGCCGCCAAGCGTTTTAGAAATATTCGTATCTTGAACAGTATTAATCAGATCGAGTTTCTTTTGGAGGTTATCCATTACCGTTTGGATATCCTCTTCCGAAACACCAGAATCTTTCGCACCGTCAAGTGCAGCGTTTAAACCGCCAATAACTTCCGTTCCGAGAGCTGCTTGTCCAATTACAGTGGCAAGGCTCTGGCTGTAATTGCTCAAATGGGTTATCTGATCTTCAAATGCTTGTCCATTATTCTCTGCGGCGGTTTGTTCCGCTTTTAAAGTAAGTTGACCGAGTTCAGCAATAGCCTGGGCGACCGCTTGTGCTCGCGCATCGTTAAGTCTCTGATTGGCCAAAGCCTCGACTGCCGATTGGTTAAGCTGCAACTGCCCGCTTTCATCGACAAGGCATGACAGATAATCTGGTTCCATTGCAAGAAGCGTCTGCAACTGATCAAATGTAATATAACCTGTTTCATTGTAGTTCTCTATGATTTCCGTCAGGCTACTATATGCACTCTGTAAAGAATCAATCGCAGAGTTTACATTATCAAGTTCTGCGGCAGCTTTTCTTGCATTAACAATGTTGTCGGCAAGTAGCTTTCCAAATTTACTATCGGTATCAATTCCAGCATCAGTTAAAATAGTGTTTGCATACTTTTTTGAAACGCTTTCAATGACACGACCAAGTGTTTCCGCGTTATCAATAAAATCCCAGTTTAAATCTGCCCCCATATCTTTGAGTGCAGAAGTAATTGACATGATAGAAGATAGCATATCAGAGGACGACACGTTTACACCTGTCAATGTCTTATACGCTTCATAAGCGCTATTTACAGAACTTTCAAATTTGTCGATAGCATCCTTGGATGCATATATTTTTTCTGTCAACGTAGTAGGCTGAACATTAACTTCTTGCTGAGAATTTTTCAGTTCCTGTAGAGCGTTCGAATAATCTTCCGCTGAAACAGTCGCCTCGTCCATCGCTGCGGACTCTTCGTCGATAGATTGTTTCGCAAGCGGAACAGCTCCGAAGTTTCCAACAAAATGCATAAGAGCGCCAACAATATTTGCCCAATTTCCGCCCTTGCTGTAATCCATACTGTCGTCAACGCCAGCGTAAATTCCCTTAACAAAAGTATCTCCAACCATTCTGCCTTGCGCGTCGAGATCTTTTAGTTCATCGTCGGTTACTTTGCCGTCGTCCGCATAAGCGTCTTTTAAAATGCTTTCAATATAATCATATACGGTGTCGCTCGACAGAAATCTACCGTCTGGTAAAATGGGTGTAAACGCAACTTCCCAGCCAGTGCCGTTTAAATCCGTTCCGAATCGTGCGGAACTGCCAAATACAGTATCGATGCTTCCAACAGTAGGATTGTAGTCCCAACTCGCTAATTCATCTTTATATGTTTGCTTTAGCTCGTTAGACCATTTAATAATGGTGCGCTTGTCCATATCGACGTTGCCGAATTTTGTCTGAATTGAACCGTCTTGTATCTTTGAAGCGTATTCATCAAGATCCCAATCAAAAATCTTAGTATATTCTTCCTCAAGATTTTCCTTGGCTGATTGAAGGGCGGCAGACGCCTTGTTTGTCCGCTCGTCTGCATCCTTTTGCATCTGTTCTATCTTGTCAATAAATTCAGAAGAATTTGCCAACTCCTTATCATCATCGGACAGGCTGTCGTACCAACTTTCTGCGGTCGTTTGATTTGCATTCACAGATCCGCTTCGCTTTTTCATATGTTGAAACTTTTCAACAAAATCTAGCTGATCCTGCGTCCCCATTCCATACATTTCTATAAGGAATTTCGCAAGCTGCTCTAAGCTTCCGTCAAAGTAATCCGTAGCGATTTGTTTAGCCTTGTCGTAAGCATCGTTCATTTCCTGATCTGTAGAAGCATCTCGGTTAAAATTAAGAAGATCTTCCGATATTTGAAACTTGTCTACTATGCCCTTTAAGTCTGCATCCGTCTTAGCGTCATAATTCGGATTATCAGACCCATCAGAAAATACGGGAGTGATTTTTGCTTTGAAATTCCAAGACTGAACGATAGCTTCCAATTCAGGATACATAGAAGAGAAGTAATCGATAACTGCCTGCCCGTTTTCATCATTGGCAAAAGCAGAAGAGAATCCAGATACGAGTTGAGCGTATTCCTCCTTTGCGGATTCGGCAGCCTTCTCATTTCCGTTTATTACGGCCTGATTATATTTTTCATATGCATCGTTCGCTTCTTTAAAAGCACTCGCATATTTATCATTTCCCGCGCCGAAGATAATATCATTCAGAACGTGTTGATTATAAATGTCTTTGTAATCATCAAGCTTGCTTTTCGTCTTATTGATTGCATCCGTTAAATCGGCAGTCCAGTCAATGTCATAACTTTTCGCTAGTGATTTAATAGCTAAGAGCTTATCATACACTTCGTCAAGATTTCCATCGATGGTAATATTGGAAACACCATGATCCGTCATGGTATATTCAGCGTTATAAAGTTCTTTCAGCTTGTCGATAAATTCCTTATACTTATCAGTATTTTCCGCCATGAGACTGAAAGTAGTAGAAGCGTTTTCAACCTCATCAATCATTCTTTCGAAATTGCTGCCGTTGTAATTTCTGTTCAAGAAATTATCTACGATTAACCCTTTATAACCGTCGTGTTTATCGAATTCGATTTTAGTTTCATCCCATGATTGAGCAGTTAGTTTTTCGAATGCATTGATATTTCCGTTTATTGCTTCCGTTACAAGATCAATGGAATCTGATTCAGAACCGTATTTCTCAATCATTTCATTCTGAATGGAAAGAACCTCTTTCCTAGCATCTACGACATCCGAATAAGAAGAAGTCTGGGTTTCAATGGTTTTCCTGCATTCTTCAATACGTTTCTGATAGCCTTCGATTTCAGATTTTGTGCTTTTAAACTCGGAACCAAGTTTAGAGGATTTTTCTGCCAATGCATTTTCTGCGTTCGCAAAATCATAAATCAGAGAAATGCCTTCGCTGATCATGAAAGATACAAACATATTCCCGGCTACTGCCAACGCTTTCATTCCTAGTTCGGCGGCTTTTGCCCCCAACGTAGTTTTCTGCAATCCGGCGTTAAATGAGATAGCACTTTGCCTCGCTTCTTGATAAGCTTTTGTCAAAACTGCTTCAGTACGAATAGTTCCCTCGGTGGCCTGTCCGAACTCTGCAATCCATTTTTGACTATTCTCCAATTCGTCTGAATATTCCTGCCATGTTTTGGTACCTAATTTTGCATTTTTATCCATATCACTGAGACTTTTTATCCAGTAAGAAAAATCGAAATTAGAATCCAATTTTTCAGTCGGAAACAACTCTTCAATGTTTAACGGTTTAATTTTTGAAGATGAGTACAATCTCTCGAATATACTGTCAGAATTATTGAATGCATCTAATAAATTATCTGTCAATTGAAAATTTTTGTTGATATCATTAATTCTTCCGAAAATAGCGCTTCCAATATCAGCAAATGACTTGCCAAATACACCCCATTTAGAACTCATTTTATCAATGTCGCTGTCAAACGTTTTGAATATCATACTGTTTTTTTGGGGGGGTTTAAACCTTGTACTGTATTATAATATATGATAAAATGATTAAAATTGAGGGGAGGTATAATTATGATTTTTTATTGTAAAAAATGCGGAAGAACCATTATGACTCATTCAACAAAAGAGGAAGAACATACATGTGATTATTGTAGATCTAAAATGTATAAGCTTCCTACAGACATGTACGAGAGTGATTTGGATATAGTAGGAAAGGATACTCCATTAAAACAGAGGATTTACGAAGAACTTGTTAAACCGTCACCAGAATTTGATCAGAAACTTTTTGATTCAAGAGATGGAGATCTCGCTCGGCGCAATGCAGAAATCAGTCGTCAAATGAAAATGGCAAGTGCGTTCAGTAAAGGCGCTGATATGAAAATGATTCTGAAAAACGATGGTGAGAATTTGCCGACTTGTCCGACTTGTGGCAGTCTAAATGTAAAGAAAATTAGCGGAGCAGAACGTATTGCGTCGGTTGGATTTTGGGGTCTTTTGAGCGGGAAAATCAACAAAAGCTTCAAGTGTAACAATTGTGGATATACTTGGTAAGCTAACGTTTCGGCTATATTAGATTAAATCAGAGTAGAAGAGTAATAAAACATATGTTCCGACTACGCCAGAATGAATTAGAATAGAAGAGCAAGTGTGAATACGTTTGCTCTTCATTTTTTACAAAACAAAAGAGACATCGTAATGATGTCTCTTTTATCAATATAAAACTCATAGGCGGGATTATGCCA
>ERZ779890.2930-NODE-2930-length-15696-cov-8.157343_pt1 | contig 15696 bp, 8 predicted proteins | sample MGYA00511553_ERZ779890 | MGnify/ENA primary metagenome ERZ779890 (study PRJEB29588, sample SAMEA2152064) | human gut metagenome | biome: human gut; feature: human-associated habitat; material: faeces | place: Denmark | collected 2008/2010 ...
CAGTATGAGGGCATTTCCGCCCGGCAGAACCGCGTGTGCCCTTGTCAATCGACGCTAACGCCTGATTTTTCAAGGAGTGTAATATAGTATTATGGCATCGTTCTTTCCGGCGGCTATGGAAAATCTCATCGACGGCTTCGCCTCGCTCCCCGGCATCGGGCGCAAAAGCGCGCAGCGGCTGGCGTTTCATGTGCTCTCGCTCCCGCAGGAGGAAGCGGACCGCTTTGCCAACGCTGTGCTCGAAGCGAAGAAGAGCGTCCACACCTGCCCGGTGTGCCAGAACCTGACGGACGGCGAGCTCTGCCCGGTGTGCGCGTCCGACAGCCGGGACAAAACGACGATCTGCGTCGTATCCGAGCCGCGCGATGTGCTCAGCATCGAGCGCAGCCGGGAATACCACGGCGTATACCATGTGCTCCACGGCGCTCTCTCGCCGATGAACCGCGTCGGGCCGGACGATCTGCGCATCCGCGAGCTTCTCGAGCGCGTGGCGCAGGGCGGGGTGGAGGAGGTCATCCTCGCCACGAACCCCGACACCGAAGGCGACGCCACGGCGATGTACCTCTCGCGCCTTTTGAAGCCCTTCGGCATCCGCATCACGCGCCTCGGCTTCGGCGTGCCGGTCGGATCGAATCTCGAATACGCGGACGACGCCACCATGCTCAAAGCGCTCGAAGGCCGCCGCGAAATGTAACGGAGGTATAAACCTCCCCAACTGCGAACATAATCCGGTAAGGGCGCGGCCCGTCCGGATACATATCTAAATCTATCTAACAGGAGTAACTATTATTTTATGGCACAAAAACTGAAGATCATTCCCCTTGGCGGTCTCAACGAGATCGGCAAGAACCTCACGGCGTACGAGTACGGCCGGGATATTATTGTCGTGGACTGCGGCATGGGCTTCCCGGACGACGATATGTACGGCGTGGATGTTGTCATTCCCGACGTGAGCTATCTTGTGAAGAACAAGGGCCGTATCCGCGGCATATTCCTCACGCACGGCCACGAGGACCACATCGGCGCGCTGCCGTATGTGATGGACCGGATCAACCCGCCCATCTATACGACGCGCCTGACCGCGGGGCTCGTGCAGCTAAAGCTGCAGGAGCGCGGCCTGCTCGATAAAACGAAGATCGTCACCGTCGAGGCGGGCGAGACGGTCTCCGCCGGATGCTTCCAGGTGGAGTTCATCCACGTGAATCACTCGATCGCCGATTCCGTGGCGTTTGCGATCAAAACGCCGGTCGGAACCGTTGTCCAGACCGGCGACTTCAAGATCGACGTCACGCCCCTGCAGGGCGAGATGACCGATCTCACACGCTTCGGCGAGCTGGGCCGCGAGGGAGTGCTCGCGCTGCTCATGGACTCCACGAACGTGGAGCGCCCCGGCCACTCGCTCTCCGAGAGCAAGGTGCACGACCGCTTCGACCAGCTTTTCAAGGACTGCGACAAGCGCATCATCGTAACGACGTTCGCCTCGAACGTGGACCGCATCCGGCAGATCATCGATCTCGCCGTCAAGTACAAGCGCAAGGTCGGCATCACGGGGCGGAGCATGGAAAACGTGGTGAAGCTCTGTGTGGAGCTCGGCTATATGAAGGTGCCGGACGGCATTCTTGTGGACATGAAGCGCATCGGCTCCGTGCCGCGCAACAAGCTCGTCATTCTCTCCACCGGCAGCCAGGGCGAGAGCATGTCCGCGCTCTACCGCATGGCGTTTTCCGAGCATAAGCAGGTGGACATCGGCTCGGGTGACCGCGTCATCATCTCCGCGAGCGCCATTCCCGGCAACGAGACGACGATCTCCCGCGTTATTGACGAGCTCTTCGCCAAGGGCGCGGAGGTCATCTACGAGCGCGGCACCGATCTGCACGTATCGGGCCATGCCTGCCAGGAAGAGCTCAAAATGATGTACGCGCTCGTAAAGCCGAAGTTCTTCATCCCCGTGCACGGCGAGCGCCGCATGCTCCACAAGAGCGGCGACATGATCGTGGGTATGGGTCACGACCGCCGGAACATCATCATCGGCGAGAACGGCAGAGTCATTGAGCTGACCGCCAAATCCGCCAAGCTCGGCGCGACCGTCCCGTCCGGCCGCGTGCTCGTGGACGGCATGGGCGTCGGCGACGTCGGCACTGTGGTGCTGCGCGACCGCAAGCTCCTTGCCGACGAGGGCATGGTCGTCGTCGTTATGACGCTCTCGGCGGAGAACGCGCAGCTCATCTCCGGCCCGGACATCATCAGCCGCGGCTTTGTCTATGAAAAGGAAAACGACAAGCTCATCGACGAGCTGCGCCGCGTGGCGATGGAGAGCATCGCCTACTGCGAGGATAACGGCATCACCGACTGGGCAAGCATCAAAAGCCGCGTGAAGTCTGGCCTTTCCGGTTATCTCTTCAAAAAGACCCGCCGCAGCCCGATGATTTTGCCGATCATCATGGAAGTTTAAACGAGGAAAACCCCTCCGTCAAAAACTTCGTTTTTGCCACCTCCCCTGTTAGGGGAGGCAAGAACGTTTTTCGCAAACCCACTTGGCTCCCCTGACAGGGGAGCTGTCACGGCGCAAGCCGTGACTGAGGGGTTATCCCCTTGAAAATATAAAAAAAGGAGACTATCGCCATGGCTCTGCCGTACTGCATCCCGTATTTCGACGCTCACTGCGATACTCTGACGAAGTTCAACTCCCTGCGCCAGAGCAGCCGGAACCACATCGATCTTCTGCGTCTGCACCACTACGCCCCCGCCGCGCAGGTCATGGCGATCTGGGCGCCGCCGGGCTTTGACGGCCCCACGGCGTTCCGCCGCATCATGCTCACCGTTGAGCGCGAGCTGAAGGAAAACCGCGATCTCGCCGCGCTCTGCACGAGCGTTGCGGAGGCCGACGCCGCCGCGAAGGACGATATGGTCGCCGTGTTCCTCTCGGTCGAGGGCGCCAATCTCCTCCGGTGCAGCGTCGCGGGTCTGCTCGACGGCTACCGCCGCGGCGTGCGCATGGTGACGCTCTGCTGGAACAAGGATAACCGCCTGTGCGGTTCGGCAATGGATACCGGCGCAGGCCTGACCGCGGACGGCGTCCGCTTCGTGAACACCTGCTGGGAAAAGGGCGTCGCGGTCGATCTCTCCCACGCCTCGGAAAAAACGTTCTGGGACGTGATGCGCATTGCGAAGCGCCCGGTGCTGTGCAGCCACTCGAACGCGAAGTCCGTGTGCGACCATCCGCGCAATCTGACCGACGCGCAGATCAGCGCCATCGTCCACAACGAGGGCGTCATCGGGCTGAATCTCTGCCCCGCCTTTCTCGGTCTCGGGCGGAATATGGACGCCGTGCTCGCGCACATCGACCATTTCCTCTGCATGGACGCGCGCGAAAATCTCTGTCTCGGCACCGATTTTGACGGCATCGAGTCGCTGCCGGAGGGCATCACCGGCGTGGAGAGCATGGAAGAGCTGTATGAGCAGATGCTCGCGCACCGCTTCAGCGAAGCGCTCGTGCAGGATATCTTCTTCCACAACCTCCACCGGTTCCTGGGGGAAGCGCTGTGAACATACAGATTTTCGGCAAAAGCAAGTGCTTTGACACGAAAAAGGCGGAGCGGTACTTTAAAGAGCGCCGCATCAAATACCAGTATATCGATCTCAACCGCTACGGCATCAGCCGCGGCGAGCTGCAAAGCGTGAAAAACGCCGTGGGGCTTGAGGATCTCATCGACGAAAAGCACCCGGACGCGGCGCTGCTGCGCTATCTTGCCCGCGCGGACGATAAGCTCGAGCGCATTCTGGAAGACCCCACGCTTTTGAAAACGCCCGTTGTCCGCAACGGAAAGCAGGCCACCGCTGGGTACTGCCCGGACGTGTGGAAGCAATGGGAATAAAGCCGTATGCCCCCGGAAAAAGCCGGGGGCATATCTTTTTTAAAATGATATGGCAGTAATTTAAAATAAATATATTAAGAAAGGAAAAAGCCAGAATTTTGCCAAAAAATGCCGGTGCCAAACCTTGACTTTTCCAAGACACCCGGTATAATTTATTTAGAATTGAATATGGATCTATCGGACAGGTAGCCGTTTGCTGTAAAGGCTTTTTTGAAAGTCAGGCGGCGGTGAAAAAGGAAAGGGGTGCGAATCCCCTGCACGCACGGTACTGTATGCGCGAGTCCGGATCGAAGCGGCGGAGAGCCGCAGGGACGAAAGTCCGCCATTTCGGGGCAACCAGCCTCGGGAGAAGGTAGATTCCGGACGAGGAAAAGAAAAACTTTTCACGCAGCGCGAGCCAGGAGAATTACCAAAGTCCGGAACCCAAGACAGCGGGCGAGCTCTCCGTATGTTTTTACTGATTGCAGATCCGCCAACGACCCTCCCTATGGGGGCAGTTCAGTTAACTGAACTGCGTCCGGCCTATAGGGTGTCCGTTGGCGTTCCTTTTGCGCACAAACAGCCCTCTGTCTTATCGACGGAGGGCTGTTTTTTGTCAAAACGGCGCTCGGAAAAAAGGAGATGAAGATCGGAATGACGACAGCGATGCCGGACGAAATGACGAAAACCGTTCCGCCGGAGCAGACGGAACAGGACGAGGAGATCCTGCGCCTGATCCGCGAGCTGGGTTACGGCAAGATCGTGATCACGGTGAAAAACGGCCAGCCCGTCCACGCGGAACTCCAGAAGAGTGTCCTTCTTTAAGGAATGATCGTATGAGAAGAAATTTACAAAAAACACTGGCGCTGCTTCTTTCGGCGGCGATGCTCGCAGCAGTTTCGCCAGCTGCGCTGGCGGCCGACGGCGATGAACCGGCGGCGACGGCGGCTGCGGAACCTGCGCCGGAGATAACGCCGAGGCCAGAAGCGTTCCCCAAACCGGAGAAGGCATCCGCACCGAAGGAGACCCCCGCGGCGGCGGACGTCCCAGAAACCGAAGAAGCGTCCGGGCCGGAGAAAATGCCCGAACCGGAGGTAACCCCGGAACCGACGGAAGCCCCGGAACCGACGGAAGCCCCGGAAGCGGCGGAATTCCCGGAACCGACGGAAGCCCCGGAGCCGACGGAAACGCTGGAACCGGCGGAAACGCCCGAACCGGCGGAGTCCCCCGAACCGGCGGAATCCCCGGAACCGACGGAAACGCCCGAACCGGCGGAATCCCCGGAACCGACGGAAACCCCGGAGCCGACCGAATCCCCGGAACCGACGGCAACGCCCGAACCGGAACTTGAAGCTCTCGAAACGCGCGAGACCGCCGTGGAGCCAAGCGAGTATTTTCCCGTCCTTACCGAGGGACTCCCGTTCCCGCAGGCACTGGACGCTCTCCTTGACGGCCTTGTGCAGACGCTCGTGCTGACCGAAGCGGAACAGAGCGCCGAGAAAGAGATCGAAGAGATAACGCTCGCCTACGGAAACGGTACGCTCACCGACAACATGGACGCGCTGCCGTTCATCGCCGCGGCGTTCGCCGCGAAGACCGGCAAAACGGCGGACGAGCTGACGGAGGCCAATCTCACGGCAAAGGAGCTCTCCGTGCTCCGCACGGTGTTCGGCGCTATGAGCGCCGTTTCCTGCACGCTCATGGAAACGGACATGACCGACGGCACGCTCAATGATGAGACCGGCGAGCCGAACGTTATAAAAACGAAGTATGCGCTTTCTTTTAAGATATCGCTCTCGCGCAGCGCATCGGCGCTTCTCGTGACCGCGGAAGAGCAGGAGCGCTATCAGGCGCTGTGCACCGGGGATGAGTGGGACAAGCTCCTCTCTCTCTGGCGCGGGTACGGCTGGGTCGAGTCTGGCGCGGGGGAGAGGGTATATACGCTCCGCGAGGATGTGGTCCGTCTCGCGCTCGCGCAGCAGGGAAGGATCGAATATCTCTGGGGCGGCAAGTATAACAACCTGGGCCGCAGCCCCTTCTGGGGCTTCCCGCAGCAGAACGAGAACGGCGAAATATTCACCGACGGTCTGGACTGCTCCGGCTTTGTGACGTGGGTGCTGCTCAACGCCGCCGGGACGGTCGAGGCGCTTCCCACCATCGGCGAGGGGACGAGCGCGCAGCGTCTTGCGTGCGAAGCGATAACGCGCGAAGAGCTGCGGCCCGGCGATCTCGTCTTCGGCGGCGAGGGCACGGCGGAAACCGACCACGTCGGCATCGTGACGGGCTTTGCGGACGATGGGCGCGTGCTCATGTGCCACTGCATGCGCGGCGGCGTCACGGTCTCCTATGCCGAGGATTTCGGCATGGATAACTATTACCGCCCCGCGGCGTACTATGCGGCATACGAAACGCCTGAAACCCTGCCGGAGATATCCGTGACGGAATACGCCGGGAGCGAGGACGGTGCGGTGTATCTCGTGAAGGTCGCGGCCGAGCCCGGCACGCGCTGCCGCTGGACATTGGATGGCGCGGAAATGCTCTACTCGGAAACCTACGGCGCGTGGTGCGCGCTGACAACGGCCAACGATGCGGCGGCGCGCGTTTCCCGCGTGCGGTGCAGCGGCGGCAGCGATACGGTCTGCTACGACGGGGACGTGAACGGCTCCGGCGTTACGGAGATCAATGACGCGCAGAGGATCTATTCCATCAGCTGCGGACAGCAGCGCTTCGAGACGAAGAACGCCGAAGCCTGGCTGAAGGCCGATCTGAACGGTGACGGGAGGATCACGGCGGAAGATGCCTCGGAGATTCTGCGCTTGATATAATAAAAGGTAAGTTCAAGGAATCATTGGAAAGGAAGGGAAAAAACCAATGCAAACGGGTAAGAAAGGTCTTGCACTGCTTCTCGCGCTGCTGATGGTGTTCTCGCTGCTGCCGGTATCGGCGCTCGCGGCGGACGGATGCCTCACGGCGACGAATGCGGACAAAACCTTTGCAGCAAAGCAGGGAGAGAACCTTACGGTTCAGCTTGCGCAGTATTTCACCGACAGCGAAGGCCATACGCTGACCTATACGCTGGACGGCGGCAATTACGGCGAGCATACCCAAATCGCCGAGGTCGATGGGCAACAGTGTCTCTCGTTCACGAACTCCGCCATGGGCACGTATACTCCGACTGTCACGGCGGCGTGCTCCAACGGCGAGACGGCCAGCGTGCAGCTCACGATCACCGTCACGGAGGCCCCGAAGGGCGACGAGAACCAGTACCGCTACGATGAGTCGCCCGCCGATTCGGTCACGGTGTATGTGACGATCTCGAGCGACGGCATGCCTGTTCGGGGCAAGGACGGCACGCCCATCTCGCATCTTGAGGTGACCGTCCCGTACTTCGATCTGGCCAGCCAGGATCTTGGCGCGTATTACCGTTACCACACGGAAAACGGCTCGGGCAAGTATGTGGATGAGAAGATCGTCGAGCGTCCGACGGCGCTGCATCTGTATCTTTACATGATTGGCGTATACTATCTCGGACTGAATCCGGCGGAGGTCACGAGCGGCAGCACGAAGATCGTCGACCACGCCGGCGGCGCCGGTGTCTCGTGGATAAGCGGCGATAAGGCGTATGACGATACGGGCGCTGCTCTCAGTCTCTCCGGCAGCGCCACGTCCATGTACATGGAGAATTTCTGGGGTCACGACCAGAATCTCATGTACTACCGCAACCATATCTATCCTCTGATGAGCGCGGGCTGGGGTTCGACGGCGGACTACATCCTCCTCTCGGACGGCGACACGATCGACGTCGCCATGTACAGCGACTGGGGCTTCTGGTCGGACGGCGGCGCGTTCGCGCGCTTCGATCAGGATGCCTACAGCGTTGCGCCGGGCGGCACGGTCAGTTTTTCCACGCTCAAGTATGACACCAAATCCGTCTCCGACGGCGGCAGCGATATGTTCACCGCCGTGACCGGCATGGATGTCGGCGTTTACGACGAGAATATGACGCTTCTGGACGTTGTTTCGCCCGAGCAGGACGGCGGCAACAGCTACGCCTATACGTTTAAAAACGCTGGTACGTATTACCTGATGGCGATGGACACGAAGCGCTGCTCGACCGACGCGCGCCTCGCTCCCGCGACGGCGAAGGTCACCGTTGGCAGCAGCTCGAAGCCCTTCGACCCGGCGGAGCATTATAAGAACTTCGATTTTGCCTCCATCACGCTCGACGAAGAGGGCACGCAGTATATCTACAACATCGAAGAGAGTTCGATTTATGTAGAGCATTTCAGCGTTCCGGGCGATAAGAAGCTCTACACGGTGACCGTTCCAGAAGGCACGGACTATGTATACGTCAATTACCCGGCGGACTTTAAATATACGTTCCTGAGCTATTGCGCTCTGCTTGATACCACAGGCGCTGTTGCCGGCTACGACTGTCCTGGCTTTGCACTGCTGGACAACACCTCCGGCGGCAAGACGCTGAAGCTCCCGGTCCCGTATCTTATTGAGAACAGCCGGTACTTCGCTGCCGAAGAGCAGAGCAAATACGACTACTTCAACTGCTTCGGCTTTGTGTATGGCGATAACACCGCCCCCGGCGGCGCGGTTGCCGTCACGGGCGTGACGCTGGATAAGAGCGAGCTTTCGCTCATCCGCCGCGAAGAGGCGACGCTTACCGCGACCGTGGAGCCGCAGAACGCGGACAACCCCCGTGTTAGCTGGAAGAGCAGTAACACGGACGTTGCCACCGTCAGCACGAAGGGTGTTGTTACCGGCGTGGGCACCGGTACGGCGACCATTACCGTCACCACGGCGGACGGCGGCTTCACCGCGAAGTGCACCGTTACCGTCACCGACCCGAGCAAGCCCGCTCTCGCGGAAGACGGCTATTATGAGATCTCGAACGCCGCGCAGCTCAAGTGGTTCACCGACGAGGTCAACGCCGGAAAATCCACGCTCAACGCCCGTCTGACGGACGACATCGATCTCAGCGGCATCTGCAGCTCGGCGAACCCGTGGACGCCGATCGGCGATCACGCGAATAACAGAATATACAGCGGCACTTTTGATGGCCAGGGCCACAAGATCACCGGTTTGTATCTCAAGGGCAACGCCTCGAACTATACGAACGGCAACACCTATTACATCGGCCTCTTCGGCGAGTGCGACGGCGTGACGATCAAGAACCTCTCGGTCTACGGCACGGCGATGGCCGTGACCCGCATGGTCGGCGGTCTTGCCGGACGCACGTGCGGCGTTTCCACGCACCGCCGTTCCACTGTCGAGAACTGCCACAACTATGTGACTCTCACCGGCTCTGCGACAAACGATGATATTTTCTCCCACGGCGGTCTTGTCGGCAACGCGCAGGAGACCGACTTCATCGGCTGCTCCAACGAAGTGGACATCACCGGCTATCAGGGGCAGGTCGGCGGCATCGTCGGCAATACCGGCATCGGCGGCGTAACGCTGACGAACTGCTGGAACAGCGGCCACGTCCATCTGCGCGGCTACAAGAGCACGTTTGAGGGCGTCGGCGGTCTTGTCGGCAGCGGCAGCAACACCCTGACGCTCACGAACTGCTACAACACCGGCGCGGTGGACTTCTATTACCGAACCGCGGCGGAAAAACAGTATGTCGGCGGTCTTGTCGGCTGCTTCGGTGATTCCTATGGGACGCAAACGCTCACCATGACCGGCTGCTACAGCACCGGCAAGATCAGCGGCGACAAAGCCGATGAAGCTCTCATGGGCGCTCTTGTCGGAGGCACGAAGAGCGGCACGAGCAACAAAGTCGAAGTCATTGCCGCGAACGCCTATTATCTCGAAGGCACGGCGGCGGTCTCCGGCGTGGAGAGCGGCGCGGCAGCCTTCACCGCCGAAGAGGGGCTCAGCGCCTCCCAGCTCGGCGAGGGCTATGTGGATAGCTGCCCGGCCCCCGTGCTCAGCGGCCAGACCGTGGTCGAGCATGCGGACGCGAACAGCGACGGCAAGTGCGATACCTGCGGCAAGCAGCTCGCGGAGATCGCCGTGCCGACGCGCAAAGCGGATTATCCGGCCAATACCAGCGACAAGGCGCAGATCGGCAAGGCCTATGTCCTCAGCGATCTGCAGGCCAACAAGATCTTCGATCCCGCAGAAGGCCAGACGCTGTCCTACAAGAACTACTACTACGAGCGCTCCGCCGACGGTGGCGCGACCTGGAGCGCAAAGCAGACCTTCCCCGAGGCGGTCTTCGGCTCGCTGAGCATCCAGCTCACCGAAAAGGAAGCCGGTACATATATCTACCGCTTCTACGCCTCGCACGACGGCGAGCACTTCTCCAAGGACACCTGGACGCTCACTCTCACCGTAGAGGAAGCGCCGACGCTGAACTTCGCGTTCTATGTCGGCAAGGACTATAACGGCAATTACCCCATCATCAAGCTCTACAATGTCACGACCGACAGCAATGGCAACGAGATCCTCGGCAACGAGATCACGAACGTGTTCCTCTACAGCAACTTCACGAGCACGCTGCCCGAGGGCGAGACCGAGTATGATCCTGCGCAGGGCAAGCTCGTCAGCAATTACCAGATGTTCTATGCCAGCCTTACCGCGGGCCGCTATGCTTACCGCGCGTTCGGCAAGAACGCCGATACCAACGAATACGACGTCGCGCTCGGCGGCATGACGCTTGACCTGCCGACCGACAAAAACGTTGACGGCGGCGCAGGCGGCGGCGGGAGCATCTATCTCCAGTGCAACTCGTTCTACACGTCCTCGAAGAAGACGGACAACACGTACTTCACGGCGGACGAATACCACGTCCAACTGGACTGCCCGATCATGGGAACGACCGCTGTGATGGGCACGCCTTACACCAAGGGCAACTACGCCTACTACCCGACGGTGCTCTACGCCGGCGGCAACGCCTGCCTCTACAATGCGTATGCCTATCCCGATATCGACGGCTACATCTTCTCTCAGAGCATCAACCAGACGTTCCGTGCCAGTTACTCCGACGCTAAGAAGAACCTCACGATCAACACGGAGCTCACCCTGACGGCCACGGTGCCGCAGAACGCGGCGTTTGGCCTGTACTTTCAGTGGAACAACTTCAACACAACCGAAGTTGAGCATACCGCCTGGAAGGACAACGGCGACGGCACGAAGAGCGCGGAATACAAGATTTCCAAGAGCAACGGCAACTACACGTGGCGTCTGAGCGACGATACCCACGTCACGCAGACCGGCTGGCTCCCGAGCCTGAGCGAGAGCACGGACGCAAGCTTCTCCTTCGGCGAGAACGCGGCGACGAACCGCGTTTCCCACAGCTTCGCCCAGCTCGGCACCACAACGGTCAACCGCGACGAGGCCGATCTGCAGCTGAATCTCGATCCCTCCGGCTATGAGGCCATTTCCGGCACGACGCGCGTGCGCGCTTACCGCCACTGGCAGCTCATCAACTCCGATACCGCCAACATCATGGTCGAGCCAGACTTCCACTGGAACCTTGTGACCGGCGATGCTTCGATCACGGCCGTGAACGGCGGCAACGCCGGAGCGAACTGGGCAGACATCACCCCCGGCACGGAAGACTCCATCATCACCGTTTACTACGACAGCGTGTACGTCGGCACGTATAACGCTAAGGATACGGTAGTCAAAGGCGTTGTTGTACCTGCCGGCAGTATTACCACCGGCAGCCACGGCGGTCTCTACCCCGCGACGCAGCCGCAGCGCATCGGCGTCATCGTCGTCGGCGGCACGGGTGTGACCCACGGCACCGCGGACGCGGACGTGGACTTCAACATGGCCGCGGACGTCACGACGAGCCGCACCATGGATTGGGACTACAACTACGACACCTGGTTCTATGAAGCAAGCGAGACCGACCCGGCGCTCGACTTTGCCGTCACCGCGACGGGAAATGTGACCGTCGAGTACGCTTTCGTCACTGCGAACAGCGCCATGACCAGCGTCCGCACCGGCTTCACCGCCGTCAGCGCGGGCGAGGACGGACGCTATGCGGTGCCTCTCAAGGCGTTTGATGATCTTGGCAGCGGCATGGGCGGCACGGTCATCATCAAGATGACCGACGATACCGGCGTGAGCTACCGCCTCGTGCGCGTGGCGAAGGTCACCGTCACCGCTGAGAATGTCTCCCACCCGGAGGAAGCCATCATGCCCGGCGATCAGGTCAAGCTCACGTTCCGCGGCATGTTCCGCGGCGTGGACAAGATCTCCGGCATATTCAACCCGACGAACTTCAAGCCGACGTACTACGCCGGTGAAACGAAGTTTGAAAGCACGCTCTACCAGTACCAGAAGATGGACAACGCCGCCATCACTGTGACCGTCCCCGAAGACGTCGAGTTCGCCGAGGGCGCGGAGACGGCAGCGTACAGCTTCACCAACGGCTATACCTTCGGCACCATGTTCGCCGCGGCCAGCCCGTTTGAGACGATCTACGGCATGACGAATACCGGCGTCGGCACGAACTTCAACGCCGTGAACATCAACTACTACATCGGCCACTACGCGGACGCAGCCGTCACCGTGCACCGCAAGGTGACCTACGATACGAAGCTCGTCGTTCCCGATGCCTCCGGCAATGCGGTCGAGGGCGTCAAGATCACGCTGACCGGCTCGGACGGCAAGGCCGTCGAGACCAATGAGAACAACCGCTACACGCTCGGCTACGGCGATTACACCTATGTTCTTACCAAGGACGGCTATGTTGTCACGCGCGGCACCTTCTCGCTCGGCAGCGCCGATGCGGAGAAGATCAAAGACGGCATCCTCACCGTCACGACCGCGGCGTTTCTCCCGGCGGGCGAAAACGCCTGGGACGGCACGGCGAAGACCGAGCCTGCGAAGGACGCCGACGGCGTTTATCAGATCGGTACGGCCTCCGAGCTCGCGTGGTTCGGCGCGAACGGCAGCAAAGTCTCGGCGGTGCTCACCGCGGACATCGATCTCGCGGGCTACGACTGGACGCCGCTGGATAAGTTCTACGGCAGCTTCAACGGCGACGGCCACACCATCCGCAACCTCTATATCAACAGCGCGAGCTACCCGGTCGGCCTGTTCGGTTATGTGAAAACCGGCGCTTCCGTCACGAAGCTCGGCATCACCGGCAATGTGACGACGACCAACAAGTCCTATGGACAGGCAGGCGGCATCGCGGGCTACATGGAGAGCGACACCTCCGTTACGGAGAGCTGGAGCTCCGTGAACGTCACGGGCGGTAAGCACGGCGGCGGCATCGCAGGCTACACGGCCGGCGGTTCGGCCATCACCGACTGCTACGCCACCGGCACGATCCGCACCATCTCCGCGAACGAGTGCTATCTCGGCGGTATCTGCGGCTCGTACTTCAGCAACACCGACGGCGCGACGATCACCAACTGCTACAGCACCTCCACCGTCATCGGTTCGGGCGGCAACGCCTCCTATGTCGGCGGCCTGTCCCCGATAAAAGCGGAAGCGAACTATGTCAACAGCTACTATCTGGAAGGCACCGTTTCCGGCGCGAGCCCGAAGTACGGCATCACCGGCCTCGGCACCGCCAAGACCGCGGATGAGCTCAAGGCCCTGGCCGCCACGCTCGGCGGCAGCTTCGCCGAGGACAGCGAAAACATCAACGGCGGTTACCCGATCCTCGCGTGGCAGGGCGCAAAGCAGCCTCTCGCGGGCGACGTGAACGCCGACGGCACGGTCGATGTGACTGACGCCGAGCTTGTGTACAATTATTCCATCGGCGCGGGTGAACTCACCGAAGCGGAGCTTATCCTTGCGGATATGGACGGCGACGGCCATATCACCGCGAAGGACGCAGCGATGATCTACGTGATCATCGCCGCGCCTCTCGCGGCCGTGACGGAATAAACCGGACGACAAACAGGAGGACGATATGAAAAAAATCTTTTCGCTTGTCCTTGTTCTGGCTCTGACGCTGGCGCTGGGTATCCCGGCGCTGGCGGCGGAAGCCGATGAGACGGCGGTGCCGGAGATCACTCTCTCGGCAGACGCGGAGAAGGTCCCGGCCGGAAAAACGGTCACGCTGACGCTCTCTCTCACCGGCGAACTGAAGGACATCAACAGCTTTGAGTATTACATCCGCTATGATCCCGCGGTCGTTGAGCTGGCCGAAAGCAAGGCGGGCGCGGCGAGCGATCTCACGAAGATCGGCACGCCCCCCGAGGCGAACTACAAGACCGGCGAGGGGGACACCTCCAAGGCCGTCACGGTCAGCGCCGTGAAGCTCGCGGATACCGGCGTGTTCTCCATGACCGGGGGCACGGTCGCTGAACTGACGTTCACCGTGAAGGCCGACGCTGCGACCGGCGCTTCCGCCGGGTTCACGCTCGAAAAGGTCGCCGTGTGCGATAAGACGTTCGTGAATGACGCCGTGAAGGTGCAGACCGGCGCTGCGCCCAAAGTCACCGTCGGCAGTGCGGTAGTGCTGGGCGACGTGAACGGCGACGGCAAGGTGAACAATATAGACGCGGCGCTGGTTTACGCTTACCACAACAAGAAGAGCGCTCTGACCGAGGATCAGCTTGCCGCGGCTGACGTGAACGGCGACGGCAAGGTGAACAATGTGGACGCGGCGCTGATCTATGCCTATCACAACAAGAAGCTCACGAAGTTTTCTGCTGCGTAAGGAAGGAGAGATAACATGAAGAAAACATTATCCATTCTGCTTGCCGTAGTGCTGCTGCTGAGTCTCTCGGTAAATGCACTGGCCGCAGAAATGACCCCGACGGCGAACAAAAACACTTTGTCCGCCGGGGAGGAAGTCGTCGTAACGATCTCGCTCAACGAGGACATCAAAGACATCGTAACGATGAACTATAAGCTGTACTTTGACAATTCGGTGTTTGAGCTGACCAAAACCGAGCAGGTCAATCCAAGCATCAATGTTGCAGCACGCGAAGATACGGACAAAGACGGCACGTTCTATAACATCAGCTGCATGGACGTACTCTCCGAGGGCATCACCATTGCCAGGGGCGATCTCTGCCGGCTGACGTTCAGGGCAAAGACCGACCTGACGGAAAACAAGGAGAGCAGCTTCCGCCTGGTGTTCGATAACGCCATGGACAACAAGTTCGACTCCAACATCGTCCACACTGCCGGTGAAGCGGCGAAGGTGAGCGTGTCCCCGGCTGGCGAAGAGCTGACGCTCTACGGTCGCATCTACGGCAAGAGTGTCAACAGTGCGTTTGCGGACCTGACCGGCAGCGCCGGCAGCAACGGCGTGGAATACGTGTGCAAAAACATTGAAAAGAAGACCGGTCTTGACGTTATCAAGGGCGTCCTGGAAGCCAGCGGCTACACCTATGTTGCCACGGAGACCGCCATCACCAGCATTACCGACCCCAGCGGCGTGACGCTCGCCAACGGCGACGCGGCCTACGGCCCGAAATCCGCCTGGGTCGCCACGATCAACGGTGAAAAGCCGACGACGACGCTTGCCGGTTACGTCGTGGATAACGAATCCACCGGCTTTGACGGCGACGAGTTTGTTCTGACGTTCACTGAGTGCCTGGGCAGCACGGACGGCAAGCACAACTTTAAAAACGGCGTTTGCAGCGTGTGCGGCATGAAGAAGGAAACGGGCTCCTACACTCTCACGCTGCCCGCCGATAAGACCGTGAACGCGGGCGAGGCCGTGGCCGTCCCCGTGACGCTCGGCCACACGGGAGACGAGACCACGTTCCACGCGGCGGACATGGTTTTCACCTACGATGCCGGTAAACTGGAGTACACCGGCATCAGCGACACGACAAACTACATCGTAGACGCGGCCACGGCCGGCACGATCCATGTGCAGGCCTACGGCGAGGCGAAG
>ERZ779890.2931-NODE-2931-length-15696-cov-4.849626_pt1 | contig 15696 bp, 13 predicted proteins | sample MGYA00511553_ERZ779890 | MGnify/ENA primary metagenome ERZ779890 (study PRJEB29588, sample SAMEA2152064) | human gut metagenome | biome: human gut; feature: human-associated habitat; material: faeces | place: Denmark | collected 2008/2010 ...
ATTAAATGATGTATAAAAATATAAAGTGGTGTCTACTTTTTGTTGACTAGTGCAATTGGACATTGAAGCAGAGTGAAGGCAGGTTGAAGTCCAAAAGGAACGAGAAAGAGAGGTAGATTGGACGTTGAATCGGAGTGAGCCACGGAGGAAGTCCAAAAGGAGTGAGAAATAGAGGCGGATTGGACATTGACGCGGTGGAAGCCATGGAGGAAGTCCAAAAGGAATAAGAAAGAGTAACAGGCTGATCTATGAAACGGAAAGAAGATAGGAGGTATCTTATGAAGAAGAAAGAATATAATGATACTTTGTATAAATAACTTGATAATCAAACTAATATGTATTATAATTTGAAAATCAAAATAATTGGAGGCTCAAATTGAATACAAATGTTTTAAATAAGAAAAAATTGATTACAAGTATTATTTTTAAGGCAATATCGCTGATTGCTTCGGTGTATGGTCTTGTATTTACGATTGACAGTATTAAGTCATTCACATTTTTTACAACGCTGTCTAATGTGGCACTTGATATTGTACTTGCAGTATTTATTGTGCTTGATGTTATACTGCTCACTAAGGGAAAGGATTATAAGAACAATAGGTTGTACATACTCAAATTCCTTATGACACTTTCAATTACACTGACATGTCTGGTGTATATGATTATTCTTGGACCAACTTCCGAGGATGGACTGATTGGTGCATATCTTAATAAATATGCAGGAAGTCTTGGGGTACATTTAATTGGTCCGGTATTTGCGATTGCAGATTTCCTTGTGTTTGATAAGGGATTTTCGGCAAAGAAAATATATGCAATATATGCAGTTATTCCACCGCTTTGCTATGTTGCATTCGTATACATTCTGGCTGCATTGGGCGTAAGATGGTATGATACAATGACAGCACCTTATAACTTCCTTAATTATGCTGCACCAACAGGCTGGTTTGGCTGGGATTTAAGCAAGATGGGATCTGAATCTCTAGGAATCGGAGTTGTGTATATGATTGTGGTTCTGTTGCTTATATTTATTGGAATAGGGCTTTTATATCTTGCAATTAACGGAGCAGGCATAGGAGCTAAGGCACAGAAAGCAGAACTTGTGAGCGAGTAGCCGGATAGAGGTATTGAAAATGTGATTTAGAAGTTGCGATATAGAAGAACGTACAATTTATAATAGAATATAGAAGGTTAAAAATGTCCGGCATGCGATTTAAAATGAATTGCATGCCGGACATTTTACATACTTTTTCATTGTCTTACTTTGTGTTATAATATCGGGCAGGAATTGAAGAAGATTAAATATAGAAAACAGGAGAAGATTATGAAAGAGAATCTTAAGAAGCTGGCTAAATACTACAAGCCGTATTTAGGCACATTTATACTTGATATGATACTTGCGATGATGTCAGCGGCGGTGGCACTTGTGATACCACTTGTTGTAAGGTTCATTACATCAAAGGTTGCATATATGAGTGCCAATGAAGCACTTTCAAGAATTATGATTATTGTTGGAGTACTTTTTGTGCTTGTACTGATACAGTGGGGCTGCAACTACTATATATCTAATTATGGACATGTAATGGGTGCAAAGATTGAGTATGACATGAGGGCAGAGATATTCAATCATTATCAGAAGCTGTCATATTCATTCTATGATGACCAGAAGGTTGGACAGTTATTGTCAAGAATAACATCGGATTTGTTCGATATTACAGAGCTTTTGCATCATGGACCAGAGAATATAACTATTTCACTGATTAAGATAATTGGTGCATTATGCATATTAAGTTCGATTGACTTAAGACTTACGATTGCCGCATTTGTGCTGATTCCGTTCATGCTTGTATTCGCGTATGTGCTTAACAAGCGCATGAAGAGAGCATTTAAGAGAAACAGGGTAAGAATAGGTGAGATAAATGCACAGATAGAGGACAATCTGTCTGGAATAAGGGTTGTCAAGTCATTTGCAAATGAAGATATTGAATGTGAGAAATTTAAGAAAGGCAATGACTTGTTCCTTGAATCTAAGAGAGACAGCTATCATTATATGGGAATGTACAATGCAGGACTTACTGCATTTACAACAATGATAAATGTAATTGTAATTGCAGCAGGCGGTATCGGAATTGCAAAGGGCTGGGTAAATATTACGGATTTCGTTACATTTTTACTGTATATAAATATATTTACGGAGCCAGTTAAGGTGCTTATTGATTTCACAGAGCAGTTCCAGAACGGTTATTCAGGTTACGAAAGATTCTTAGAGATTCTTTCAGTAGAGCCGGAAATAGCTGATAAGCCTGACGCAAAGGGACTTACTGATGTGAAGGGTGCAATAACATTTGAAAATGTGTCCTTCAGATATAAGGACGGCGTGGACGAGGTGCTTTCCGGGGTTAATCTGTCTGTAAGACCGGGGGAGTATGTTGCCCTTGCAGGCCCTTCGGGAGTGGGAAAGACAACGCTCTGTTCACTTATTCCAAGATTTTATGAGGTGACAGGCGGTTCGATTAAGATTGACGGAACAGATATCAAAGATGTTACGCTTAAGAGCCTGCGCGACCATATCGGAGTTGTGCAGCAGGACGTGTATCTGTTTATGGGTACAATTAAAGAAAATATAAGATATGGTAAGCCAGATGCTACAGACGAAGAAGTAATTCAGGCGGCTAAGCTTGCAAATGCGCATGATTTTATTATGAGCTTTGAGAACGGATACGACACAGATATCGGACAGCGCGGAGTCAAATTGTCAGGCGGTCAGAAGCAGAGACTGTCAATTGCAAGAGTATTCTTAAAGAATCCTCCAATTCTTATATTTGATGAGGCGACATCGGCACTTGATAATGAGAGTGAGCAGATTGTACAGGAATCACTTGAGAAGCTGGCTAAGAACAGAACCACATTTGTAATAGCACACAGACTTACAACTATTGAAAATGCGGAGGAAATCCTGATGCTTACTGACGAGGGCATCAAGGAGAGAGGAACTCACGAGGAGCTTATGAAGCTTGATGGTGAGTATGCAAGAATGGTTAAGATACATAGTAGAACATAACATACCAGTTTACAATGTTTATATGCAATGCTATTATATAGGAAACGTTGGAAGGAAGATGATAATCATGGACAGAACAAGAAGATTAAGAATGAATGCGACATTAAGAGATATGGTAAGAGAGAATCATGTAAGGGTGGACGAGCTTATATACCCTGTATTTGTTACGGAGGAGAACGATGTAATACAGGAAGTACCATCAATGCCGGGAATATGTCAGTATTCGCTTGACCATGTTCTTGAAGAAATCGGACGTGCCGTAGCGGTTGGAATTAAGGGAATCCTGCTTTTTGGAATACCTGTACATAAAGATGAGGTGGGAAGTGAAGCATATGACGAGGAAGGTGTTGTGTGCAGGGCAATACGCCTTATTAAAGATGCTTATCCACAGCTTGTTATCATGGCTGATGTGTGCCTGTGTGAGTACACCTCACATGGACATTGCGGACTTGTAAAAGATGGCGTTATATTAAATGATGAGACTCTGCCGCTTCTTGCAAAGGCGTCAGTTGCTTATGCAAAAGCGGGGGCAGATATAATTGCACCAAGTGACATGATGGATAAGAGAGTTGAGGCAATCAGAAATGCACTTGATGAGGCAGGACTGGTTAATATTCCTATATGTTCATACAGTGCCAAATTTGCATCAGGATATTACGGACCGTTCAGGGATGCCGCACATTCAGCACCGGGATTTGGTGACAGAAAGACATATCAGATGGACCCGGCTAATGGAAAAGAAGCGTTAAGGGAAGTTGAAGAAGACATATTAGAAGGTGCAGACATGATTATTGCAAAGCCGGCACTCGGATATATGGATGTTATGAAGGAGATAGCGCTTAACTTCAATATCCCGATTGTTGCTTATAATGTAAGCGGTGAGTATGCGATGGTTAAGGCAGCAGCAATGAATGGCTGGATTGATGAGAAGAAGATTGTAATGGAGAATATGACAGGCTTTAAGAGAGCCGGAGCTAAGATGATAATAACATATCATGCTATAGATGTGGCAAAATGGTTAAAGGAAGAGTAACATTTTTAGCAGTATTAAATTAAGCAAGAGGAGCTGGTTTTATGAATGAAGAGATGTCAAATGATTTATATGAGAGAGCAGTAAAACATATGCCGGGTGGTGTAAACAGTCCTGTCAGGGCATACAAGGCAGTTGACAGAGTGCCAAGATTCATAGCTTCTGCCAAGGGAGACAGAATTACTGATGTAGATGGGAATGAAATGATTGACTACATATGTTCATGGGGACCGGGAATATTAGGTCATGCACATGACAGAGTAATTGCAAAGGTTAAGGAAGCTGCGGAAGCAGGTCTTACATATGGTGCACCAACCAAGAGAGAAGTTGAGATGGCAGAGCTTATATATGAGCTTATTCCTACAATGGAGGTGAGCCGTCTTGTAAGCTCAGGAACAGAAGCTGTTATGAGTGCAATCCGTGTGGCAAGAGGCTACACCGGAAGAGACAAGATAATTAAGTTCAGAGGCTGTTATCATGGACATTCGGACGGACTTTTAGTAAAAGCCGGTTCAGCAGCACTTACAACATCAGTTCCGGACAGTGCAGGAGTTCCTGCTGATTACACTAAGAATACACTTGTAGCAGAGTACAATGACTGCGATTCTGTGAAGGAGCTTTTTGATAACAATAAAGATGAAATAGCTGCGGTAATAGTTGAACCAGTTGCAGCTAACATGGGAGTTGTGCTTCCAAGACATGGATTTCTTGAATTCTTAAGAGACATAACTAAGGAGAATGGAAGCCTTCTTATATTTGATGAGGTAATAACAGGCTTCAGACTTTCAATTGGCGGAGCGCAGGAGTACTTTAACATAAAGCCAGACCTTACAACTCTTGGAAAGATTGTAGGTGGGGGTATGCCAGTCGGCGCATATGGCGGACGAGCTGACATTATGCGTATGGTAAGTCCTGACGGCCCTGTATATCAGGCAGGAACATTATCAGGTAACCCGATTGCAACAGCAGCAGGCTTAGAGACTTTGAGAATCTTAAGAGATAATAAGGACATATACGACAGACTTGAGACCAAGACAAAGCGTATTGCTGACAGTGTAAGAAAATGTGGAGCCGGAAGGGTATCGGTTAATCAGATTGGTTCACTTTTGAGCATATTCTTTACACCAGATGCAGTTGAAGATTATGACAGTGCAGTAAAGTCAGACACTAAGAAGTATGCAGAATACTTTGGACATATGCTTGATAACGGAATATACATTGCACCATCACAGTTTGAGGCAATGTTCGTATCAGACGCACACACTAATGAGGATATCAACCGTACAATAGAGGTTATGGAAGAATTCTTCAGGAAATAATTCGGATAATGAGTGGGAATACAGATGCAGTTAGGATATGTAGGAATTAATTATAAGAATACAGACCTTTCAGTAAGGGATAAGATTACATTCACAGACAGCGGGATAGCAGACTTTATGCAGCAGGCAGAGGAAGCAGGTGTGAAACAGTGCATGTGCCTTTCAACATGCAACAGATGCGAAGTGTTTTATCTGTATGAGGATGAAACATTTGTACAAGTAATGTCCGATTTATTCAATGATTATTTTGGACTTACTGATATTAAATTAGCCGGTGTCAAATGTGGTGAAGAAGCACTGGTATATCTGTTTTGCATAGCCGCCGGACTTGAAAGCATGGTGCTTGGAGAGGATCAGATACTAGGCCAGTTAAAGGATGCGGCAGACCTTTCAAGAACGCTTGGACACAGCGGGAAAGAACTTAATTATATAGTAAGAGAAGCGGTAAGCTGTGCAAAGCGGATTAAGACAGAGTACAAGGTAAGTGAAAAACCAGTATCTGTATGCTATGTCGGTATTCAGGAGTTAGACAGAGTATGTGGCATATCAGGAAAGCACGCACTTGTTATAGGAAGTGGCAAAACCGCGGCTCTTGCCATAAGATATCTGGCAGAATATGGCGCTGATGTAACAGTGTGTTCAAGAACTTATCAGCATGCGAAGGCGTTGCTTAAGGAATTTCCAGATATTCAGGTTATTGCATATGATAAGAAAACAGAAGCACTTAAAAGTAGTGATATAGTTGTCTCAGCGACTTCATCACCTCATCTGGTGATTAAATGTGCTGAATTATCAGGGGGTAAAAAGATGACACTTCTTGATCTTGCTGCACCAAGAGATATAGAAAAATCTGCAGGTGACATTTGTGGAGTTACTCTTATTGACCTTGACAGGATAGGTGGGATTGTGAAGTCTAATCAGAACGAGAGGGCACATTTGCTAAAGGAAAGCCAGTGCGTGATTGATGAGTATATAGCGGAAACAAAGAAATGGCTCACATCAAGCAGAATGGATACAACTATCCAGTCGCTTGGCAAAAAATGTGATGAGATAGTACAGGACAGCTATGATTATCTTAATCGCAAGATTGACCTTTCAGACCATGACAGGGTAATCTTAAAGAAGATTCTTAAGTCGTCACTACACAGATTGTTAAAAGAACCGATTGAAGAATTGAAAAATGTGGAAGAAAATGAACAGCAGCAGTATAAAGATATGGTTGAGAGACTGTTTGGCTTGTAGGGAGGATTATGCATTACAGAATAGGAACGAGAGGTTCGAAGCTGGCACTTGTCCAGTCGGAATATGTTAAGAGAAGAATGGAAGAGGCGTATCCTGAGGATACATTTGAACTTGTTATAATTAAGACAACAGGCGACAAGGTTACAGATAAGCCGCTTGCTGCGATTGGAACTAAGGGGCTTTTTGTAAAGGAGATTGAGGAAGAACTTCTTTCAGGCAGCATTGATATGGCGGTTCACAGCATGAAGGATATGCCGGCTGAATGTGCGACTGGACTTACATTTGCAAAGGCGTGGAAACGAGAGGATTGCAGAGATGTACTTATATTAAAGACTGCAGGAAGTTTTTCAGAACTTCCTTCCGGTGCGGTTATAGGCACTGGGAGCCTCAGGCGTGCATGCCAGCTTACAATGCTGCGTCCTGATATCCAGTTTACTGCTATCAGGGGAAATGTTGATACGAGAATTAACAAACTTATGGACGATTCATACGGACTTGATGGAATTGTGCTTGCAGCAGCAGGACTTAACAGACTTGGCAGGTCATCTGAGATAACAGAGTACCTTGACCCGGAGGTCGTTATTCCGGCACCGGCACAGGGAGTTCTTGCGATTGAGACTGCAGAGGTAAATACAGAACTTCTTGATAAGATAAATGCTTTGTCAGATGATAATTCTGATAGAGAAGCTGTGGCTGAAAGAACATTTTTAAGATTAACAGGCGGCGGCTGTCATGCCCCGGTTGGCGCACACTGTGTGACAAAGGATAACGGCGACCTTCGAATGGTTGTGTTATTTGGTAATGATGATTGCAGCAGGATTCTTAGAATTGAAGTTACAGGAACTGACAGTGAGGCGGTTGGCCACGAAGCAGCCCGTATGCTTGGATTGGAGTAGATTGTGGGTAAATACATATATACATATATTGAAAACGGACAGATGTACGATAAAAGCCCTTCCTTTGCAGAATTACTTGCAAAGGAGGGGTTTTCCTGCGAAAAAATAGTTACTGGCAGGATTGGTTATATTCGTGTGGAGAATCTTTTGGAAAAGATAAAAGATGCACAGTGGCTTGTGTTTACAAGTAAAAATGCTGTGGCTGGGTTTGCTTATAATATGGGGAAGTGTGAACTTCCTGTTGAAGTTAAGATTGCAGTAGTTGGTAGTAAAACTAAAGAAGCTTTAAGAACGGTATGTGGTCTTGAAGCTGATTTTGTTTCTTTACAAGCTGCGGGCTTGGAGCTTGGAAAGAGTCTGATGAATATTGCAGCCGGGAAGGTTGTATATCTGTGTGCTGAGGTAACAAGCGGTTCACTTGAAGAAGCTATGAAAGATTACGGAGAACTGATTAAGATTCCAGTATACAGGAATGAATATGTTGATACATATGCAGAGTACGAAATGAAAGATTTTAGTGATGTTTCTGGAATAGCTGTTACCAGTGGCATCAGCGGTGAGAGAATAAAATGGCTGATTGACAAGCTTGGTGAATCAGGTGAAGTCCCAGTGTATAGCATTGGTCCCGCCTGCAGCAAAAAGCTTGCTGAGGCGGGCGTGAAAGAGAATAGGATAATTGAAGCTTGTGAGCATAGCTATGGTGGGCTGGTGGAAGCAATTAAAGAAACGGTGGGAATCAGGAAGTGATAATTGGACGTTGAAGCGGAGTGAGGCACGGAAGAAGTCCAAAACCGGGAAGCCGGAGGAGTGGATTGGACGTTGAAGCAGAGTGAGGCAAGGAAGAAGTCCAAAACCGGGAAGCTGGAAGCGTGGATTGGACGTTGAAGCGGAGTGAGACACGGATGAAGTCCAAAACCGGGAAGCCGGAGGAGCAGATTGGATGTTGAAGCAGCGGAAGGCATGTAGGAAGTCCAAAACGAGAAGCTGGAGAGCGGAATACACATGATTTAAAAAAGAAAAATAAAAAAGTACTGTACAAATCAGAATCATTGTCCTATAATAACATATAAAAATAGTATGTTTATGTACTACATATACATAACACCTGATTCATGAATTGATATTAGAAAATGTGGAATAATACCACAAGAAAAGAGGATTGTATGGGAAAGATATATAAATCAGCAGCAGATTTAATAGGTAACACACCGCTTGTAGAAGTCGGACATATTGAAGAGAAGTTTGGACTTAAGGCAAGAGTACTTGTTAAGCTTGAGTATTTTAATGCAACAGGAAGCGTTAAGGACAGAGTTGCAAAGGCAATGATTGAAGATGCAGAGAAGAAAGGAATTCTTAAGCCGGGCGCAACAATTATTGAGCCTACATCAGGCAATACAGGAATCGGACTTGCTGCCATTGCAACAGCAAAGGGCTACAGAACAATAATAGTTCTTCCAGAGACTATGAGTGTCGAAAGAAGAAATATTATCAAGGCATATGGTGCAGAGATTGTACTTACTCCGGGTTATAAAGGAATGACAGGTGCAATTGCGAAGGCAGAAGAATTAAAGAAAGAGATTGAAGGCAGCATGATTGCAGGACAGTTTGTTAATCCTGCTAATCCGGAAGCACACAGAAGAACAACTGGTCCAGAGATATGGAATGATACGGATGGAGAAGTTGACGCATTTGTTGCAGGTGTTGGTACAGGCGGAACAATTACAGGCGTTGGTGAATATCTTAAGTCTAAGAATGACAAGATTGAGATAATTGCAGTTGAGCCTGCAACTTCACCGGTACTTTCACAGGGCAAGCCAGGACCACATAAGATTCAGGGAATTGGAGCAGGCTTTGTTCCAGAAATTCTTAACACTAAGATATATGACAGCGTAGTTCCAATCGATAATGATGACGCATTCGAGTATGCCAGATTGATATCACACACAGAGGGAATTCTGGTTGGAATATCGGCAGGTGCAGCACTTTACGCAGCAATCGAGTGGGCTAAGAAACCAGAGAACGAAGGCAAGACAATCGTTGCACTGCTTCCAGACAGCGGCGACAGATATTACTCAACATCACTTTTTGAGAACTAATAGCAGAATAAATGTGTCAAATGTGGACATTCTATAAGGGCAGGGCGTAAGTCCTGCCCTTTTCGTGCTTTGACAGGGTTAGTGAAATTGAGAGTTGATTCAGAGTGCGGTTGAAAATGTGCTGGTGAAAGGAGTAAGCATGACTGATTTTACAACTAACATAGACATGAATGTCCGCATGATGAATGAAAAGTTAAGAGTGGACAGGAATTTTGACATTCTGCAAAGAGATGTATTAATAGGTGGGAAGAGAACACATTTTTACTTTATAGATGGATTCGTACAGGAAGAAACAATTGAAAAACTGGTGCAGTTTTTTTATTCATTGAAAGAATCGGACATAAAGGATGTAGATACATTCTTAGAAGTCGGAATGCCGTATACAGAGATTGAAAAAAACGGACATTACGACGAGGTGGAGAAGGCATTTCTTTCAGGACAGACAGTCATGATAATAGATGGCTTTGATGAATGTATACTTATTGACTGCCGTACTTATCCGATGCGTTCAGTTACAGAGCCTTACAAAGACAAGGTTCTGCGTGGCTCAAGAGACGGATTTGTTGAGACACTTGTGTGCAATGCGGCACTTTTAAGAAGAAGAATAAGGGATAGCCGCTTTTCAATGGAAATGTATACTGTAGGGGAACGCTCCAGGACAGATGTTGCTGTGTGCTATATTGATGATAAGGTTGATAAGAAGCTGCTTGAAAGAATTGAGAATCTGATAGGCAGCATAGAGGTTGAGGCGCTCACTATGAATATAGAGAGCCTTGCGGAATGTATGTTTAAGGGAAAATGGATTAATCCGTTTCCTAAGTATAAATATTCCGAAAGACCCGATACCGCTGCAGCAGCACTTTTTGATGGAAATATAGTTATTATGGTAGATACATCACCTGCAGTAATGATAATTCCAACAAATGTATTTGATATAATAGAAGAAGCAGATGATTTTAATTTTTCGCCAATGATAGGAACTTATATAAGACTGTCGAGGTTCTTCTTTACATTGCTGACTGTTTTTCTTACACCTGTGTGGCTTTTGCTTGAAAGCAATCCACAGTGGGTGCCTGAATGGTTGAAATTCATAACGATAAGTGAGGATATAACGGTTCCGGTTATATTGCAGCTTTTTATTCTTGAACTTGCAGTTGACGGGCTTAAGCTGGCGGCGGTCAATACGCCAGGAATGCTGTCGACACCTTTGAGTATTCTTGCCGGTATTGTTGTGGGAGAATACGCTGTGGAGTCCGGGTGGTTTAATTCGGAATCGCTTCTTTATATGGCAGTTGTAACGGTTGGAACTTACTCACAGGCAAGTTTTGAGATGGGATATGCATTAAAATTCATAAGAATAGTCAATCTGATTCTGGTGCAGTTCTTTGGAAGAATCGGACTTCTGGCAGGAGTCATATTTGCAATAGTGCTTGTATGTTTTAACAGGACAATATCAGGAAAAAGCTACATTTATCCGGTGATACCTTTTAACAGCCGGATGTTTAAAAGAAAAATTCTTCGGGTACGACTGCCGCACAAAATAAAAAATAACTAGCAATATATGGCGTATTAAGCATTAAAATATGGCTTAACACGCCATATATTGCTAATTAATTGCAAATGTGATACAATACAAAAAACATTTGAATAAGATATATAAGATTTATGGATTTGGAGATGTTTAATTATGATTAGTGATTATGAGGAAGTTGTTATCAGGTTTAAGGCATATAGGATAAGTTATCCATTAACACAGAAAGAACTTTCGGATAAATCAGGCGTTTCATTAAGAAGTATTACTCGGTTTGAAAGTGGAGAAGATATAAGTCTTGTTAATTTTATGAAATTAATGAATGCGATGGAGCTTATGAATAATTTCGTGAATGTGATACCAGATATGAACAACCGGCCATCATCTTATTTGAAAAATGTTAAAACAAGGCAGAGAGCATCTGCAAAAAGAAAAGCAGATACTGGATTTAAATGGGGGGAAGATGAATGATAAATACAGCGGAGGTAATGCTTTGGGGCACAAGAATTGGAATAATTCATATGAATGAAGCAAATGGGGTTGTTGCATTTGAATATGATAAAGATTTTTTAAAGAGTAATATTGAGGTATCACCTATACATATGCCATTATCAGAAAGAGTATATGAATTTCCGGAACTTGCAAGGACAGCATTTCATGGAGCACCTGGATTGGTAGCGGATTCACTTCCAGATAAATTTGGTAATAAAATTATAGACAGATGGCTGGCTGAGCAGGGAAAATCAATTAGTGAATTTAATGTTATAGACAGACTGTGCTATACAGGAAAAAGAGGTATGGGTGCATTAGAATATATACCAGCAACAAGTCCGTTTGACAGTACAATAGAGGATGTTAATATATCGAAAATGGTAGAGTTTGCATCTGATGTATTATCTGATAGAAAAGATAAGCTGATTAATCTGAAAGATAATGCTGGATATAGCCAGCTTGTGCTATTGGGAACATCTGCAGGTGGTGCAAGAGCAAAGGCGCTGATTGCATGGAATGAAGATACGGGAGAAATAAAAAGTGGACAGATTAATGCTGGTGATGGATTTGAATACTGGCTTATGAAGTTTGATGGAGTATCTAAAAATGGGGATCATAATCTGGAAGATTCAGTAGAATATACAAGAATTGAATACGGATATTATCTTATGGCAAAAGCAGCGGGGGTAATTATGAATGAATGCCGTCTGCTTGAAGATGCCGGATATGCACATTTTATAACTAAACGTTTCGATAGGAACAATAATAAAAAAATTCATATGCAGACATTAGGAGCAATTTCACATATAGATTACAATATTCCGGGATTATGCAGTTATGAACAGGCAGCATATTATATGAATAGACTAGGTATACCATATTCAGATGTGGAACAATTTTATAGAAGAATGGTTTTTAATGTTATTCTGATTAATCAGGATGATCATGTAAAAAATGTTTCTTTTCTGATGGATAAGAATGGTGTCTGGAGATTGTCACCAGCATATGATGTCACATTTGCATATGACAGCAGCAATATGTGGTTGAAAGCACATCAGATGCTTATAAATGGAAAAAGTTCAGATATAAGTTATGGTGATTTGATAAAATGTGGAATAAACATGGGAGTAAGCAAGAGAAAATGTGATGCAATAATATCGTATATAGAAGATGTTGCAAAAAGATTTTCAGATTATATGGAAATGGCAGGTGTCAGGGAGAAAACCTGTCAGATTATGAATGACATTATAATTAGCAATAATATTAGAAAAACAGGAGATTAATCATGGAAAAAACAAACGAGAAAAAAGATTTTTTACAGAAAACATGGGTGGTGTGCGCCCTTGCACTTGTGTGTACATTCCTTTGGGGAAGCGCATCGCCTTGTATCAAATTAGGATATGCGCTGTTTAAGATACCGTCAAGTGAAACATGGACACAGGTATTATTTGCAGGAACAAGATTTGTGCTGGCAGGAGTGCTTACAATCTTAATTGGAAGTATTCTTAACAGAAAAATGCTGCTTCCAACGAAATCAAGTGTACCAAGCATTGTAAAACTGGCAATGTTCCAGACAATTCTGCAGTACATATTCTTCTATATCGGACTTGCACACAACAGCGGAGTAAAGGCGTCAATAATTAACGGTTCTAACACATTTTTCGTAATACTTGTATCGACAATTATATTCAGACAGGAAAAGCTGAATCTGAAGAAAATTATCGGCTGTGTGATTGGTTTTGCAGGTGTTATCGTAGTCAGCATGAATGGACAGAAAATCGACATGAATTTAAGTATTATGGGTGACGGAAGTCTGTTCTTATGTGCGTTGTCATATGCATTTTCATCATGCCTTATGAAGAACTATTCAAAGAAAGACAATCCGGTTATGTTGAGCGGTTATCAGTTCATATTCGGCGGAATAGTAATGATTATATTAGGGCTTGTGATGGGAGGCAGAATTACACATGTGTCAGTATCAGCAATACTCATGTTATTTTATCTTGCATGCATATCAGCCGTAGCCTACTCAATATGGGGAATACTGTTAAAGCATAACCCGGTATCCAAGGTAGCAATCTTCGGTTTCACCAACCCGGTATTCGGCGTGCTTCTTTCAGCATGGTGGCTTGGAGAGGGAAGCAAAGAGCTTGGAATAAATGCACTTATAGCGTTAGTACTTGTTTGCATAGGAATATGTATAGTTAATGTGAAGGGGAAGAAAGCAGAGTAGATAAAAAAGACCGGTTCAGTTAATGCCTGAACCGGTCTTTTTCATCACTACCTTAAAGCCTCTCTCACCGCCTCCGCAGCTTCATGCAGGGAAGCTGCCCTTTCTTCATTAAGCTTATCAATAGGAGCTTTAGATATAAGCTTGCCAAGATGTCCAATCTGAGCCTTAACATTCTTTTTCTTATCCTTCTCCCAGACCTTTTTATTGGCGGCAAGTGCGTTGTTAGCCTCGTTAAGAGTCCGTACAGCATCTTCCCTTATATCAATAAATCTCTGGTATGCTTCATCCTGCTTGCTGTAGACTTCGGCTTCCCAGCGGGCTTTTGCAATCTCTTCTTCGGTCATGTTAGAGCTTGAAGTAATAGTAATGCTCTGTTCCCTTCCGGTACCTAAATCCTTTGCAGATACATTGACAATACCATTAACATCAATGTCAAATGTTACTTCAATCTGTGGGACTCCTGCCATCGCACGCTTAATACCGTTAAGACGGAAGTTGCCAAGCAGTTTATTGTCTCTTGTAAACTTTCGTTCACCCTGAAAAACCTTGATATCAACGGATGTCTGGAAATTGCCGGCAGTAGTAAATATCTGGCTGTGTCTTGTAGGAATGGTAGTATTTCTTTCAATAAGCCTGCTTGCAATTCCACCCATAGTCTCAATAGAAAGAGACATTGGAGTTACATCCATAAGTATGATTTCAGAAGCAGCAGAACCGGCCTGAAGCTGGTTTCCAAGCTTGCCACCCTGAACGGCAGCACCAAGGGCTACACATTCATCAGGATTAAGATTTCTTGATGGCTCTTTTCCCATAAGCTGTCTTACTTTATCAGCAACAGCAGGGATTCTTGTAGAACCACCAACCAATAAAACCATATTAATGTCTGTCTTGGAAAGACCTGCATCATGCAGTGCATTCTCAACAGGGGTGATTGTTCTGTCTACAAGGTCAGCGGTAAGCTCATTAAATGTCTGTCTTGATAAAGTGATATCAATGTGGTGCGGTCCGTCCTTAGACATAGCGATAAAAGGAAGATTAATATTAGTTGTCACAGAAGAAGACAGCTCCTTCTTTGCTTTCTCAGCTTCTTCTCTTAAACGCTGCATTGCAGAGACGTCCTTTGAAAGATTGATACCGTCACTTATCTTAAACTGCTCGACAAGATAATTAACTATTCTTTCATCGAAATCATCACCACCTAAGTGATTGTCACCTGAAGTTGCAAGAACTTCAATGACATTATCACCGATATCGATAACAGATACATCGAAAGTTCCACCACCTAAGTCATACACAAGAACCTTCTGTGCCGTACCATTGTCAAGTCCGTACGCGAGAGCGGCAGAAGTAGGCTCGTTGATAATTCTTAATATGTTAAGCCCGGCAATCTTACCGGCATCTTTAGTAGCCTGTCTTTGTGCGTCAGTAAAATAGGCAGGTACAGTTACAACAGCGTCTGTCACAGGCTGTCCTAAGAAATCCTCGGCATCCTCCTTTAACTTCATAAGTATAAATGCAGAGATTTCCTGTGGAGTATAATACTTTCCGTCAATCTTCTTGCGATAGTCTGTACCCATGTGTCTCTTGATAGAGAATATAGTTCTGTCAGAGTTGACGGCAGCCTGTCTCTTGGCGGCATCACCAACAATACGTTCCTTTGATTTTGTAAAGGCTACAACAGAAGGAGTTGTGCGGTAGCCTTCTTTGTTGGTGATGACAGTAGGCGTATCACCTTCAATAACAGCCACACAGCTGTTAGTTGTTCCTAAATCAATTCCTATAACAGTTCCCATAATAAA
>ERZ779890.2934-NODE-2934-length-15677-cov-2.460632_pt1 | contig 15677 bp, 15 predicted proteins | sample MGYA00511553_ERZ779890 | MGnify/ENA primary metagenome ERZ779890 (study PRJEB29588, sample SAMEA2152064) | human gut metagenome | biome: human gut; feature: human-associated habitat; material: faeces | place: Denmark | collected 2008/2010 ...
AAAGTACAGGTGATGAAGTCCTGCATTGGGTAGCAGAACAGATGCGAAAGCTTGCAGATGAAGATACACAGGTATTTCGTGTAGGTGGCAATGAGTTTTTGATTATTATGCCGGATAACCGCAAGGATAATCTGATTTCCTTTGCGAAGCAGCTTCAGACTGTGATGCTCGAAACAACAAAGGATAAGCCGAAAGTAATTCAGCTTATTACCCTCAGTATTGGAATTGCCTGTGATATTCTGATTGCGGAAAATGCGACAGAGTTATTCCGGCAGGCCAGACAGGCTTCATTTTATGCGAAAGAAAACGGCAAGAATTGTATTGAGGTTTATGAAAAGGAAGATTTAGAGGAAAAGAAGCAGGACAACGAAAAGTGGTATAATCAGGTATCGCCGACCATTTTTTCTCTTATGGCAGCAATTGATGCTAAAGATTCCTTTACCTTTGACCATTCTGAAAATGTTTCAAAATATGCAGAGAGGCTTGCCATGAAGCTGGGACTTCCAAAGGAGGACATTCAGACAGCAAGGGTGGCAGGACTGCTTCATGATATTGGTAAGATCGGCATTCAGGATGATATCTTAAAGAAGAAGGGAAAGCTTACGAAGGAAGAGTATGAGGTGATTAAAACCCATGTGGAAAAATCGGTTGAGATGATTCGTTTTCTGCCTCATATGAACTATGTGATTCCGGCAGTTCTATCCCATCATGAACGCTATGATGGAAAGGGCTATCCAAATGGAATCAAGGGAAAGGAGATTCCGATTCTCGGAAGAATTCTTGCGGTGTGTGACAGCTTCGATGCCATGGTATCGCGCAGAGCCTATAAGGAAAAGCTAAGTGTGGAGTATGCCATCGGAGAACTGGAGAATGGAAAGGGAACACAGTTCGATCCGGATGTTGCACAGGCATTTATTGAGCTGGTTGAGGAAGATCCTTCCTTTATTAAGCGTTAGCAACGGTTTTACGAATGGGGTGCTGAATAGTTACCTTTATTGTATTTATTTATAGAAATGATAACAGAAGGACAATAACAGAAGGATAGGAAATCCATCATGAATCAGATTGCCAGAGAATATAAACAGGCTATTATCATCGGTGCTTCACCGATGGGAAATGAAGCCGTACAACTACTTGCATTGCTTAGATGGGCAGGCTACGGAGCGCAGGAGGAAAGCTGCACCCACGATTGTACAACCTGTCGAAGCGGATGCCGTAAGCCGGAAATGAAAAAGGATATTTATGTCATTGCTGCTGATGGCGGTCTGGGATTTTTACTGAAAAATAAGCTGCGTCCGGATTTTCTGGTAGGAGATCTGGATTCCATTAAGTATGATGATATTTTGACGGAAGCAGCAGTTAAAGCGGCAATCGGCGAGATTCCGCATGAGGTTGTTCCGGTTGAAAAGGATGATACGGATATGGGGCTGGCGGTAGCGAAGGCTTATGAAAAGGGCTATCATGAAATCCTGATTTATGGTGGCTGTGGCGGAGCACGGGTTTCCCATACCTTTGCCAATGTGCAGTTGATGAGTCTGTATGCAAAGAAGGGCTGCCAGATCCAGATGATGGGTGACGGCATCCGGATGGAAGTTCTGTGGAACGGCTGCAAAACATTTTCTTCTGCCCTTAAGGGAAGTCTGTCGGTGATCTGTCTGAGTGACAAAGCGGACGGTGTAGTGATACGGGGACTTAAGTATGAATATGTCGGAAGTCTGACCTCTGATTTTACGTTGGGCGTAAGCAATTCCTTTATCGGTCAGAATGCAATGGTATCGGTAGAGGATGGAACCCTGCTTTTAGTTTATGAGAGAGTGTGATGACACAGCGTATGAAAATATAAAGAGACAAAAATACTATTTATCCAATTAACCTATTTACACGGTAGGTAAATGGGTATATAATGAGCCTCAGAGAAAACCAAGCGGATGCGAAGCAGGAGGAAAAACAAATGTCAAAACATACTTTGTTAGAAATTAAAGATTTACATGTGAATGTAGAAGATAAAGAAATCCTGGACGGAGTGGACCTTTCCATCGGAAGTGATGAGACGCATGTGCTGATGGGACCGAACGGAACAGGTAAATCAACATTGGGGTATGCCATTACAGGACATCCCCGTTATACAGTTACCTCCGGCAGTATTCATTTTGATGGAGAAGATATTACAGAATTGTCAGTGGATGAGCGTGCAAAGAAGGGAATTTTCCTATCCTTCCAGAATCCGATCGAGGTGCCCGGAGTGACGCTGAGTTCCTTTATCCGCAGTGCTTTGGAGCAAAAATCAGGAAAGCGGATCCGCTTGTGGGATTTTAAGAAGAAGCTTTCTGAAACTATGAAGCTGCTTTCCATGGATGAGTCCTATGCAGAGCGTGATCTGAATGTCGGTTTTTCCGGAGGAGAGAAAAAGAAAGCGGAGATTCTGCAGATGCTGATGTTAGAGCCCAGGCTTGCGATTCTGGATGAAACGGATTCCGGTCTTGATGTCGATGCTGTACGGACGGTTTCCAAAGGAATCCAGCTATATAAGGAGCAGTGCAGGGGAAGTCTTTTGATTATTACGCACAGTACGAGAATTCTGGAATCCCTGCATGTGGATGTTACCCATGTCATGGAGGAAGGGAAAATTGTCAGAAAAGGAGATGCTTCTCTGGTAGATACAATTAATGAAAAGGGATTTGAGGAGTTCACAGCAGTCAATTAGTGCCGGGTAAAAACGGTTCCGGACGAGGTTGGGGACAGTCATGAATTCCGGAAAGAAAGGTGTGCGTAAAATGAGAGAAAAAAGTCAGGTAGATGATATTGACCGCAGCATCTATGATATCCGTGATGAAGAAAAAGATGCTTATCGTATGGAGGAGGGTCTGACTCCGGAAATTGTGGATAAACTGTCGAAGGAAAAGGATGATCCTGTGTGGATGCAGCAGTTTCGTCTTCAATCCCTGCAAATTTATAATGAAATGCCCGTTCCCAACTGGGGACCCTCCATCGATGGTCTGGACATTAACCATATTGCCACCTATGTACGGCCGAATACCAGGATGCAGGGATCATGGAAGGATGTACCGCAGGATATCAAGGATACCTTTGAACGATTGGGAATCCCGCAGGCAGAGCGGAAGTCCTTAGCCGGTGTGGGTGCCCAGTATGACTCCGAGCTGGTTTATCATAATGTAAAATCGGAAGTGGAAGCAGAGGGTGTCTTATATACAGATATGGAAAGCGCCTTGAAGGGTGAATATGCGGATATGGTGCGTAAGTATTTTATGAAGCTGGTTACACCACGGGATCACAAATTTGCAGCACTGCATGGAGCAGTGTGGTCCGGCGGTTCCTTTGTTTATGTGCCGAAGGGAGTGCAGGTATCCATTCCGCTGCAGTCCTATTTCCGTCTGAATGCCAAAGGTGCAGGACAGTTTGAGCATACCTTGATTATCGTGGATGAAGGTGCAAGCCTGCATTTCATCGAAGGATGTTCGGCTCCTAAATATAACGTAGCCAATCTTCATGCCGGATGCGTGGAGCTTTATGTGAAGAAAAATGCAAAGCTGCGCTATTCGACCATTGAAAACTGGTCTAAAAATATGTATAACCTCAATACAAAAAGAGCAGTTGTAGAGGAAGGCGGTACGATTGAATGGGTTTCCGGTTCGTTTGGATCCCATGTCGGCTGTCTGTATCCGATGAGTATCTTAAAGGGAGAGGGCGCCAGGATGGAATTTACCGGTGTAACCTTTGCCGGAAAAGGACAGAATCTGGATACCGGTGCGAAGGTGGTCCATGCCGCGCCGAATACAAGCTCTTATATGAATACCCGTTCCATCAGTAAAGGTGGTGGAATCAGCACCTTTCGGAGCAGTGTGGTGATTAATAAGGAAGCAAAGAAGTCGAAATCTGCGGTTTCCTGTCAGTCCCTGATGCTGGATTCCGAGTCCCGTTCGGATACGATACCGGCTATGGACATCCGGACAAAGGATGCAGCCGTAGGACATGAGGCGAAGATCGGAAGTATCAGTGATGATGCCGTATTTTATTTAATGTCCAGAGGCATGAGTGAGGAAGATGCCAGGGCACTTCTTGTCAGCGGATTCGCAGATAATGTGTCAAAAGAGCTTCCGCTGGAATATGCCGTAGAAATGAACAATCTGATTCGTCTTGAAATGAAGGGCAGCATAGGATAAGGAGAGAAGGCCATGACAGATATGATGATCAATAAGCTCCCATCGAAGACCTGGAATTGGCTGAAGGTCAATGAGACAAAGCTTCCCTGGGATATGGAACATACAACCGTACTTCCGGAAGAAAACGTGGCGGTGAAAGAAGAACCTGTCCATTTTTCCGTTCAGGGAGAGGGAGAATACAGCAGTAAGAAATTTAATATTCATGCGGCAAAGGACGAGCAGATCACCGTTTATATGGATTATACGCCGGAGAATAAGCTTGCCGTGTACACGAGTCTGGCTCTGGAGGAGGGAGCGCATGTCCGTCTCATCCAGTTACAGCACAGCGCAGAGAATTCTCTTGTATATAATACCATTCAGGGATTCTGTGAAAAGAATGCCCGTATCGAACTGGTTCAGGTTTATCTTGGAAAAGGCGATATTTATTCGGACACAGCGATCGATTTAAAGGGTGAGAAAAGCAGCTTTAAGAGTGATATCGGATATATTGGAGAGCATACCCATGTCATTGATATGAATGAGGTAGTCAACCATTTGGGCAGATGTACGGAAAGTGAAATTAATGTACAGGGCTCCCTGCGGGATGGAGCGAAGAAGATTTTCCGGGGAACGATTGATTTTAAGACAGGGGCTTCTGATTCCGTAGGAAACGAGCAGGAAACCGTGCTGATGCTGGGCGAGGACGTGGAGAATAAGACGGTTCCGGTGATTCTTTGTTCCGAAGAAAATGTAGTAGGTAACCACGGCGCAACGATTGGAGAGCTGGATGAGGATACACTGTTCTATCTGGCAAGCAGAGGGATCAGCAGGGAACAGGCAGAAAATATGATGGCAAGAGCCGGTATTGAGCGTTTAAAGAGCCTTATTGCAGACGAAGCTTTTACCGCAATGATTGACGAAGAACTGGGAGGGAACAGCATATGACAGATTACAGGAGCGATTTTCCCCTGCTGACTTCCCGGGGATTTCGGAAGGACGTTGGCATGGAGCATGACTGGATTTATATTGATAATGCAGCAACCTCGCAGCGTCCGCAGGCTGTCCTTGATGCGGAAGAAGAGTTCTATAAAGAGCATAATGCCAATCCGTTACGGGGCAATTATCCCCTTGGCATTGAAGCAACGCAGATGTATGAAGATGCCCGTAAGGCAGTGCGTGATTTTATTGGAGCAAAATCGGTAAGAGAAATCATTTTTACCAGAAACACAACGGAAAGCATCAATCTGGTTGCTTACAGCTACGGCTTAAGTCATGTAAAGGCAGGGGATGAGATCTTAGTATCCATTATGGAGCATCACAGCAACCTGCTTCCCTGGCAGATGGTGGCAAGAACAACAGGCGCGGTATTGCGGTTCATGGAGTGTCGGCAGGATGGTTCCCTTAATTTGGACGAGGTACGGGAGCAGATTACGGAGAAAACCAGAATTGTTGCCATTACGCAGGTATCGAATGTGCTTGGCAGAGTGAATCCGGTGAAGGAAATTGCAGCGATGGCGCATGAGAAAAATGCGGTTGTTGTGGTAGACGGCGCACAGAGTACACCGCATATGGCAGTCAATGTACAGGAACTGGGTGCGGACTTTTTCGCCTTTTCCGGGCACAAAATCTTCGGACCGATGGGAATCGGAGTCTTATATGGAAGGAAAGACTTATTAAAGACGATGCCTCCGTTTCTATCCGGCGGTGAGATGATTGAGTCTGTGAGCAGAGAAGGCGCAAAATATGCAGAGCTTCCACACAAATTTGAAGCCGGAACAGTGAATGCTTCCGGAGCAGTCGGACTGCATGCGGCAATCGACTATGTGCAGAAGATCGGATTTCCTGCGATGCAGGAGCAGGAGCTTAAGGTGACGAAGCGTGCTTTCGACGGACTGAAGGAGCTGCCGCATGTTCATGTACTGGGATCGGATCTGCCGGAAGAGCATACGGGAATCCTGACATTTACGATTGATGAAGTACATCCGCATGATGTCAGTGAAATTCTGATTGCCGATGGAATATGTGTCCGGGCGGGACATCATTGTGCACAGCCCTTGCTGCAGCATCTTGGAATCGGATCAGCCACACGTGCAAGCTTTATGTTTTATAATACGGAAGAAGAGGCAGAGCTTTTTGTAAAGAGTATCGCAAGCGTAAGGGAGCGGATGGGATATGGAAAATAGAAGCTTTTATAATGAAATCTTAACCGAGCATAATGTACGGCCGGAATTCAAGCATGATCTGCCGGACGCCGACATTGTTCTTGAGGGTGTCAACCCGAGCTGTGGAGATGATATTTTCTTAAAGCTGAAGGTCGAGGATGATACGATTGTGGACGGAGCGTTTGTGGGAGATGGATGTGCGATCTCGCAGGCTTCTGCGGATATCATGCTGGGAATGGTTATCGGCAGGAAGAAAGAGGATGCCTTACAGCTTGGGAGAACCTTTATGAAGATGATTAAGGGAGAAGCCAGTGAGGAAGAAATTGACTCTCTGGAGGAAGCATCCGCGTTACGCGATATTGCCCATATGCCGGCACGTGTGAAGTGTGCCGTCCTTGGATGGAGAACTCTGAAGGAGGCATTGTCAGGTGAAGAAGCAGAGGATGATGAAGACGAATAACTACAAGAATATATTGGAATAGGCAAGAACATAACTGGAAGATGAAAATTCCCCACCCGGAAAATCTCTTGAGGATTGCGGATGGGGAATTTATTTTTTGCTTTATAGGAAATTCCGCTGGAATTTTCTACAAGGCAAAAAGCTCTGCATGGATGCGCAGCTCGCGGAGAAGAAATTAGTTGCTTTGCAACACCGCTCGCGCGCGAAGAGTTCGCGAGCGAACTCTTTATTTTTGTGTAATTGTTCCGTATTTTCACAGCTATGTTGTTTTTATCATGAACACCTTAAAAGGGATTAAAGCTGCTGATGTACCTTGCGGATCACGGCCTCTTTTAATTCGGGTGCTTTGTCAGGATCGAGATCCTCCGGAAATTCGCAGTCAATTGTGGAAACCTCTGGTCTGTAGTTTAAACGAAGTGCATGGGCCTGAATAAAATCAGCAGCCTTGTTGTAAACATCCTCACTTACACCATTTAATTCAATCGTATATAAATTTGCCATATTCTTTATCCTCCATTTCCTGATTTTCAGGTTACCGTGCAGGATCTGCCTGATACTGATCCGGTACCTTATATTTGCATCAGGAACTTTTAGTATCTTTCCTGATATCTATAGTATATACCTGTTGCAGTAAAATTAACAGATACTGGAATGTAGAATATAATAATAGGAATCATTCCTATTTTGGTAAATATATACAAATTATAGGAGTTCCTCAAATAAAATGAACATAAAGTATTCTTCAACTTTCGGGATGATAACAATATCAATGACCGAAGCTTGTCACAAAATACATGAGAGCGGCCCAGGTATATACCGAATAATAAATACCGTTGGAATCTGTTCCCTGATTTAAAATCTGCCGGGCCTCTTCTTCTGTTAAAAGAGAAAATCCGTTAAAGCATTCACTTCCAACAGCGCCATCGGTATTCAGTTCCGGAAGGGTATCACGGTTTATGGAAAGTAAAACGAGAGCATTGCTTTCATCGGTCATTCCCGGAGTGCTGAAAAGAAGCGGACTGATCACCTTCGCGGTATCGCTGTCACCAAAAACAATGCCGGTTTCTTCCTTTAACTCTCTGGTTGCGGTGGTAATAAGGTCGGCATCCTCTTTATCGATGAGACCGGCCGGAGGGCTTAACAGAAACTGACCGGTGGGATAGCGGAATTCATGACTGAGTAAAAGCTTCGGTTCAGAATCCTTTGTATTCAAAACGACAATGCAGGTTACGGCATCTGCCCGCATTTTCTTGAATTCTTCCGTGGTTTTCGCAGCCACAAGATCATCTGCCGTTCGCCTCGTCGCATCGTAATAATGTTTTCCTTCTGCATATTGCAAATCAAACACCTGGATAAATTTTGACTCAAATAAGGGTTTGATATTTTCTTTTGAAAAATCTGGAGTATCCATGCGAAATTTCCTTCTTTCTTTGTACATATAAAAGATAATTGACAGGTAATGATTTTAGTATAACGCAATATGTCAGCCATGTACATTCATAAGTTGCCAAAGCAAAGTAACTCAATTTAGTCAATTTACCCCAATTACCATCGTAGTTACTCGGTGGTTGGAAAAGTTGAAAAAACACGCCAAAACAGGTTGGAAAAGTTGAAAAAATCATATCAGAACAGGTTGGAAAAGTTGAAAAAATCATGCTAAAATAGGTTGGAAAAGTTGAATATGTGATTTTGATTAAGAAACAAGAGGATAATATGCTTGACCGGTCGGCAGGATCATCCTCTTTCTGATAAAATAAAATCAATAATTTCTTTTGACAGGAGGACAAACCTATGGATGAAAATATGAAGAAACGAAACGAACGTCTGGCACAGACGGTCATAAAAGGCTTACAGTCCCGTAATATGACGGGCTACTATGCAGAAGGTAAGGAAGCTGCTTTACAACAGGCTTTGGAGCTGATCGAAGAAAACAGTACCATTTCCATGGGTGGGTGTATGAGTGCTCACGAAATCGGACTGGTTCAGGCTTTGCAGGAGGGAAATTATCAGTACCTTGACCGTTCTAAGATGGAGCCTCGTGAGGGACTGCTTGCCGCTTATGATTCCGATGTCTTTCTTTCCAGTGCCAATGCAATGACAAGTGACGGTATTCTTGTTAACATCGATGGCAATTCCAACCGTGTTTCCTGCATTGCCCAGGGACCGAAGAAGGTGATCTTCATTGTTGGAATGAATAAGGTGTGTGCTGATCTTGACAGTGCCATGAAGCGTGCAAGAAATGTAGCTGCTCCGATCAATGCACAGCGGTTTGAAGTGAAAACCCCCTGTAAGGAAACCGGTAAGTGCTTTGACTGCAAATCTCCGGATACGATCTGCTGCCAGTTCCTGATCACGAGATATTCCAGACATACCGGAAGAATCCACGTGATTCTTGTAAATGACAATCTTGGCTTTTAGCGGTAAAATGAGGTTTATTTATGAGCAAATCAGAAAAGCAAATAGTAAAAGAAAGTGAACGTAACAGGAAGATTTTAGAGACAGCCTTTCGTATTTTTGTTGAAAGAAAGATTGAGCCGGTGAGTATGGGAGAGATTGCAGAAGCGGCCGAAATCGGCAGGGCAAGTCTTTTTCGGTATTATCCGAATAAACTGGAGCTTGTAATTGCAGTCTGTACAAAGGAATGGAAGAAGTACATGGATGAACTGGACAGGACAAGACCGATCAGTTCCATTGATGAGATTCCGGCAATTGACAGACTGATCTTGGTCATGGACAGCTGTATTGATATGTACCAGAAGCATAAGGATTTACTTCAGTATAATGACAATTTCAACTATTATGTCAGCCATATGGGTGTAACCAGGGACAATGAACATCTGACAGAGTTTTATAATGCCCTATATTCCATTAACACGCGGCTTCATATGATGTATGAAAAGGCCAAAGCCGATCACAGCTTCCGCACGGATATCCCGGAGCAGGAATTTATACGGGTAACCATACATACCATGGTAGCAGCCTGTGAGTATTATGCAGATGGCTTTGTCTGGGGATCGGAAGAAAACAGGGACTACACACCGGAGCTGCTCATATTAAAAGAAATGATACTTAATTATGTCAGGAATTAAAGGTGTATAGCCAATATAGTAACATATATGAGGTATTTTCCGATGAATATGAATCAGCTGAAATATGTTCTTACTGTTGCCAATTCTTCCTCTTTACGGGAAGCAGCAATGAAATTGTATATTTCACAGCCGGCACTTTCCTTAAGCATCAGTGAACTGGAAAACGAGCTTGGGATTGTGCTGTTTGAAAGAAGTAATCGTGGAATCGGGCTTACGGATGCCGGGCGTGAGTTTATTACCTATGCGAAAAAGGTGCTGGGGCAGTATGAAATTCTGGAGGATCGCTATCTGTCGCGTAATAAGGACAAGGAGCGGTTTTCCGTATCGACACAGCACTATAATTTTGCCATCCGCTCCTTTACCAACGTGATCCGCAGGTTTGGACCGGGTAAATATGTCTTTTCCATTCATGAAACAAAAACTAACGAAGTGCTTGAAAATGTCCGGGATATGAAGAGCGAGGTCGGGATCGTTTCCTATTCGGGAGCGAACGAAGCGGTAATCAGAAAACTGTTTAAGGACTTTCAATTAGAGTTTGTTCCGCTGATGCAAAGAGAAACCTATGCCTATTTATGGAAGGAACATCCCTTTGCAGATCGAGGGGAAATTTCGCTGGAGGAGCTGAAGGATTATCCCTGTATTGTTTTCGATCAGAGTGATGACAGTAATTTTTATCTCACCGAGGAAGCGATGTCGGACTATGATTTTGAAAAAATGATTAAGACAGACGACCGTGCAACCACCATGGAAATCATGGCAGAGCTTCTTGGATATTCGGTCGGATGCGGAATGCTGTCGAGTGAGGATGCCATTTTGCAGGGGCTTGTGTCGATTAAGCTAAAGGAAGAGGATCCGTTAACGATTGGTTATATTACCCGGAAGGGAAGCAGCCTGTCCAGATATGGAGAGGCCTATATTGAGGAACTACTAAAGTATCGGGAGACCATATAAAGAAGTTAAATGAGGAGCAAGCCAAAATAGTGGCTTGCTCCTCTTGCGATAAGAACAACTTATCACACGCAATTAATTCTATGAAATTTTCAACCTACCAATTCTGTAGTATGATAGGTACAACAAAGAGAGAACGAAGTTACTGGAACGAGGTACGAGAGAACAGTAACAGAACGAAAGGAGTAACGCAGATGAGAAACATGATGACCGGTAAAAACTGTATGAACTGTATGTGTCGAATGTCTTTCTCCCGGGCGGTAACCTGGCACCGATGTAGACTCATTTGTTGTGCATCTTAAAGGTTATGATTATCCTATATGATCATGTGTCAGACGCCCGGGAGTAAAATAATTACTTACCGGGCGTATTCATGTAGAGCACTTAACGAAAGCAAGCTAAAAGCGCAGATTGAGTTTATATGTAAAGCAGAAGAAAATCCATCAGAACTATAGAGGAGACAGATTATGAGAAAGAAATTATGGAGTGTAATACTTACAGCAGCAATCGCGGTGGGAACGCTTGCCGGATGTGGGCAGACAGGAACCATCGCAGCGACAGATACAACACAGAAGGCAGATACAGCAACAGAGGCTGCGACGGATACAGAAGCAGATCCTGCATCTGAAGCAGAGACCGCGGATGCGGATACACAGGATACAGACACCGCAGCGGATACAACGGAAGCGAAAGATTACGGAACACTTTATGTATCGTTCCCGACCGGAAACATCCGGATCGCCATTGATATCCTGGCACAGCAGCTTGGTTACTTTAAAGAAGAGGGTGTAACCGTTGAAGAAGTAAACCTTGGGGGAATGGACGCACTTACCGCGATTAATTCTGCAGACGGAAATCTGGATATTCTGACGACAGGCTTCGTGGCAGATCTTCAGGCAATCGGATCCGGATATGATCTTACCGTAATCGGTGGAACTGCGGTAGAAGGCGGCGCAATCATTACAAAAAAGGGAAATGCAGATCAGTACAAGGATGCAGGAACGATATTGAACTTTGATGCCATAAAGAGTGCAAAGTTCGGCTTGCAGAGAAATGAGGCAGCCTGGGTGATCACGAGACAATATCTCTTAGATAACGGTGTGGCAGAAGATGAGATAAAGGCAATCGAAGATGAAGCGACCGGTAACATTGCCTACTATGCGGATCAGACAGCTGTTGCACAGGCCGTTCAGAAGGATGAAGTAAATCTTGCCTTTTTACCTCTTGAATATGCACTCCTTTATGCAGATGCCTATGATCTTGAGGTTGTGGCAAAAGCAGGAGATCTTCAGGAAAATTACGTATGCTGCCGTGAAGTAACCTCAAAGGCAAGACTTGCTGATAAGAAGGCTGCCTTTGTTGCTTACGAAAAAGCAAGAATCCGTGCTTTTGAGTATTATAAGCAGGGTGAAACAGATGATAGTGTGAGACAGGATGTTGTGAATATCGTAGCTTCCTGGTCAGGAAAAGAAACCGATTATGTAGATACTTACCTTTACGGTGGCGTTACCAGGTATGCGACAGATCCGAATACAGCAGGAATTGTGAAGTATGTTGAGGCAGCAGACAACTCCGGACTTTTACAGAGTGCAGGTATTGATTTTGCAACCTATGATATTAAGCAGAATGTAGATGCTTCTGCATATGGACAGGCGATTACAGAGCTTGCCCAGGCAAATCCGGATAACGCATTCTATGCATCACTTTTAGAACAGTACAATACAGATAATCAGTAGTCAGGGGATCAGTGGTATGGGAAAGATATATGACAATGTGATACAGCTTATCGGCAATACACCCATTCTTCATCTTCATAAAATGGAAGAGGAAGAGGGAGTGGAAGCCAATATTTATGCAAAAGTAGAAGGATTCAATCCGGGTGGAAGCGTAAAAGACCGGGCGGCGCTCAATATGATTGAGGCGGCAGAGAAAGAAGGAAAGCTGAAGCCGGGTGGAAGGATTGTTGAAGGAACAAGCGGAAATACGGGAATCGGAATCGCACTTGTATCCGCTGCCAAAAACTACCATGCCACAATCTGCATGCAGGAAGGAACGAGTGCGGAAAAGATCAAGATTCTGAAGGCCTATGGAGCAGAGGTGGAGCTGACACCAAAGAACGAAGGATTTGGCCGGGCCGGAGGAAGAGCAAAGGAAATGGAAGAAGAGGAAGGGGCTTTTCGTCCTGCACAGGGCGAGAACCCCCATCATCCGGAAGCTCATATTTTACATACCGGACCGGAAATCTGGAGAGATCTGGATGGAAAGGTAGATCTGTTCGTGGCAACGGTCGGAACCGGTGGTACAAGCGGTGGAATCGGAAGATTCTTAAAAAGCCGGAATCCGGAAATCGAAATTTACGGAGTGGAACCCAAAGGATGTCCTGTTTTAAACGGAGGGCAGCCGGGTCCGCATAAGATTCAGGGAATCGGTGGTGGAGCCATCTGTCCGATTACCGATCTTAATCTTTACAAAGAGATCCTGCTTTGCTCCGATGAAGATGCATACCGATACACAAGACTTTGTCCGAAAAAGGAAGGCCTGCTGATCGGAATTTCTTCGGGCGCAGCACTCTGGGCGGCAGTAGAGCTTGCCAAAAGACCGGAAAACAAGGGAAAGAACATCGTAGTGCTTTTCCCGGATAATGGAAACAAATATCTTTCAAGTGACTTATATGATGAGGAGGCATAATCATGGCAAATGCATGTGGATTATTCAGAACAGAAGAACAGGTGGTATACACCGATGAGCTTGCAGAACAGTTTGCGAAGGAGGCGGGAGTACCGCCAAGACCACAGGAAACCAGATCCGAGATCGATGGCCGGGGCGCTTTTATCCGTCAGCCGAATGCCTTTATCCAGCCATTTGGAGAAGGAGTAAATGACCTCAAGGCAGAAGCCAATCGTTATGCAATTTACTGGGCGCATGGATGCCACTGGTCAAACCGTCCCGTGATTATACGTGATATTCTGGGACTTACCGATGTGATCGGTGATGTGGCAACCTCCCATTCCGGTCAATCCAATATTTACGGACATGGATTTGCAGATCAGAAGGATTTCAGGGATCCGATCTGCGGAGCACATTTCTTAAGTGAGTTTTATAAGAATGCCAATCCGGAATTTACAGGAAGAGCAACCACCCCTACCTTTGTGGATGTCAAAGAAAAGAAGGCAGTAAATAACGACTACCACAGACTGACCAATTATATTGAGGTACAGTTCCGGAAATTCCAGCCGGTCGATGCGCCGGATCTTTATCCGGTGAAGTACCGCAGGGAGATTGATGAATTTAATGACTGGCTTTTCCCGACCGTAAATAATGGACATTACCGGATGGATTTCTGCCAGTCATGGGAAGCCTATGATGAGGCATATCAGGATTTCTTTGATTCCGTGGAAAAGCTGGATCAGAGACTTGCAGCGAACCGTTTCCTGTTTGGCGATTATATTACTGACTCGGATGTCCGGCTTTATGTGACACTCGTCCGTTGGGAGACAAGCTATTATCATAACATCGGACCGATGAAAAAGAGAATCACGGAATATAAGAATCTCTGGGGATATGTGGAGGATCTGTTCAGTCTTCCGGTATTTAAGAAGTATACCTTCTTTGAATTTCCGAAGAATGACACAAAGGGAATTTTTGCCAGCTATCCGAAGCGTATCGCTTCCCAGGTTCCTTATGAGAAGCTGTGGGCAGCAGATGGATCAAGAAAAGCATTATCGAAGGATCCTGAAAATGTATTTAAGAAGCATCCCGAAGGTGAGAGCGTAGAGGATTATCAGTCCGTGATTTCCACAACAAAATGGAATTCCCAAAACTGGGCAGACCGGAACCCGATGGAGCGTACCCTTTCCACAGATGCTTCCATCAATCCGATCGAATCAAAACTCAGAGACTAATAAAAACGGAAAAAGAGGAACAGGCTATGAAGGTATTTGAACAGGCTTCCGATTTAATCGGCAATACACCGCTTGTGCGGCTGAATGGATATCAGAAGGAAAAGAAACTGGACGCAGAGCTTTTGGCAAAGCTTGAATATTTTAATCCAGCAGGAAGTGTAAAAGACCGTGTGGCTCATGCGATGATTGAGCAGGGAATTGCGGATGGAAAAATTAATTCAGATACCGTGATTATCGAGCCAACAAGCGGTAATACAGGAATTGGACTTGCGTTTGTGACAGCGGCAAAGGGATTACACCTGATTCTTACGATGCCGGACACCATGAGTGTAGAGAGACGCAAGATTGTATCGGCGTTAGGTGCTGAAATTGTTCTTACACCGGGACGCGATGGTATGAAGGGTGCGATTAAAAAGGCGGAAGAGCTGAAAGAGGAATATGGAAATGCATTTATTCCACAGCAGTTTGAAAATGAAGCAAATCCGGCAATTCATAAAAAGACAACCGCACAGGAAATTTTGAAAGATACCGATGGTAAAGTTGATATTTTTGTATCAGCAGTTGGAACTGGCGGAACGGTTACCGGAACCGGACAGGGATTAAAAGAAGCAAATCCGGATGTAAAGGTCGTGGCTGTTGAGCCTGCAGGCTCACCGGTATTGTCACAAGGTAAAGCAGGTGCGCACAAAATTCAAGGTATCGGTGCAGGTTTCGTTCCTGAAACTCTTGATACAAAGGTTTATGACGAAATCATTACTGTTGAAAACGAGGACGCATTCAAGACAGGCAGAGATATTGCCCGCAGTGAAGGTGTACTTGTAGGTATTTCATCAGGTGCAGCATTATACGCAGCAGTTCAGTTGGCTAAGAGACCTGAAAACAAAGGCAAAAATATTGTAGCATTATTACCTGATTCAGGTGACAGATATTATTCAACACCATTATTTACAGAATAA
>ERZ779890.2935-NODE-2935-length-15673-cov-6.988091_pt1 | contig 15673 bp, 14 predicted proteins | sample MGYA00511553_ERZ779890 | MGnify/ENA primary metagenome ERZ779890 (study PRJEB29588, sample SAMEA2152064) | human gut metagenome | biome: human gut; feature: human-associated habitat; material: faeces | place: Denmark | collected 2008/2010 ...
TCGTAACACTTTATAATACCAGTTAGGTGTTAAAGAATTGTAGGTATCAAAATTAGAAGTTGTGTTGCCGCAATCAAGGAGCAGGCATCGCAGCTTGGAATTGATTTAACACAAATGGCTACCTGTGGGGTGTCAGCAGGTGGAACACTTGCGATGAACTATGCATATAAAAATGCTGACATTTCTGCAATCCCAGTAAAGTTTGTCTTTCAACTCGCAGCTCCTGCTTCATTTGAGCCATCCGATTGGAGTTTACTGAAGTCGATAGACCATATAACCACAGATGCGGATTTTGCAACCATGATGACAGGGGTTAGAATTACAGATGAAATGATGGCATCAAAAGAGTATCTTCCGTATATTTACTCTGTTTCGCCTACATATTTGGTGGAGGCAAACTCGGTGCCGACTTTGATGGGGTATGGACTAATCGACCATTGTGTGCCGACTAAACTTAAATACCCTTTAATAGATGCATTGAAAGAGAATGGTGTGCCATACGATTATGTTGAATTTCCAAAATCGAACCATGGAATGTATAATGATATTGATAAATTGCAGGAGTTTATCAATCTATCACTTGAATACTGTGATAAATATTTTGGTAAATAAGATAAAGACAAACCCCAGTTTGCATAACTGTCAAAAAGGTTATGCAAGTGTTAATGAAAAGAGGATGAATATGTTAATTGACTTTGATGGATTGACAATTATTATCGGAATAGTAATTTACATATTAATTTGTATATTTATTCATAAGAAATACAAAAAAGAGAAAATATATTACGTATTCAGTACAATTATGTTTTGTTATTTTATGTGTATTGCTAAGCTGACATTATTTCCGATTGTTATGATTGGTCTGCCTGCAAATATTAAAGAAAGTATAAACATTATTCCATTTCATAATGGTATTAATAGAACTGACATATTGAATCTTATTATGACTATTCCATTAGGAATTGGAATTCCATTTATAACAAAGATAAACAACATTAAGAAAATACTATTATTAGGATTATGTTTTGGTCTGGGAATAGAAACAATACAGTATTTAGAAACATTTTTGACAAAAGGCTTTTCGCATAGGATAATTGATATTAATGATGTTATTTTTAATTTTACTGGAACGGTGATTGGATTTTTTGTATTGTATGTTTTCTCACGTCTATTTATAAAAATGAAAGAAGAAAATTTAAATGCATTTTGGAAACATGTATATAAAACATGTGATTCTGTTAGTATAAAGTAAAAATATTTGAGGCATCATCAGAATGTGTGAGCAGATAGCAGCTCAAAAAACTTAACTAAAAGTAAAGAGCCACCACTGTTGCTCTTATTTTTGGAGTAGCAGTGGTAGCTCTTTCTTTTTGAGCCCATTAACCTATTCTTTGAAATCTCCCTTTTGTGCCGAAAATTCGAGTGCCTTTTGTTTATTTTCTGCTGTCATTGCATCCACATAATCCTGAGGATTCCAGACTTCATCTAATATATCCTCCGGGAATTTTTTACGAATATCATCAGAGTATTGGCTGCCATCTCCCGGCTCCCAATATTCAGATAGTTCATATCCATTCTCTGCCACATTGAAAGTTAAGGCAACAGGAACACAACCTCCACTGACACTTTCAATCCCTTCTTCGGACAAATTATATTCTTCATAAAGAGCGAGAGCATATACAGTCAATATCTCAATTTGCTCAGAGTTTGCAGACCTACCTGCTTCCGTAGCCAATACAGTATGGCTTTCGCAGGCAAAAACACCTTTATAGTATCTATCTTTGTTGTGTTCCATGATTGCATTATGGATTGCTGTATCAAGATTGGTTTCGTTAATTGATTCTGTTCTGGTTTCCCCGGCACAGATGCGTTGTAAATAGCTGATAAAGTCAGAGTCAGTTATTCGGTAATACACATTCTGATACATAATTGCTGACTGATTTCCGTTGGAATCAAAACCGCTGAATGTGATTCTGTCGTTTTCCTTGGTATCCACATGAAGGGAATAGAAAGGTGTATGACCTTGCAAAGATTGGTCTTTGTGACCAATCTTTAAGTTTTTAATACGACTGCTCAACTCGTCAATCTCCGCTGCGGATAATTGGAATGTGGTCGGTCCGCTATTTGTTCTAAAGTCCATGGTGCTTGCTTTGGAAATTTGAACAGAATCAAGCTTCACTGGGAATGAACTCGGATTTGTCAGGAAACATACCCCAAGAACAATACTTGCAACCACAGCAATAGCAACAATCCAAAATGCAGGTTTCTTGTAATTCAGCACATTTTTCACCCTTTCTTTGACGCCAACCTCTCCAAAGGCAAGTGGACAAACCATAACTGTTCTTCTATTCACGCTACAAGAAAGCAGAGCTTCTGAATAAGAAATAGACTCGTTTTGATTCAGTCCACGAATAACTTTTTCATCGCAGGCAAGTTCAATATCTCGGCAAAGTAAAATATACGCAATCCATACAAGAGGATTGAACCAATGGATTGCCAACACTAAATACCCCAACGGTTTCCACCAATGGTCACAGCGTTTCAGATGAGCATTCTCATGGGCAATAATATAGGGCAACTGTGCTTCATCTGTCCCGGAGGGAATGTAGATGCTCGGTTTGAAGAAACCAAGAATAAAAGGTGTTTGTATATCGTCACAAATCCAAATGTTGTCCCGCACAGAAAGGGATGCACCGACTTTCTTTTGCAAGCGGAAATAGCTGACGGCAGCATAAACGAGCATGTCTATGATGCCTATTGCCCATACGATTGCCAGCACAGGAATCAAAAGCTGAAGTGGATTTGCGCTTGCAATTGGCTCTGGAGCAAAGGTGTCCGTAATAATTGGATTCACTACCTTGTCGATAGAGCTTACGCCTGTGGAGATTTCTGGTGTCCAGTCCATCATGATTTCAGGACTGATGGTCTCGGCACTTGGAATCAAGCTCAATGCGCTTTCAAAACTGAATGGGCAAATCAATCGGAAAGCTACGATACCCCACAGTAGGACATGGATCCACTTAGGTGCCTTTTTCAAAACCACACGCAAAAGTACGACCGCAAGGATCAGCCAAGATGCGGCGATACTCATATTTACAATTTTCAAGAAAAGTGAACTCATAGATTACTCCTTTCCGGCGGCTGCATCAATCATGCGTCGAATCTCCGCAGCTTCCTGTTGAGAAATACCCTTCCTTTGTGTAAAAGCCGCAATGAAAGCAGGAAGGGAACCTTCAAAGGTTTCGTCAACGAACTGCTCGCTCTGAACGGCATAGAAATCGTTTTTAGACAGAACAGAGGAAACGATGCCACCATTATTTTGGAAGATACCACGCTCACAAAGCTTGCGTAACACCGTATATGTGGTGGAGCGATTCCAGTTCAGTTCTTTTTCGCAGAGCTTTACCAATTCTCTGGAGTGCAAAGGCTCATTCGCCCAAATAATATCGGCAAAGTGGGATTCCACTACGCCCATCTTCATCTCAGCCATAAAGATTTCTCCTTTCAGTTTATCGCCAATAAACTGATTGTAGTTTACTCCCAATAAACTGAAATGTCAATAGGAAGCAGCCACATTTATACTATTTGCTTCTACATATTTTCAAAAACAATGTTAATGAGAATAATAAGTGGACTGATATACCCAACATCAGGAAAAGTGAGGATTCAGGGAAAAGAACTTGGAATAGCTGCTGCGATTATGGAGAAACCAGAGATTTTGATTTTGGATGAGCCGTTAAATGCGTTAGATACGAACGGAGTAGAACTTTTTACTAAAATAATCAATGAAGAGAAAGAGAAATGAACACTAATTATTATTTCCTGCCCGGAAATGTTGTCGCTGACCTGAATATAAAACTTCTCGCTGCCTCGCTGAGCAACAAAGTCGATTTCCTTTTGATAGAGCTTGCCGACATAGACATCGTATCCACGGCGAAGAAGCTCGATGCAAACGATGTTTTCATATACTCTGCCATAATCCATATTTCTGCTTCCCAGTATTGCATATTGAATACTGCTGTCACACAAATAGAACTTTTCATAGCTTTCAAGATATTTCTTGCCTCGGATGTCGTATCTCAAAAATACAAATTTTTTATTTTTTGAAAGTGGAAACTACGTAAAGGAGTGTCTTTGTCTGATTGACACCCACATCGTGGGTGAACTCTTTTTTCATTTTTCATAATGGTATCATTATGGTATAATAGAGACATTAAAATCGAAGTTTGGAGGGGTTATATTATGATAATAGAGCCAATGATAGTGACTGATAAAATAGGGCGTTCTATCGTTTTGCGTAATGCGGAAGAAGATGATGCAGCAAGTCTAATCAAATTTATGAAAATTACGACAGGAGAAACCCCATTTTTAATCCGAGAGCCAGACGAGTTTTCTTTAACTATTGAGCAGGAAAAAACTTTTATAAAAGAACAAAAGGATAATCCGAGAGCATTAATGTTGATTGCAACGGTAGATGAAAAACATATTGGTAATTGCTCTTTGAATGGCATAGGACAGTATCGAAGATATGCCCATCGTTGTGAAGTGGCGATTGCTTTATATCAAAAATATTGCGGTACAGGAATTGGTAAATTAATGTTAGAAAGAATCTTAACCATTGCAAAGAAGGCTGGTTATGAACAAGCGGAATTAGAAGTGATTGCAACGAATGAATATGCTATAAATCTGTATCGTAAATTAGGGTTTGAAGAATATGGAAAATTTCCGAATAACATGAGATATTCAGATGCAACATATGCTGATGCCTTATGGATGATGAAAAAGTTATAAAAAGTAAATTCCAGCTTGTCGAGCTGGAAAATTTGAATTTTACAATGAGATGTCAAAGGATTTTGACACGCATTTTAAGTAATGTCAAAGCCGTTTGATAGACTATGAAGGGTGGTTTTCCTATAATAAAGTACAAGGGAGGGGCAAACCGTTGATGGCTTGCCCTTCCGGTCGGTCGGGCGGCTACTCTTTAACGGGCGGCGGTTAGGCGTTGGCGTTGAAGTATTCCAAAGCGTCTAACCATGTGGCAAACTGGATTAACCGTTTGCCTTGGCGAATATACCAATATTCGCCGGCTGGGAAGGGCAGTGACATCCTGTCACCTCCTTTCCTGACCGCTTGACCTGTTGCCGCAGGTTGAGCGGTTTTTGCTGTCTATCAGCTATCAACGTCGTTTGCAGATGATGCCTGCATTATATAAACGCTGTTTATAGCCGTCAAGCGTTTTTTTTGAAATTTTTTTCAAAAAAAGATTGCCTTAGCCCGCAATCTCTGGTCTGATTAAAGAACAAAATCCGCCGAAGTTCTTTTTGTCTGAATGAATATTGTGGCGGATATCGGTAAAATTTATTGAACCTGCGGCAACCGCCCCGTGGGGGCTATTAAAAATTTTCAAGCTGTGTGAATTTTACCGCGCCCATTTGCAATCCAAAACCCAATTAACAGCGTCCTGAGCGCATATATGGAAAATAGAAATCTTGAAATTATGGAAGTGTCGGGAATTTTCGCACCGACAACAAACAATAACGGCGTATTGCTCGACCCAAAACGCTCCGGCAAAATGCGCAATACCGACCCTTATGTCCCAAAGGAACTCGTCCAGCGCTTCAACGTAAAAAAAGGCCAATTTATTGTCGCAAAAGCCCACCAGGCAGACGGACACCCCAACCCCAAAGTGCGCTTTATCGAAACAATAGATGGCCTGCCGTGCGCCGAACGAAGAAAAGTTCAGCAATTTAGAAACCTGACGACTATCGCGCCGGAAGAAAAGCTTAAACTCGAAACCAAAGAGGAGCGCATGAGCGCGCGCATTATGGATATTTTTTGCCCCATCGGCAAAGGTACGCGCGGTTTGATAGTAGCTCCCCCGCGTACCGGCAAAACCACCCTGCTTAAAGATATCGCATACGGAATTTCCTCAAACCACCCCGAATGCCATCTCATGATTTTGCTCGTGGACGAACGCCCTGAGGAAGTCACAGACTTTAAAATGGACTTGCCCCAAGCGGAAATTTTCGCCTCCTCGAACGACGAAAATATTGACACCCACATAAGAATTGCGGACCTCGCCCTCGAGCGCGCAAAACACCTTGTGGAAGTCGGCAAGGATGTCGCGCTTTTGATGGACTCCATAACCCGCCTCTCCCGCGCGCACAATTCCGCGAAAGCAAACGGCGGCAGGACAATGACGGGCGGGCTCGATATACGCGCACTCGAACGCCCGCGGCAAATTTTCTCGTCTGCGAGAAACACCGAGGAGGCCGGCAGCCTCACGATTATCGCAACCGCGCTCGTCGAGACGGGCTCAAGAATGGAGCGTATGAAAAAGCTGCTCATAAACAGCATGAACGCAATGAGCAGAAGCCCCACCGCGATCGTCACGACCGCGATCAGGAACACCTGCCGGTCAACGATGCGCAGCGTTGTGACGTAGCGCAGCACGCCGATGACCTCGCCGTTGGTGTAGATCATCGGGCAGGAGACCGCCATGATGCGCTCCCCGGTCGAGGGATTCCGCCCCCGAAAAACGCTCGTTTTCTGCGTCGTCAGCGCGCCGGAGACGTCTGCTGTCCGCGGCGGCTTGCCGGCCCACTGGCCGTAAGACGAGGCAACGATCTTGCCGTCGGTATTGATAAACTGCAATTCCAGATAGTCCTTGTCCTCAAAGGTGCGGGCAAACTGGATGCAGGACTGGTAGTATTCATTGTAGCTCTGGCTGATGTAATTTCCGAAAAAATCGGTAGTCGTCCGCGCCTTGCTTTCCAGGCCGGATTCCATGTTGGAGTAGTAGTACGACGCCTGCAAAAACGTGATCGCAAAAATACACACCGCGACCAGCGCGATCATGATGCTGACGTTGTTCAGCAGCCACCGCTTCTCAAGCCCTGTGATCTTTTTGAATTTCAGCAACGGGCCCTCACCTCATTTTCTCTGCCGTCCCTCACGCGCCCCATTTGTAGCCGAAGCCCCAGACGGTCGTGATGTACGTGGGGTTGGCGGTGTTGTCCTCGATCTTGATGCGAAGGCGGCGGATGTTGACGTCAACGATCTTGAGCTCGCCGTCATAATCGCGTCCCCAGACCGAGGTCAGAATGTCCTCGCGCGAGAGCGCGCGGCCGGGATTCTGCATAAACAGCTTCATGATCGCATATTCCACCTGCGTCAGCTTGATGCGCTTGCCCTCTTTTTCGAGCGTCCGGTTGCGTGTGTTGAGCGCGAACGGCCCAAGGTGCAGCTCGACGCTGTCGGCGGCGCTGTCGCCGTCGATGCGGCGGTAGAGCGCGTCGATGCGCGCCGTCAGCTCCGCAGGGCTGAACGGCTTTGTCATATAGTCGTCCGCACCGGTCATAAGACCCGTGATCTTGTCCATTTCCTGACTGCGTGCCGTCAGCATGATGATGCCGATCTTCTTGTCCGTCGTGCGGATGCTGCGGCAGACCTCAAAGCCGTCGATGCCCGGCAGCATGATGTCCAGAATGGCAACGCCGACATCGGGGTTGCCCTTAAGCAGCTCCAACGCCTCCTCGCCGGTACCGGCCTCCACGACCTCATAGCCCGCGCGCTTGAGGTTGATCACCACAAAGCTGCGGATGCTCACCTCGTCCTCAAGTATCATTACTTTTTTCATAACGGGTTCCCCTCACCTTTCGCCCGAATTCCAGTCTATGTGAATAAAATTGAACATTTTCTTGAGTGCTTCCTGCGTCAGCTCCGCCGCAAGCGGCGCGCTTCCCGGCTGTGCCGCATAGGTCACGCCGCCCTTTTCCGCGACGATGAAGCGCCCGTCAGACGACGCAAGCTGGTTGCGCTCGTCGCCCGTAAAGGCGTAGATCGTGACGACCGGCTCGCCGCCGGCGGAGAAAATGAAGCCTCTGACGCCGTTTGTCTGCTCACCGCGTGTGACGTTCAGCGTGCTCCCCCACGAATCCGGCAGACGCAGGAACCAGCCGCCGGAGAAATTGTGATAGGTGGTCATTTTGATCGTCAGGCTGCCCCCGAGCGTGAGATTGTACCAGAAGATCATCGCACCCGAGTCGGTGCTTTCATCGTCTGTCACGAGCCATGCCACCTGCGGGATCTCCAGCAGGCCGTCTCCGTCGGGATCCGCCGGATACACGGCGCTGTCCTGCGCCGCCTGCACGTTGAGACCAGAGACACCGCTTGAAATATTCTCAAGCGCTCCGCCCCGGATGGCGAACACATCGGTCACAATGCCCTCGCCGCCGTTATAATCACTCGTCACGACGACCGCCGGCACGTCATAGGCGATCTGGCCTGTGACCATGCGCCGGACGGACTGCGCACCCGCCGAGAGCGCGGCCTCGTTTTCAAGACTCAGCGCACTGCCGTTCCAGCGGTAAAGTCCCGCCGTCCCGGTTTTCGCCTCCGGGTCGAAGCGGAGCAGGAATATCTCCCGATTGCCGTCCAGGTCAAGATCCGTCAGCGCATATTCCGAGTAGTTTGTGCTCATCAGCTCGACGAGCTGGCCCTCCTGCAGCGTATAGACGCTCATTGCGCGGAGCACCTGATTTCCGACCTGACGGCCAAGCACGATCTCGACGCCGGGCTCACCGTCGAGCTGAACATATTCCGCACGCTCGAACGCCGCGCCGCTGCCGTCGATGAAGCCGAGGCTGCGGTAAGCGCCGTCCGTGAGATCGAACACGCACGCGCGCAGCGGCTTGTCACCCGGAACGCGCAGGAAAACGATGGCCTCGTCCTCCCCGTCCGCATCCAGATCGGCGAGCTGCACCGACTGCTGATTTTTGCCGGAGACCGGCGCGGCATACTGCACGCCCTCCGTCATCACGCTGTCGATCGCCTTTTGCAGCTCGTTATCCTCGTCGGAGTGGCGCGGAAGCGCGTACAGCTCCTCGACGTTGCTCACCGCGCACCCGCAAAGCGCGCACAAAAGTGCCGCCGCTGCCGCGATCAGCAGAATTTTCTGAGATTTTTTCAGCTTCGGCACACCCTTTCCCGTTTGCTCCAGACATTATATCACAATTTGTAATGGAAGTGTAGCGCTTTTGTAAAGTTCCGCCGAAAAAAGCAATCTTTATTTCAGCACCACATTCTCCTCGCCGAGCAGCTCACGCAGCTCGCGCAGCATCAGCTCGTCCGGCATACACGTCCCGCCGAGGCGCTTTCCGGTGTCGGCGTAGTAGATGACCGTCCGCGTCCGTCCGGGGAACATCCGCAGGATCGGGAGCACCTTGTGTGCGCCATGCTGCGAGGCGGAATCGACTTTCAGATACAGCGTCCTGTTTGCCGCGTTTTCCACGCGCGCCGCCGCCGCGACCTCCTCATCGGTGTAGTCCTGAAGCGGCTGAACGCGGTTTACGACCATCTGCGGATCCTTGTCCTCACGGATCGAGATACGCCCCGTGACGATCACAGCCGAGTTTTCATGCAGGTACGTGCCGTACTGCCCGAGCGCATTGGAAAATGTCAGAAGCTCCATCGTGCCGGTGTCGTCCTCAAGCGTCACATAGGCCATCATCGACTGATTTTTGGTCGTTTTCATCTTTACGCTCTGCACGATGCCTGCGACCGTGACGATCTGATCGTCGCGGTACTCGTCAGTGTGCTCGGAGAAGCTCTCAAGGATCGCACCGAGCGGCGCAGTGTTCGCGTTTTTCAGCAGCGCACGGTAATCGTCCATCGGGTGGCCGGTGAGATACAGGCCGGTCGTCTCCTTCTCCATCGCCATCCGGTCGCGCCGGCTCAGCTCCGGCACGTCCGGCACGCGCACGGCGGGAATGCTCGTCTCGTCCTGCGCCGCAAGGCTCTCAAACAGGCCCATCTGCCCGTCCACATTTCTTCTGCGGCTGTTTGCCACCGAGTCCAGCACCGTATCGTAGATTTGCAGCATCTGCGACCGGCGCAGGCCAAAGCAGTCGCACGCGCCGCACCTGATGAGATTTTCAAGCGCACGCTTGTTGAGATCGGTGCCGTACATTCTCCGGCAGAAGTCCTCAAGACCGGTGAACGGCCCGTTTTCCGTCCGCTCCTGCACGACCTTCTGGATAAAGCCTCGCCCGATGTTTTTGACGGCGGCAAGCCCGAAGCGGATACCGTCCGCACCGACGGAGAAATGGTCGCTGGAGGCGTTGAGGTCCGGCGGCAGGACGGAAATGCCCATCACCTTGCACTCGGCAATATACTCGGAGATCTTCACCGAGCTGTCGAGCACCGAGGTCATCAGCGCCGCCATATACTCCCGCGGATAATAGCACTTGAACCACGCCGTCTGATACGCAATGACAGCGTAGCCGACGGAATGCGCCTTATTGAAGGCGTAGTTTGCAAAGTCGTACATCTCGTCGTAGATGCTCTGCGCCACATCGACCGGGATGCCGTTTGCCTCGCAGCCGCAGATGCCGCGCGAGGCATCTCCGTGGATGAACGCGCCGCGTTCTTTTTCGATGTCCTTGACTTTTTTCTTCGACATCGCACGGCGTACCATGTCCGCCTGCCCGAGAGAGTAGCCGCCGAGCTTGCGGAAGATCTCGATGACCTGCTCCTGATAGAGGATGCAGCCATAGGTGACGGACAGGATCGGCTGGAGCATCGGGTGCTTGTATTTGACGAGCGAGGGATCGTTTTTGCAGGCGATGAGACGCGGAATGGATTCCATCGGGCCGGGGCGGTAGGCCGCGACGATGATGGAGAGATCTTCGATCGACTGCGGCTTGAGTCCGACGCACACGCCCGTCATGCCGGACGATTCCATCTGGAACACGCCCGCCGTTCTGCCCTGCGTCAGCATCTCCATGACCTTCGGATCGTTGTCCTTGACGCGCGCCATCGTGAAATCCGGCTCGCTCAGGCGAATGGTCTGGATGGCATCGTCAATGACCGTGATGTTCCGAAGGCCGAGGAAGTCCATCTTGAGAAGTCCCAGCTCCTCAAGCGTTGTCATGGTATACTGCGTGACGATGGTATCGTCGTTTGTCGCCAGCGGCACATAGTCCGAAACCGGAAGGCGCGTGATGACAACGCCCGCGGCGTGCGTCGAGGTGTTGCGCGGCATACCCTCCAGCGCCCGCGCCGTGTCGATGAGCTTTTTCACGCGCGCATCGGAATCATACATTTCCTTGAGCTGCGGCGAGACCTTGAGCGCCTCGCTCAGCGTCATGTGGAGCGTGGAGGGAACGAGCTTTGCCACCACGTCCGTCTCGGCGTAGGTGAAGCTCAGCGCCCTGCCGACGTCGCGGATGGCGCCTCTTGCCGCCATCGTGCCGAAGGTCGCGATCTGCGCCACATGGTCGTCGCCGTATTTCCGGCGCACATATTCCACGACCTCCCCGCGGCGCGTGTCACCGAAGTCCATGTCGATATCTGGCATCGTCACACGCTCCGGGTTGAGAAAGCGCTCGAAGAACAGGCCGTATTTCATCGGGTCGATCTCGGTGATGCGCAGGGCGTATGTGACCATCGAGCCGGCGGCGCTGCCGCGTCCGGGGCCGACCGGGATGCCGGCGCTCTTTGCGAAATTCACAAAGTCCCACACGATGAGGAAATAGTCCGTAAAGCCCATCTTGTCGATCATGTCGATCTCGTACTCAAGCTGTTTGCGGTATTCCGGGTGCTCATCGCCGTAGCGCTCGGCAAAGCCCTTGTCGCAGAGCTCCCGGAGATATGTCAGCGAGTCGTAGCCCGCCGGGAGCTTGAATTCCGGCAGGTGGTATTTTCCGAACGTGAACTCCACGTTGCAGCGCTCCGCGATCCTGCACGTATTTTCATACGCCTGCTCCACATTCGGGAAAAGCGCACGCATCTCGTCCTCGGATTTGAGATAAAACTCCTTGCTTCCGAAGCGCATCCTGTCGGGATCGTCCACGGTCTTTCCCATCTGGATGCACATCAGGACGTCCTGTACGTCCGCATCCTCGGGACGCAGGTAATGCGCGTCATTTGTCACGACGAGCGGAAGCCCCGTTTCGCGTGCCAGCCGCAAAAGCCCCTGATTGACCTTTGTTTCCTCCGGAAGCTGCTGATCCTGAAGCTCCAGATAGAAATTTCCCGGCCCGAAGATCTCGCTGTATTCCAGCGCCGCCTGCTTTGCCGCCGCATAGTCGTCCTGATGGAGATTCTGCGCAACGCGGCCCGCGAGACAGGCCGACAGGCAGATCAGTCCCTCGTGATGCTCGCGAAGCAGCTCCATATCCACGCGCGGACGATTATAAAAGCCGTCGATGAAGCCGCGCGAGACAAGGTATGTCAGGTTCTGATAGCCGGTCATGTTCTCACACAGCAGGATCAGGTGATACGCCTCGCGGTCGAGCGCGTAGACCTTGTCAAAGCGCGTGCGCGGCGCGACATAGACCTCGCAGCCGATGATCGGCTTGACGTCCGCTGCCTTTGCCGCCCGGTAGAAGTCGATCACGCCGTACATCACGCCGTGGTCCGTGATGGCGACAGCGTCCTGCCCGAGCTCTTTGACGCGCGCCATGATATCCTTGATGCGGCACGCCCCGTCGAGCAGGCTGTATTCCGTATGGACATGCAGATGGACAAAACCCATGACAGCGCCTCCTTAAAGCTCCTTTGACAGTTCGATCAGCTTGCGCATCCTGTGATTGATAGCGGATTTTGAAACCGGCGGGTCAGGCATCTGCGCAAGCTCCGCCAGCGTTGCCTCGGGGTTCTCCACGCGCAGGCGCGCCGTTTCCTGCAATTTCTGCGGCAGAGTTTTCAGGATGCCATGCTCCTCCAGCCTGCGGATGGCGGCAAGCTGCTCAATGGATGCGTCAACGACCTTTGTGAGATTCGCCGTCTCACAGTTGACGCGGCGGTTGACACCGTTTCGGAGATCCTTCTCGACCTTTGCCTCCATCACGCCCATCGCGCAGACGGGCGCGCCGATGGCAGTCAGGAAGTCCTCGATGTAGTTGCTCTGCTTAAAATACAGGACACCGCTGCCGCCGCGCGTCAGCTCCTTCGGACTGAAGCCTACGTCCAGCAGCAGCGCATACGTCTCCCGGCAGACCTTATAGTGCGAGGTGATGAGCTCCAGATGATAGCGCTTTGCAGGGTCTGTGACCGAGCCGCCCGCCAGAAACGCCCCGCGCAAAAATGCGAGCCGGTCGCTCTCCTCCTCGAGAATTCCGAAATTGACATGCAGCGTCACGCTCGAGGAGGGAGAGGCCCCGAACGCTGCGAAAATTTTTGCAATTTTTTCGCTGTCCTCGATCACGAAGATCAGCTTGCCGCCGCCCTGCTCCGACGGCTCCTGATCGAAGGCAAAGCCGAACGCCTTCTTGAGCACCCGCGGGAGTCTTGCGGCAAAGTCCGCGCTTTCCGTCACGATGCGGATGGCGGACGGTGTAAAGGTATTGCAGAACAGCAGCACGCCGTAGAACTCAGCCACGGCGGCCGCGCGCCGCGTGAGCGGCTGGCGGCAAAGCTCCTGCTTGACATTGGAAGAAAAAGACATGCTTGTCCTCCTTCTGATTAAGCCTCAAATTCGCGCCAGACCGAAAGAATGGCGCGCGAAAGCGCGTCTGCATCGTGGCGGATGTAGCGTCCCGGACGGCACAGCGGGAATTCCCGCACCGCAACGCCGAGCGCCTCGATCCCCGCGCGGTCTACCTCGATCGGGCCGACGCCCTCCTGACGGTACGGCGCGAGCCACTTTTCCGGCACAGGGGCATTGTTTGCGATGCACACGTCAATGACGTCGCCTCCTGCGTGCTCCAGCAGCGCCCGCACATGGTCCTCACCCGTGTAGCCGTCAGTCTCGCCGTCCTGGGTCATGATGTTCAGGATGTATTCCCGAACCGCCCCGGAACTGCGGATGGCCTCGCTGATGCCGTCGACCAGAAAATTGGGGATGATGCTGGTATAGAGGCTCCCCGGCCCGATGACGATGATATCTGCCTGACGGATGGCGTCGATGCTGTCCTGAAGCGCCTGCGGGTGCTCCGGGACGAGCCGCACCTGCCGGATGCGGCAGTCGTTGATCTTCTTTGCGTAGAAAATCTTGCTCTCTCCGAGCGTGCGGGAGCCGTTGTCGAATTCCGCCTCCAGATAGACGTTCTGATTTGTCACCGGAAGGACGCTTCCCGTGATGGCAAGGACCTCTCCCATCCGCTGCACCGCCTCGTCAAACGAACCGGAGATGCCGTTCATCGCCGCGAGAAAGAGATTTCCGAAGCTTTGACCGGAGAGCGAGCCCTCGGTGAAGCGGTAATTCAGAAGCCGCTCCATTGTCGGCTCCGTGTTGGCAAGCGCCATGATGCAGTTTCGGATATCGCCCGGCGGCAGCATCCCGAGATCCTCGCGCAGCATACCCGAGCCGCCGCCGTCGTCCGCAACGGTCACGATGGCGGTGATGTGCTTTGTATAGCGCTTGAGGCCGCGCAGCATGGCGGAAAGCCCGTGTCCCCCGCCGATGGCGGCAATGCGCGGCTCGCGCTTTTTCGGCTGATAGAGCCGTATATTCTCTTGCTGCATCGTCATCCGCGCGTTCCCCTTCTGTCCATGTCGCGGTGCCTGGAAACGACGGTGTAGCCGCGCTTCGTGATGAAGTCGGAAAGCTCCTTTGCGACCGCGACCGAGCGGTGCCGTCCGCCAGTGCAGCCGATGGCGATGACCAGCTCTGTCTTTCCCTCCTCAAGATACTGCGGGAGTGTGAAGTTGATGAGATCCTCCAGCTTCTCAACGAAGTCCTTCGTCGCCTGATACTGGAACACAAAATTCCGCACGTCCTCGTCAAGCCCCGTGCCGTCTCTCAGCTCCGGGATGTAATAGGGATTCGGCAAAAAACGCACGTCGAACACAAGGTCTGCGTCCAGCGGAATTCCGTACTTAAAGCCGAAGGAAAGCACATTGACGGTCATCGCGCGCTCGCGCACGCCGCCCGCCACCATGTCGATGATCTTCCCGCGCAGCGCCCCGGTTGAAAGGCGCGAGGTGTCAAGGATGACGTTGGCACGGTTTCGGATCGGCTCCAGCAGCGAGCGTTCACGCTCCAGAGCCTCAAGCATCGGCGTCCCGTCGCGCATAAGCGGGTGCAGGCGGCGCGTCTCCTTAAAACGCTTGACCAGCACCTCGGTGTTCGCCTCCATAAATACGATGGAGTAGCGAAGCCCCATCTTGTCCAGCTCATCGAGCGACTGAAACAGCACGTCGAAGCTGAGACTCCCGCGCACGTCGGTCACGAGCGCGACCTTTTCATACCGCCCCTTCGTCGCAAGACACAGCCGCGCAAACTGCGGGATCATCTCCGAGGGCATATTGTCCACACAGTAAAAGCCGAGATCCTCAAGATTGGACGCCGCCTTGCTCTTTCCTGCGCCGGAAAGGCCGGATACAATGATAAACTGCATAACCTTCTCCTACCAGATCCGCACTTCCGGCTCCAAACGGAAGCCGGAATCCGCATAAACGGTTTCCTGTACCAGCTTGATCGTTTCAAGCACATCCCGTGCCGTCGCGCCGCCGCGATTGACAACAAAGCCTGCGTGCTTGCGCGAGACCTCCGCGCCGCCCACGCCGCGTCCCTTGAGACCCGACGCCTCGATCAGTGCGCCGGCATACGCCCCCGCAGGACGCTTGAACGTGCTGCCGGCGGACGGCAGCTCGAGCGGCTGTGAGGCCTTCCGCTTTTCCATCAGCGTGCGCATGGTCTGTCCGATTTCCTCTGGGTTGCCCGGAT
>ERZ779890.2940-NODE-2940-length-15669-cov-6.290765_pt1 | contig 15669 bp, 12 predicted proteins | sample MGYA00511553_ERZ779890 | MGnify/ENA primary metagenome ERZ779890 (study PRJEB29588, sample SAMEA2152064) | human gut metagenome | biome: human gut; feature: human-associated habitat; material: faeces | place: Denmark | collected 2008/2010 ...
TATTTGTAGCCAGCCGCTCCAATGTGCAGTTCTGTTCTCCGCAATGTAAAAATCAACATAATGTATATATGTGTCGGGCGAAAAAGGATGAAGAATAAACAACATAGAAATATCAAGGGAGGAACATAATGATAGTATATATATATATATGATGACAAAGAAGGAAAAACAAATGCCATTTCCATAGACAAAAAAACATGGTGGATGAAGATTTGGAATTTTTTAATGACCACAGTATCCGAAAAGTTTGGCACTCCGGCGAAGAAGAATGGTATCTTTCGGTTGTTGATGTCGTACAGGTACTGACTGATAGTTCTGACCCCAAACAATATATCAAGAAGATGCGTGCCCGTGACAAAGCACTTAAATCCAAGTGGGGTACAATTTGTACCCCACTTCAAATGTTAGCACCTGATGGGAAGATGCGAAAAACACAGGCTGCCAACACAGAAGGAATTCTTAGAATCATTCAGTCAATTCCTTCACCAAAAGCTGAGCCATTTAAAACATTGCTGGCAAAAGTTGGTGCAGAAAGATTGGAAGAAATTGCTGATCCGGAGAAAGCAATGGAACGTGCGGTTGCTACATATAAAGCAAAAGGGTATTCAGATGAATGGCAAAATGCAGGTATAAAGGAATCAAAAGAATTTGCAGCACTTACCAATATTCTTACCATCGCATGGTCATTTTTATGGTTATTTTTAGAAAATCTGTTCCCATCGCTGTAAAAATTATAGCTGCTTTTATATTCGATGTCTATCGCCCCTGTGAAAAATAGGGCGAATATTTTTCTCTATATCTCCTCTATGTAAATATTGATCGCAAGATGTATAAACGTATGATATTCCCGCAGATCGACGCCGGTAATCTCTTCAATTTTATTGATTCGATATAAAAATGAATTACGATGGATATGCAGTTGAGCCGCACTGTCAGACGTACTACATAAATTTCGGATATATACTTTCAATGTATCCAGAAAATCCGTTGAATGCTTTTTATCATATTCCCTGAGTTTTTCGATAACCGGAGATATGTAATTATTTCGCGGCATTTCATTTATCCGCGGCATCAAAATAGCCGGAAGATAATAATCTTTATAAAAATGGATTCGGCTATGCACGTCTAGTCTTTTTCCGATACACATAGCGTCTGCCGCCTGTATTTTATAATCTCCGATATCAAGCAGATTTTCAAACGAGTTGCTGACACCACAGTGAGCGTTAAATTTGCACAAAAAAATATATAATTCATTAGAAGCCATCTGCGTCATTTTCGGAAGAAGACTATACTGTAATATATAAAGCACACGATCTTGGATCAAAAGCATCTGGTCGGAAAATAAGTTTTGAAAATATTTACTGATGTAAGACAGCACGTTCTTCTCAGAAGATGAATTCGTATTTACTGTAATAATGCGGTAAGGAGGTTTCGGAAAGAAACGACAGTTCTTCCGCCACAAGTCTAACTGTTTCTCCGATACGATCCTACCGTTAAACAATTCATTGATAAATGTTTTAAGATAAACCGATTCCATGCTGTTTTCCGAAGTTTTCCCCTTTAACATAAGACTGCACGCTTCCTGGATAATGCTCATCGCCTTCATCCGTTCCTCCGTGATCTCCCCCTTTTTACATTGCATGACAACATAACCTTCTACGATATTGTTAATCTTTATAACCCCTAAAATCTTCGGAAATTCTTCTGTCGCCGCTCCCCAGTCAACTATATAAGGTGCTTCCTTTTCATTTACCGACTGCATAATTCCATCAGTATATAACTGCACGGTCATGTCCATATCATATCTTTTATGCTCTACAAGATAATCCCAGTAATAGTCACCTGTTTTATTTTTCGGAACAGCTCCGAGAAGATTGTATGCAATATCCACGGCAAGGATCGGAACTCCCGTGATCTCATAAGATACATCCATTAATTCTTGCATCTTTCCGTGTGAAAGTGTCTGAAATAATCTCTGATACAATGCCAAAAAATCAATTTTCTTTTCCATGATGTCTTACTCCCTGTCAAAATGTATCGTCATTATAAACGTACGTTAAAACCGGATATCCCATTATCTCAATTCGTCAAGTTTACGGTTTCCTTATACGAACAAGCATATTATACTGCAAAATCAGGTAAAAAGCCTCGAATTTTGAGATTATTTTTTATATTATTGTGCATTTGCACAAAAACCACTCTGCAATTTCAGGCAAGGATCTGATGAAAAGATTGTTAAAAAACTATACAATCAAGCTATAAAACAGACACGAAAGAAATGTCATCGAAAATGAATAAGGAGGACAAAATGAAAAATTACTTTGATTTAACAGGACAAACAGCTGTGGTAACAGGTGCATCCACAGGATTAGGCGTTCAGATGGCAAAGGCATTCGCAAGTCAGGGAGCAAATCTTGTATTGATCGCAAGACGTCAAAATCTGCTTGAAGAAAATGCAGCAGCCATCGAAGCAGAATTTGGTGTAGAGGTTCTTCCGTATACATGCGACATTACGGATACCGAGAAAGTAAAAGCAGCAGTGGCAGCCACTATGGAAAGATTCGGACGGATAGATATATTAGTCAATAACGCAGGAACAGGTGCGGTCGCTCCGGCAGTAGATATCACAGACGAACAATTCAACAACGAATTAAAAATCGATCTTTTTGGTTCATTCATCTGTGCTCGTGAATATGCAAAAGAAATGATCAAAGCTCACTACGGACGTATTATCAATATTGCCTCTATGTACGGTCTTGTGGGAAATATGGCGGCAACATGTGTTCCTTATCATGCTGCAAAAGGCGGCGTTGTCAATATGACAAGAGCTCTTGCGGCAGAATGGGGCAAGGAAGGAATCACGGTGAACTCTATCTGCCCGGGATATTTCATAACTCCGCTTACAAAAGAAACTCTTGACTCCGACTGGTTTACAGCATATGCAAAAGGGGCAATCCCTGTAGGGCGTTATGGAAATGAAGGAGAATTGGATACTTGTGCTCTGTTTCTTGCTTCTTCCGCTTCCTCATACGTAAACGGACAAAACATTGCTGTAGACGGAGGATATACAGCTATTTAATTATTTTTCGATCTTACACCGTTAAAAAAACAGATATTTACAAAAAACATTTTAAAAAGGAGAAAACTACTATGGGGTATGAAAGTTTATTTACACCTTTTAAAATCGGAAACATGGAAGTAAAAAACCGTATCGGTCTGTCTCCGATGGGAACAAACTCAGCATTTACTAACGGAAGAAAAGACGCCCAGGAAATCGATTATTTCATTGAAAGAGCAAAAGGAGGAACCGGTATCCTTTATATGGGATGTCAAATGTTAAACGAGCAGATCGCACAAGGTTCTATGGAAGGTTATCTTGATACATATACAGTCCTTCCTTCTCTGACATCTGTGTGCGACGGATGCCACAGATACGGTGCTAAAATTGTTTGTCAGATCAGCCCTGGTACAGGACGAAACGCATTTCCTGATACATTCGGAAACCCTCCGATCTCTGCATCAGCGCTTCCGTCTGTATTCAATCCCGACGTAATCTGCCACGCACTGACAAAAGAAGAAATCGCTCAGATGATGGAAGGATTCAAATTTGCCGCAGGCGTTGCAAGCGATGCCGGGTTTGACGCTATCGAAATCCATGCACACGCCGGATATCTGATCGATCAGTTTATGTCTCCTGTATGGAATAAAAGAACAGACGAATACGGCGGTTCTCCTGAAAATTGTGCACGCTTCCCGAAGGAAATCGTAGAAGCGATCAAAAGCGTAGTCGGTGACAGTATGCCTGTCATCTTCCGAATTTCTCTTGATCACAGATTTGAAGGCGGACGTACGTTGGAAGACAGCATGAAACTTTTAAAAGTTTTAGAAGCTGCAGGCGTAGATGCCTTTGACATCGACGCCGGATGTTATGAGACTTTGGATTATATCTTCCCTCCGTCTTATTTAGGAGAATCCTGTATGTCTTATGTATGCGCAGAAGCAAGAAAAGCTGTCAGCGTACCGCTTATTAATGCCGGATCTCATAATCCTGATTCCGCAGTTGAATTGATCGAAAGCGGAAATGTTGACTTTGTAAACATGGGACGTGCATTGATTGCCGATCCGTATCTTCCTAACAAACTGATGACAGGACATCCCGAAGATGTCAGACCTTGCCTTCGCTGCAACGAATATTGTATCGGGCGCATTTGGAATAAACATACAAAACTTAGCTGTGCGATCAATCCACAGGCAATGGAAGAAGTTCGGTTTGAGATCAAAAAGACAGACTCCCCGAAAAATGTTGTCGTAATCGGCGGAGGTCCGGGCGGAATGGAAGCAGCCAGAGTTGCCGCAATAGAAGGGCACAAAGTGACCCTGTTCGAGAAAAACTCAAAACTCGGGGGAGTTATGGGGGATATCTGTACTGCAAAATTTAAAAATAATATTAAAAAACTCACAAAATGGTACACCGTACAGTTAGAAAAACTAGGCGTAGACGTCCGTCTAAATACAGAAATAACAGGCGATGAATCAATCCTTGAAGAATGCGACAACATCATTATCGGATGCGGTGCCGTTCCTGTTACTCCTCCTATTCCGGGAATTGACGGAAACAATGTCATATCGATCTTAGACGCACACCGAGATCCTTCCCTCATAAAAGGTGAAAAGATCGTAATCTGCGGCGGAGGAGCTTCCGGTCTTGACGGAGCACTCGAAATCGCTTCTGAAATGGGCAAGAAAGTATCAGTCGTAGAGATGCTGCCGGAATGTGGAAAAGACGTATTCTTTATTAATAAAATCACATTGTTTACCAAACTTGCTGAAAACGGCGTTGAACTTATGACTAACGCAAAAGTCGTATCCATTGAAGAGAATGGTCTGATCGTCGAAAAGCAGGACAAAACAACAGAGACAGTCCTCGCCGACACAGTCATTTCCGCATTCGGAATGAAACCTGTTCTTACAACAGTAGATGCTGTCAAAGCAAAATATCATCTCAAAACGAGAGTTGTCGGAGACAGCAATAAATTAGGTAAAATAGGCGAAGCTGTACGCGACGGTTTCTATGCGGCTACAAGTTTATAAAAATCATAAATTTTTAAGGTAATCGTAAAATTTTAAACTGATCATGATTTTTTAAGATGATCGTAAATTCTTAATCTGCGGCAAGAAGAACACCCACACAGGAGCATTTCTACTCTTGCGTGGGTGTTCTTCTTGCCGCACTCTTTGAAGGTGTCACTCAAAAATTCTCGTTTTACAGAAATCCCTTTGTTGCACCGCCAAAAGCGAGGCTTTTCTACTGTCTGTGGGGTTTATTACAACCCTCTGTTCTTCTTTTCTGATTATCTATTGTACTTTTTCTTCTTATTTATAACCATTGATCCGCCACTGACAACCAGCAGAGCCATCCACAAAGCAAGATTTGCTGTATCGCTGGTCTTCGGACTCCTGGCAGACGTTCCAGCCTTGGTGCTGCTATTCGTTGTTGTATTTGGCTTGGTATTGCCGGGCTTTGTATTGCCCGGCTTCATATCTCCAGGTTTTGTATCTCCGTTGTTATCTTTAGCTTTTTCCAAAACAGCTACATAGGTAACATCTCCTGTTACTTTTTCAGCAACAGCCGGCTCCCAGCCTTTGAAGACATATCCTTCTCTTTTTGGTGTTCCCTTGAATGCAGGTGTATCGACTCCCGACAAAAGATTTCCGTATACCTGATCTGCAAAGATTACTTCATCATTCACTCCGTCCGTATATCTGACGGTGTATTTGGTCTCCTCATCGTCTGCGATATCTCGCTTTTCCCGATTCATCTTTCCCGACAAAAACAGCATTATGGTACGGAACACTTTCATAAAGGATTTCCTGTGAGATACAATACGTGATCACCGCATCGCTAACCCCACGGTGGTTCAGATAGGCCCGGATTCTCCGGCAGTTTAAGAATCTCTCCGGCAGCTTAAATGGTGGTTTTTCTTTTTCAACTGACTGTGTTGGAAAAAAAGACGGACTCTCTTCGCACAACAGCTTTACGGCATCTGTAAATTTCATCCCATCCACTTCTATGAGGAAACGCAGTGCAGACACGCCGCCGATATCTCTGGACTTCCAATGCCATTTGCTGGACAGTTCATTGATTTTAAAACTGTCGTGGTCCGTCAACTGCCATTCATTTCTGGTTCTTGTCTTTTGCAGTCTCTGTGCCTGATGCGTTCGTAGATACTCATATGCAGTCATGTTCTTTGCTGCCTGAATCTCCTCTTCCGTTACCCAAGGCATTACAGAATGGTATCCTGAAGAGCCAGTACCTTATCAGTTCGCTCCCAAGGAAACTCCTTTCTTCCAAAGTGTCCAAAAACTGCCGGCTGCCGGAAAATCGGACGGTTCAGTCTGAGAGATTCCATGATCTGGACAGGTGTCACTCCAAACACCAGTGGGATTGCTCTCGCCAGACAATCATCTGCACACACTTTTCCTGTACCAAAGGTATCTACTGCGATCATCACCGGCTCTGCCACTCCGATTGCGTAAGCCAGAGACACCTGACATCTGCTTGCAAGTCCGGCAGCTACCATATTTTTGGCAATATATCTTGCCATATATGCTGCAGAACGGTCTACTTTTGAACAGTCCTTCCCCGAAAATGCACCTCCGCCATGCGGAACCATACTGCCATATGTATCCACCATCAGCTTTCTTCCGGTCAGTCCGGTATCTGCATCAAGCCCTCCGCACACAAATGCATTTGTTTTATAATTAATTGTCTTTAAGAGAAACGCAAAAGAGATTCCATGATGTCTCTTTTGCGTTTTCTCTTTTATCATATTTCCTTTCTTCCCCACTTCAAAGTGAGTTTGGTTAGCTTAATTCTTCCCAACAATATGCTCTCTTTTTCAATCCTTTTCGCTCATGGATTTCTTTTACACCTAAGCCTCCATACAGCCCCTGATAACCGCGATTCTGAATTATACACATAGAAAATAGCCGTCCTGACTTTTAACAGAGCTAGACGACTATTTCATGACTTATAATATTGCCCGAGTCAGATGGATTGCATCCATCTTTCCCGGTTGTTTTGTTAAATGTATTATAACTGCTTTTCCTTCATGTATCGAATGGTACACATATTTTTATTCTCTATCAGCTTCTCTTTCTGTTTTCTTGTAAGCTGTTTGATTGAATACTCCCTTTTCATGGCTTCGGCTTTGGTTGCGTATTCTTCGTAATACACGAGTTCCACCGGTCTGCGGCTGCGGGTGTATTTGGCACCCTCGCCGTCATTATGTGCTTTCACACGATGTTCCAGATTGGTTGTCCAGCCGGTATATAATGTTCCGTCACTGCATTTTACCATATAGGTATAATTCCGCTTCATGTTATCTCTCCGATTTCTTATCATTTCCAGAGATAACTATACTCCATATTACGGTATATACGCAACCCCTCTGCCCATATGCAAGCCGTAAGCCTTTTCGATTTTCAGATGTCAGATCCCCCGGTCTGAATATCTGCTTTTTTATCTTTTCTTTCTTCTGACGATTACAACACCGATTACTGCTATCGCCGCGATCATAAGCACCAGATAAGTCATCATATGACTGTTATCTCCGGTAGCGACTCTTCGGAGTGCTTTCACCGGATTGTTCGTCTTCTTGTCTGGATTCTTATCTGACTTCTTCGGCGTATCCGTTGTTTTATCATCTTTCGGTGCTTCGTAACTGTTAGTAAATACGATATCGTCATTGCTTACTTCTGCCGCAAGCGTGCCTTCGCCGTTATCATTTACCTTAACCGTTACTTTGAATATGCTCTCGTCATATGTAATACCCGTCTGCTTATCATTTACTTCCGAAATGGTATATTCATATACCCCTTCATCTTCGAATTTCACATTCTCGAATCGGATTGTTCCGGATGCGTCATTCTTAGCTTCTGCAATCACCTTTCCGTCAGCATCCTTTAACCGGAATGTAAACTCTCCATCCTTCAAATCTCTGCCTTCCAGCTTTTTAACTGCTTTGATTGTTACTGCTGCCGATTCTGCTTTATAGCTGTTATGGAAGGTTATAGCATTTCCCTCAACAGGAGCCAGTTCTCCGCCATCCGTTAAGGCCTCTGCCCGATGTGATGCACTGAGTGTTCCGTCTCCATTATCGGTAATCTGTGTATACACAATATAGGTCTGCTCATCGTATGTAATCCCCGTTTCACTGCCTTTTACTTCGCGAACCGTATAAACATGGCTGCCCGGCTGTGTATATGTAATACTGCTGAATACCACCTTGCCGTCTACATCATTACTTCCTGTTGCCACAACATTACCATCTTCAACCAGTTCGAAATTAAATTCTCCTTCTTTCAGCTCTCTGCCTTCCAGTGTCTTATTCACTTTTACCTGATCGGTAATGCTGGATGGAAGCTCACTGACATGATATATATTAGTAAAGCTAAACAGCGGTCCATCTGCCGGATTTCTTGTTACGCTAAGATTACCGTTACCATCATCCGTCAGAGTGAGTTTGAATGTTTTTGATACATTTACATCATTAGTCACTCCTGCTGCACTGCCAGATTCTGTAACCTTATATTCAAACTCTTTGGTTCTCACTCCATTGTCAGTTGTTATTGCATCCTGAAGAAAATCTGTTGTAAATGTGATTTCCCCAAAGTTCACATTTCCAGCTGCATCATTAACTGCTGTGGTCTGCACCGGCATCGGTGCACCCTCTGTCAACGCTTCCAGCGTAAATGTGAATTTGCCTGTAATATCAGCTGGTGTCAGACTGGTATCATGTGCCAGCGTCTTGCTTCCCGCAATTTCCACCGGTACAGGTTCTGTACCATACTGATTTACAAATTCAAATTGATTCTGTTCATTTGGATAATTGGTAACCGCTGTCAGGACACCATTACCATGATCTGTCACTGTTACGGTAAAATCATAAGTTCCCGTTACTACACTTATCCCATTTGAATTTGTCCCGTTTTCGGTATCCTCATATATCCGATAGCTAAGTGTATATACCGTATTACCGTCAGCATCTGTAGATTTCACGGCATAACCTGCCTCAACTGCTTTATCAAGTACTACTGCACTTGCTCCGGCTGCTGTATCCGAGGTCTTATAGCTGATGGAGTCAAATGCAATGCTTCCATCCGCTCCATTCTGCTTTTCCTGCAATACTGTACCGTTGCTTCCATCTGCCGGTCTGGTCGTAAGTTTAAACTGAAATTCTCCAGCTCGCAGATTACGTCCACGCAATGTTTTCTTTGCAGAAATATCTGCTTTTGTTCCACCCGTGACTTCTGTGGAGGCATCATAACGGTTGGCAAATACCGCCCTGTCTGTTACATCTGAAGCAGCTCCACTATTATTATAACTAACCGTTGCTTTAAGCTTTCCGATATTCACAGTATCACGTGTCACAACTATCGTCACCTGTGCAGTATGACTATCGTATGTCATTCCACCTGCCGGTGTCTGAGGAACTGTTTCATTAATATTAAATGTATAGATTCCCTCTTCTGTAAATGTCACATCACCAAACTGAAATGCCGTTGTAACTCCGTCTTTTGCTCCCGCTACGATGGCTTTATCGCCATTTGCTGCTATCTTTACTTTCTCCTCCTGTATAGCTGTTTTTGTATCGTTATCTGCAGCTGTCAGAGTGAATTCAAATGCTTCATTTGCCTTCATATCTCTCCCGATAAATGTTTTACTTCCTTTAAGAGCTGTATCTCCAGTCAATGTCACTGGCTCATCAGGAAGCCCGATTATCAGACGGCCATTATTGCCAAGATATGTGGTAATATGTGCACCTTTGAAATTATCGTCCCATACAGGATTGATGGACTTTGAAGCTGTATTGGTCTTATTAGCACCTTCCGCTTTGTCCTCTTCATAATATGCCAGACTTGTAGTTCTCGGTGTTCCTGCCGGAATATAATACTCTCCGCCAGTATTCTTTGTTGCATAATTTCCAAGCATCAGATTGCTGTTGCCAGGAATGGTTACAGTATTTGTTTTGCTGACTGCTTTCCCATTATCACCCAATACATAATAATTCCTCTGATAATAATATGTCGTTGCTCCGGTAGTATCAATACTGCCTGTTGCCGGAGTGGTACATGCTTTATCCGTATAGAGCACTGCATCATTCTGGAAATAGTAAAAATCATTCGTCTCTGCAGGTTCAAACTTTGCATATGCACCTACGCCACCGGATTCTGCACCTGCCTGATTCTGATCATATTTATTGCTCAAGAAATGTACCTGATGATTCTTATCTTTATTCGCATCAATATATGCTTTTAACTGTGCATCCGGATTTGCAAGCTTCTCTTCTACGCCCGCCTTAAGGCTCACATCATAGAACAGACGCATCGGATACGTCTCATCTATAGTCATGCTTCCATCACTCTTAACTTCATAATATCTGAGCGGAATCAGATTGGCCGGAATCTTAACCGTAACAAGATCTCCTGTCTGAAGCTGGTCTTCACCGACTGCCTTTTCTACCGTAATCTTAATATCTTCCAGATTGCCTTCCGGATATACATGGTTGGTATCCGGAATCTCCTGATTAAAGGTATATGTCACAACAGTTTTACCGTCTTTGGTAGTTTCCGTCTTACCCGGATTTTTATACAATTGATTTGCGTACACCTGGGTATTGATGTCATCCACCTGCATATAATCGCCAAGCTGATCGGTAAGAGTAATGAATCCGGCATCACTTGGATCCTCACCCTGTTCGACCTGGGTAGGTGACTGCGCAGAAGATATAATTTCTTCTTCAATCTGAGTAAAGATATTTTTTAGTTCATCTGCTTTTGTTGCCACTTTGTAATATGCCGCATCCTGACCTTTACTATCCTTCGCACGGGTTCCCAGCTTCTTATATGTCTCCGCATTCGGATAATTGCTGGACAGACCATGCATAAATGCATTAAATTGTTCTTTAGCACTCCATGATCCACTTCCGGAATGCCCGGTAATGCTGACATCCGCACCGTTAAATATACCAATGGTGTAAATATCTGCATCTTTTTTTATGTTTTTCGCAGATTCGATTGCATCATTAGCTACCTCATCAACAAAACCAGAGTGGTGATTCGGCTCTCCATCTGTAAAAAATATAACAACTCTTTTGACATTCTTTCTATCGGTGCTGTTATTCGCATCGGTTTTACTCTGATCCACAAGTTTCTTCGCCCGATTCATCGCATAATCCGTTGCTGTACATCCTGCTGGATCCAGAGCATTGACTTTTTCCTTTAAATCTGATTTGTTCTTACTTGTATAAGCCCCATAGTTGCTGACAATCTGCGTGTAATTATAATAATGCATTCCATCTCTATATTTCTCATTTCCCACTTTGTCGGACTCATTACCGGCAAACTTCACAACCGCGATACGATTCTGCTTATTCACATCCGCCCTTTGATCATTGACTTTTGCTGAACCGTCAATAAAACTGTTCACTGCCTTTTTAAGTGCATCTATTCTTTTGGTGCTGTCAGCACTGCCCATCGGATCATCCATACTTCCCGATACATCAAGAACCAGTACGATATCCAGTGGCACTGTAGTCTGCCCTGTGATCTTGGCAGTCGAAGATAATGCAGACAACCCCACCAGAAAATCTGAATCAGCACCTTTCTTGATCGTTGCTGTGCCGGAGTCTTCATCCTGACCGGTAAGAGTCACATCACCTGCCGATACGGACTTGTCTGTCCATATACGCCCCACATTCTTTGTACTGTTATCCAATGTATTTGTATCGTGCCAGTTATTTATAGTTACATTGTCTGCCATCGTAGTCCTGGCAGCATTCCCCCCCGTGGCATTCACCTGTTGCGGCCATAGACTAAATACCATGACAGCAGTAATGATAAATGCCAATAACGACGTCTTCTTCTTCATCTTCAGTTCTCCTTCCGTTTTTATCTTTTTATCACTACACATCATATATTTTATGCCAAAAAACGTGATTTTTCAATAGAACCTGTCAAAATTTGACAAAATCTAAACATATAACATACAAAAAATACAAAAACCTTTTCATTGTATCTATAAAAAAACATCTCCCCTTACACTTGAAATCCATACTCTTCTAGTATAAAATAATTGCGTTAATTATTTAACAGAATACACAGGAATGAGGAATTTACATATGGAAAACCATTTTAATACTCCGGCTGAAGTAATTGATCTGAGTATCAAAGCATGTGAGAACAAAACAAAACTCCCTGTCGGGAAAATGATCCTTCTCGGTATTATGGCAGGGGTCTTTATCGCACTGGGCGGTGCTACAAGCAGCACAGCGGCACACGCAGTAGAAAATGTCGGAGTGGCAAGAGCATTGGCAGGTGTGATCTTTCCGGTCGGATTGATGCTGATCGTATTCTTAGGCGGAGAACTTTTTACCGGAAACTGTCTGATCATTATGGACGTATTTGACAAACGGGTAACCTGGGCCGGACTGTTCCGTGACCTTTTCATCGTATTTTTCAGCAATTTGATCGGTGCCCTCTGCGTGGACGTACTGATCGTTTTCAGCGGAAACTTAAATTACTCCGGTGGTCTTCTCGGTGCTTATACGATCAAAGTTGCTGTCAGCAAGATCGCGATCTCACCGGTACAGGGCATCACCTCCGGTATTTTGTGTAACATTCTTGTCTGCCTTGCAGTACTGATGGCGACTTCTGCACGTGATATTGCCGGAAAGGTATGGGCGATCTTCTTCCCGATCTGTGCTTTCGTTGTAGGCGGTTTTGAACACTGCGTTGCCAATATGTTCTATATTCCTGCCGGTATCATGGCTGCGATGAACCCGGATTATGTGGCAAAAGCAAAGGACGCTTACGGACTGACCGCAGAACAGATCGCTACACTGACCCCTCTGCACAGCCTGCAGAATTTTATCCCGGTTACTTTGGGCAATATGATCGGTGGTATGTTGTGCGTCGGACTTCCGCTCTACCTGATCTACAAGAAAAAATGGAATTAATTTAGAAATAAATTACTGGATTTAGAAATAGAAATGGAAAAGGAGAATCTCTCACGAAACCCTTGTGAGCAGATTCTCCTTTTCTGTTGCACGATATTGAGCAGGCTGTCATCTGCTCAATTTGTATTCATCCCTTTACAGTCCGAACAGTTTCAATAACTTCTCCACGAAATTCAATTTTTCTCCGATACAAAAGACTCCGTCATCCAGACTTACGATTCCTTCATACAGATCCGAAGTTCCTTTCGTGTGCAAATACGGACAAATCTTTCAATTTGATGGTCAAATATGGTATAATAAAATGATATCGGGGTCAACCCCCCCGACTTTGATGCCTTTACGTTTGTGATCGATTATGTAGAGGAGAATGCATTCTTTCTCTGTAATTTTTATTATTACTCTGAATATTTTGCTCCCCGCAGTACTTACTGCTGAAAGGTTATAATGGAAAAAATCAGTATTATCGTACCAATATACAACGTTGCACCTTATTTACCGGCATGTTTAGATTCTATTATTCATCAGACTTATCTTAACCTTGAAATTATTTTAGTTGATGACGGATCAACCGATTCCAGTAATAAGATCTGCGAACAATACAAGACTGTCGATCCAAGGATTCAGGTGATCCATCAGAAAAATCAGGGAGTCTCCACTGCACGAAATGCCGGATTGGCTCTTGCCGCAGGCCATTATATTACTTTTGCAGATGCTGATGACTTGCTTGAGCCATCCCTGCTGGCTGAATGTATAAAAGCAATAGAGACCGGACAGACGGATGTACTGTATCATGGATTTAAAAAGGATGTCTGGAAAAGCGGAAAAGTTTCCTCTTCTCTCAAGGGGATTCCGTCCTTTGAAGGAGTTCTTTCTAAAAATCAGATGAAAGACTACATCCTGGCACAAAAAGGAAATCTGAACGTCAATGTATTCAGCTATATTTTTACCAGAGAATTGATTGCAGATCTCCGGTTCAATCCAGATCTTCCCTATGCAGAGGATGCGGTATTCGTTATGCAGGCACTTTCAAAAGCCCAGACTTATTACTTTTCTGCAAATTGTGATTACCACTATAATGTCCGTGCCGGCTCTGCCGCATACCGCTGGCAGCCGAAACTGGTCGAATGCTACCGGAACAATTTCATGGAGACTCGTCATTTTCTGGAATCTCTGGAACTGACCTCGCGGGAGATGGAAGAGATTATGTCTCAAAAATATGTAGATGGGTATGCCTCTCTGGTCTATAACCTGTGTCTCCCTACCTGTACTCTTTCTTTAAAAGAAAAATACCGGATTTTACAGTCTGCCAGAACGGAGTTCCGGATCGATCATTATAAACGTTTTTATAGGCTGAAAGAAGCCGGACTTTTTCAAAAAGCAAAGACATTTCTTATTTTCCGGCATTTTGAAATATTTTTAATTTTATTTGGAACACTCTATTGTAAGAAGGGATAAATCATGAAGACTGAAGAAATTGATATTGTATTGGCCTGGGTAGACGGCTCTGACCCTGTATGGCGCGAAAAGAAAAAGGAACGTATGAGACAGCAGGGATTATCCGTCAAAAGTGATGACCGGGAAGAACGCTACCGGGACTGGGATCTGATGCATTACTGGTTCCGAAGCATTGAAAACTTTGCTCCATGGGTTCGTAAAATCCATTTTGTGACCTTTGGACATCTGCCTGAATGGCTGGATTCCAGTAATCCGAAATTACATATTGTAAACCATGAAGACTTTATTCCGGCGAAATACCTGCCTACCTTTAGCAGTCATCCCATCGAATGGAATTTCCATCGTATTGAAGGCTTATCGGAAAATTTTATCTATTTCAATGATGATATGCTCCTGTTAAAACCAGTGAAGCCGACGGATTTTTTCAAAAATGGAAAACCCGTTGATATGCTTGCACTGCAGCCCGATGTAACTAATGTGGACGACACAACTATGCCATATATCTACCTGAACAATGCCATGCTTCTGGCTAAACATTTTGACAAGCGGCAGAATATGAAAAAGCAGCCTGGGTCTTATTTTCACATTGGTTATCCTGCGATGTACTTTTTCTATAATTTTTTGGAGATCATGTTTCCACGGTTTACAGGATTTTATACCGTACATGGACCATCTCCGTTAAAAAAGAGTACTTATGAAACTCTCTGGAATCTGGAGGGAGAGTATCTGGATCAGGTATGCTCTCATCCTTTCCGTCACAGAGAAGACGTCAGTCAGTACGTTATCCGGGAATATCAGAAATTAAGCGGAAATTTTATCCCGAAAAATGTAAGAAAGCTTTGCCGGTACTTTAATCTGGCAGAGACGAATCCTACTTTGACTGATACCATTATCCATCAGAAAAGTCCTGTTGTCTGTATGAATGACAGCAATCAGGAAATCCCTTATCTGAAAGTAAAGGAAGAGATTCAAAGAGCCTGTGAACAGATTTTACCGGATCGTTCTTCTTTTGAACGTTACTGAGATCACTCAGCGTTTATGCGGTGACTAAAATATTACTAAAAAATCTCCTGATTTTTCCCGTATATCTGGCAACGCAAAAATTCCCGGAAACAAACCGTTTCCGGGAATCTTCTTTTAAGAGGCGCAGACCGGATTTGAACCGGTGCATCAGGGTGTTGCAGACCCACGCCTT
>ERZ779890.2948-NODE-2948-length-15644-cov-13.111425_pt1 | contig 15644 bp, 9 predicted proteins | sample MGYA00511553_ERZ779890 | MGnify/ENA primary metagenome ERZ779890 (study PRJEB29588, sample SAMEA2152064) | human gut metagenome | biome: human gut; feature: human-associated habitat; material: faeces | place: Denmark | collected 2008/2010 ...
CCAGCGCGCCGCCGATCGTACCGGCGCCGCCGGTGACGGACGCGCCGCCGACGAAGCAGGCCGCGATGGCGTCAAGCTCAAAGTTGACACCGGCCTTGGGCGTCGCCGCGTTGAGGCGGGCAGCGTAGACCAGCGCGGCCACAGCGCTCATGAGGCCCATGTTGGCATAGGCCAGGAAGAAGTACAGCCGGTCCTTGACGCCGGAGAGCATGGCCGCCTTGCGGTTACCGCCGATGGCGTACAGGCCGCGGCCGAAGATCGTGCGGCTGCAGATGAAGCTGTAGACCAGGCACAGGACCAGCATGATGATAAGGACGGTCGGATAGCCGTTATAGCTGGCCATCTGCCAGGAGAGGTAGAGGATGACGACGCACATCACGACACACTTGATGATAAAGCCGGTAATGGGGCGGACCGGCACGCCGTGGCGCTGTTTGTCCGCACGGCCGTGCAGCTGCAGGTAGACATACACCGCGCAGGCCAGCACAGCCAGGATCATCGTCGTCAGATGGAAGCCGCTTCCGCCGAAGATGTCCGGGATGAAGCTGGAGGCGATGGCGCGGAAGGTATCGGAGAACGGGCCGATGGACGCGCCGTCCAGCACGACCTGCGTCAGGCCGCGGAAGACCAGCTCGCCGGAGAGCGTCACGAGGAAGGCAGGGATATCAAAATAGGCAATCCACATGCCCTGCCAACAGCCGATCAGAATGCCGACCAGCAGAGAGACCAACAGCGTGACCAGAACGCCGCAGTGGTAGTTGACCTGCAGGATGGCGGCGATGGCGCCGACGAAGGCCAGCACGGAACCGACAGACAGGTCGACGTTGCCGGTCAGGATGACGGGAAGCATGCCGAGGATAAGCAGGACGACGTAGGAGTTCTGCAGAATGATATTGGTCAGGTTCATGGCCGTGAAGATCAGGCCGTTCGTAAGCAGATGGAACAAAACTGCGATCACGACGAGAACAATGACCATGCTGTAGGCGCGAAGCGTCTTCATAACTTGTTCTTTTTTCATTGTAGTATCTCCAATCCTAAATGAGTAAGCGCATGATGTTTTCCTGCGTGGCGTCCTGCACAAGCTTTTCGCCCTTGATCTCGCCCTCGTTCATGACATAGATGCGGTCGCAGACACCCAGAAGCTCCGGAAGCTCGGAGGAGATGACCAGCACGCACTTGCCGCTGGCCGCCAGCTCGTTGATGATGCAATAGATGTCGTATTTTGCGCCCACGTCGATGCCGCGGGTCGGCTCGTCCAGAATGAGCACATCCGGCAGGTTGAACATCCACTTGGCCAGAACGACCTTCTGCTGGTTGCCGCCGGAAAGATTGCCCGCGTTCTGGAAAATGCTCGCGCATTTTACGCCGAACTGCTTCGCGTTTTCCCCGGTCTCCTTGATCTCTTTATTCAGATTCAGGACACCGGCCTTGGAAATGCGCTTGAGGTTCGCCATGGAGATATTTTTGCTGATCGTCTCCGTCAGGATCAGGCCGTAGGTCTTGCGGTCTTCGGAGAGATAGGCGATGCCGTTTTCGATCGCCTTCGGGACAGTACTGACGTCGATCTTCCTGCCGCCCTTGTACACCTCGCCGGTGATCGAACAGCCGTAGCTCTTGCCGAATACACTCATAGCAAATTCCGTGCGGCCTGCGCCCATCAGACCGGCCAGACCTACGACCTCGCCTCTGCGCAGCTGGATATCCGCATGCTTGATGACGAGCTTTTCCGGGAATTCCGGATGGTGCACGCACCAGTCTTTCACTTCAAAGAAAACGTCTTCGCTGGGCTTGTGGGCTCTGGGCGGGTAGCGGTTGCTGAGCTCCCGGCCGACCATATGTTTAATCAGCGTATCTTCGCTGACCTGAGATGCGTCTTCAAAGTCTGCCACGGTCCGGCCGTCGCGCAGGACCGTGATGGAGTTTGCAATGTAACAGATCTCGTTGAGTTTATGGGAAATGATGATACAGGTGATGCCCTCCTGCTGAAGGGTCTTCAGCAGATCCAGAAGATTACGGCTGTCGCGCTCGTTGAGCGCTGCCGTGGGCTCGTCCAGGATGAGGACCTTACAGTTTTTGCTCAGGGCCTTGGCGATCTCGACGAGCTGCTGCTTGCCGACGCCGATCTGGTTGATGGGCGTATCGGGATCGTCCGTCAGGCCGACGCGCTCCATCAGCGCCGCCGCCTTGATCCGGGTCTGGATCCAGTCGATCGCACCGTGCTTCATCTGGGGATTTCCGATAAAAATATTTTCCGCAATGCTCAGCATCGGGATCAGCGCCAGCTCCTGGTGGATAATGGCGATACCGGCATGCTCAGACTGCTGGATGCTTTTGAAGCGGCAGATCTCGCCGTCCACGACAAGATCGCCGGTATAGGTCCCTTCCGGGTAGACGCCGGAAAGCACGTTCATCAGCGTGGATTTTCCCGCGCCGTTTTCACCGACCAGCGCCTTGATCTCGCCGCGCCTGACCTGAAAGCTGACATTGTCCAGCGCCTTGACACCCGGAAATTCCTTGGTGATGTTCCGCATTTCGAGGATATAATCCTGCATTTGTCTGGCTCCTTTTCACAGAATAGAACAGTTTTTCCCTTTGGAAGAAGCCTGCGGCCGGGGCCGCAGGCTTCGCCGTGAAAGGATCAGCCGTTGATCTCAGCGTCCGTATAGAATCCGACGTCAACGAGGTAATTGACATTGTCCTTGTCGATCAGATACGGATCGTAGGTCTTGGTGGGGACGTCGAAGACGCCGTTATTGTACGTGGTATCGGAAGCCGGGGTCTTGCCGGCGACCAGATCGTCGACAACGGGGACGAGGATCTCGGTCAGCTTGTTGGCGTCGAGGAAGGCCGTCATGGACTGCTTGCCGGCAAGAATGTTCTTGACAGCCGCAAGCTCCGCGTCCTGACCGGTCACGATGGGATAGGGGTTGGCGTCGGTGCCGTAGCCCATGGACTCGAGCGAGGAGATGACGCCCAGCGCGAGGCAGTCGGCCGCGACCAGGACGGCATCCAGGTGGGAATCGGCATAGTAGCCGGACAGGAGGTTATCCATACGGGACTGCGCCTTGGAGGAGTCCCAGGACTGGATGGCGGTCTCCGTGTAGGAGGACTGGCCGGACTTGACGACGAGCTTGCCGTTATCCAGATACGGCTGGAGCTTGTTCATTGCGCCCTGATAGAAGGAGATGGCGTTGGTGTCGTCCTGCGAGCCGGAGAAGATCTCCAGCGTGAAGGGGCCTGCCTGGTTTTCCAGATCCAGCTTGTCGACGATGTACTGTCCCTGCAGCTCGCCCATGCGGACAAGGTCGAACGTGACGTAGAAGTCGACAGCCTTGGTGTTGGTGATCAGGCGATCGTCCGCGATAACATAGATCCCGGCATCCTTGGCCTTTTCACAGGCATCCGTCAGCGCGGCGCAGTCAACAGCGGCGATGACCAGGACGTTGACGCCCTTGGTGATCATGTTTTCGATCTGCATGGCCTGCTTGGCGGAATCATCTTCTGCGTATTCGATCTGCGTGGCGTAGCCGGCCTTCTGGAATGCTTCGGTCAGGCGTTCGCCCTGGATAGACCAGATGGTCTGTTCCTTGGTCGGCATCAGAATGCCGATGGTGGCTTTCGTATCGGTTGCTGCGGTTTCAGTGGGTTTTGCGGCACATGCACAGAGCATGGCGAGGAGCATGGCGGCGGTCAGTACGATTGCGAGCAGTTTTTTCATCCTTGTTTCCTCCATTTCTTTTGATCCGTGCCGGTTTTCCGGCCTGGTCTATCATTCCGCATCCGCGGGTGATATTCGGTTGACTGGGGATCCGGGGATTTCGCTGTTGCTGTGATCACTTTACGTAAGCCAGGATGTCTTTGAGGGATTTCTCATTGTCGTAGGTCGGCCAGTATTCAAAGCCGAAGTAGCGGTCATAGCCGCCGTCTTCTGCAGCCTTGATGACCATCGGGTAGTTTGTCTCGCCGAGCTGCAGCTCGTGGCGGCCGGGGACACCCGCAGAATGGAAGTGGCCGATAAAATCAATGTTGTTCGAGATGTTGTTGACGAGATTGCCCTCCATCAGCTGCATGTGGTAGCAGTCGAACAGGAGCTCGATAGACGGCGAATCGACCGCCTTGATGAGTTCAAAGCCCTTGTAGGCGGAGTTGAGCCAGTAGCCCTTGTGGTCATACATGGAGTTGAGGGCTTCAAGGACGATCGTAACGCCCTCTTTTTCCGCGATCTCGGCCGTGCGCTTCAGGTTTTCCAGCAGAACAAGCTTCTGCGTATCCTCAAAGCTCCCCTCCAGATCGCCAGACAGGCCGATAAAGGTCTTGCAGCCGAATTCCTTGCCGATAGCGATGGATCTTTCTACATTCGCCTTTACAGTCTTCCACGGGAAATTCATGCGGATGGTCCACGCCTGGTTCAGGCAGCAGGCCGCGACGGGGATGCCCGCGTCGGATGATGCCTTGCCGAGGCCCGCAGGGGTAACAGCTTCGCTGCCGACCCATGGATCCCAGAATTCCACGGCGTCACAACCGCAGTCTTTTGCCATCCGGAAGCGCTCATAGAACGGCAGGTTTTCAAATACAGGCTCGATGCAGAGTGAAAATTTCATGGTCGATCCTTTCTTCCAGGGCCGGGCAGAAGCCCGGCCGGATGCGTGTTTTTCTTATGCCAGGACAGCCGCGACCTTGTTGATGGCCTTTGCGATCATGTCGCAGTCTTCATCGGTCATCTGCGCCGGCAGGTCGAGATGGACGACGCGGCCGAGATAATCGAGCGTGTTCGGGCACATATCGGCAGCGTACTGCACGGGCTCCGCCTTGTGATAGGGGCAGACCCACGGGCACTTGACATCGGTGGGCACCTTTTCCTCGATGACGTGCTTCCAGTGTGCGTAAATATGCCAGTCAGGAATGCCGGCGTTGAAGATACCACCTGCGGCGACTCCCTCTGCCTTCAGCGCGTCGACGAACGGGCCGACCTTTTCCTTGCTGTCCAGGAAGAACATGAGGCAGATGCCGGTATCGCCGGCTTCATCGTGGCACGGACGGACCTTGATGCCCTTGGTGTCTTTGATCTGGGATTTGATGCGGGCAAGATGACTGCGCATGGCCTCGTTCAGATAGTCCAGACGGTCGAGCTGCGCGCACATGACGGCGCCGCAGAGCTCGGACATCCGGAAGTTGGAGCCGCAGAACAGCTCGCCCTCAAATCTCTGGGGCGCAAAGCGGTCCGGACGCCAGCAGGCGGCGGTATCGTGATAGCTGCAGGCACGGGCATAGAGCCGGTCATCGTTGGTCAGAAGCGCGCCGCCCTCACCGGCGGTGATGGTCTTGTGATACTGGAACGAGAAGCAGCCACAGTCGCCGAAGGTGCCGACGAACTTGCCCTTATACGTCGCGCCGCAGGCCTGGGCACAGTCCTCGATGACGCGCAGATCATGCTTCTTCGCGATGGCCATGATGGCATCCATATCGCACGGGACGCCGCGCATATGGACGCAGACGATGCCCTTGGTTGCCGGGGTGATCTTCTTTTCAATGTCGGCCGGATCGATCGTCAGCGTTTCGTCGACCTCGGCGATGACGGGGATTGCTTTGGCGCCGACAATGGCCGCGCAGGAGGCGAAGAAGGTATAGCCGGTCACGATGCACTCGTCGCCGGGGCCGATGCCGCAGGCCGTCAGCGCAGACAGCAGCGCACCCGTGCAGGAGCTGGTCGCCAGACAGTGCTTCGCGCCCATCTTGGCCTTGAAATGCTCCTCAAACTTGCGGACCTTGGACTCAACGCCTTCCGGGCCGTAGTACCGGAACAGATATTTATTGTCCAGGACCTCCATGACCTCTTTCTTTTCCGCCTCGCCGATCTCCAGTCCGCCCGGATACATCGGGTAGTTCGGTGTGGTCTTGGCCTTCGGGCCTCCGTAGATTGCAAGCTTCTCTGCCATGTTTTTTCCTCCTCATGTCAGGTTGATCGTCCGCGCGGCATTCTTTCTGCGGCGCGAACTAAACTGATAAAGTAATTATAGGAGCCGTATTTGCTTCTGTCAACAAAGTTTCCTATTTTAGTTGTTTTTCTGCGTATTTTTTGTGCATTTACGACAAATTCGTCTTGTGTTTTTTTACGCATCGGAATCATGAATGATTTTGCTTTGCAAAAATAGTTTATAATCGCCGGTTTTATGCTTGCAATTCCAGGACTTATTCGCTAAAATTGGTTTAGTATCCTGAAAGTTGGTGTGTTTTATGTCCGATCTGACGATCCGTGACATCGCAAAAATCGCCGGTGTCAGCACGACCGCCGTCTCCTTCGTCCTCAATAACCGCCCCGGTGTCAGCGACGCGACCCGGCAGCATGTGCAGGAGGTCATTGCCCGTACGGGCTTTACGCCGAACGTGCATACCCGGCGGCTGAATCTCGGCCGCAGTTTTTCAGTCCACGTCGTGCTGTATTGGCACGAGCACGATCTGTTCAACCAGTTCGCGCTGGAGATCCTGCACGGCGTATTTCAGTCGTGCAAGCAGCTGGGCTACAGCGTGGTGTTCACCTTCGTGGAAAAGAATATGGACTGCTCGCAGCTGATGGCCTCCATCCGCAGCAAGGACTGCGACGGTGTCATCCTCAGTCAGATCGAAGATCCGCTGTTCATCACGCTTCTGCAGCAGGAGCATATCCCCTTCGTATGCGTGGACTCGCATGTCCGGCGCGACGGTACGCTGCCGCTGGTCGAGGTCGACTATTACAAGGCCGCCTATGATTCTGTCATGTATCTGCGGCGCTACGGGCACACAAAAATTGGCTATATTGCCCCGACTATCCCTCTGGAGCTGCATCTTTCCACATTTTCCGGCTATACGAATGCCCTGCGCGACTGCTCACTGACCTGCGACCCGGCCTGGATCGGCAACATCGCCTTTGAGCCGGACGCTGCCGGCCTTTACTTCGAGCAGCTGCTGCAGACCGGCCATCTTCCCACCGCGTTCTTATGCGCCGGCGACCCGTTTGCCATCGACCTCATCCGCCGCATGAAGCAGCACGGGCTGCGTATCCCGCAGGATATGTCGGTCATCAGTATGGACGATCTGCTGGTCTCGCGCTATATCGATCCCCCGCTGACGACCGTGACCTTCCAGAAAGAAGAGCTCGGGCGCCGCGCCGTCAACGTACTTTGCCGGATCATCGACGGCAAGCCGTATGAATCTGTCAACCTCCTGCCCGTCACCATTGTCGAGCGCGGCAGCGTCCGTCGCCAGCCGGAGCTGCGCTGAGTGCCTCTCCCGCAAAAATACAGCAGCCCCGGACCGAATTGGTCCGGGGCTGTTTTTTGTGCCGGGGGCTGTCCCTCGAGGCAGCCTCCGGCAGTTTTCTAAACCATTTTAGCTTCTTGTTTTCTGCTCAGATCAGTGCGGATTCTTCCTTTCGGGACCAGTCGCCCACGCTGCGGTAGCCGGCGGGGAGGGCGGCGGGGGTCTGGAACGTGGACTGCAGCTGGCAGAAGCTGCCCGTCTCCGCGCTCGTCATGATGCCGTGCATCGTCTCGAAGACGTGGTAGGCCATCTCCTTGCTCGCGCGGTGGTCGCGCCCGGCCAGGATGGACCAGGCCATCTCCGCCGCGCCGAGACCGCGGGAGTTCTCCTGATACCCGTGTGTGAACGGGAATTCCACCGGCTCACACAGCGGCTTCTGCAGGTACACCGGCGCGCCGAACTGGTTCGGGTCGCCCATGGTGAGGATGCCCTCCGTGCCGTAGATCTTCAGGCAGGTCTCCTCGTCCTCGATGCAGTCGGAGTTCATGTGCAGCGTGCCCAGAACGCCGTTTGCGTACTGCATCGTCGCCGAGATGACGTTCGGCACCTGCACATCGTATGCCTGGCCGAAGCCCGGCGCGCCGATGCGGGTGTTGACGCGGTCGGGGTCATTCGTCGCCGTGAACGCAGCGACAGACTTAACCGGGCCGAGGATGGCGGCCAGCGCCGTCAGATAATACCCGCCCATGTCGAAGCCGATGCCTGCGCCCTTCTTGGCCAGATGCGTCAGGAACTCGGCGTAAATGCCGTAATCGCGGGAGATGGACGCGCGGCAGCTCAGGGGCTTGCCGATCAGGCCCTTGTCCACGATGTACTTGGCCGTCTGCACGGATGCGCCGAGGAAGGTATCTGGCGCGACGCCCAGATGCAGCCCCTTCTCGTTCGCGATCTGCACCAGCTCCTTGCCCTGCCAGAGGTCGACGGCGATCATCTTCTCACTGAACACGTGCTTGCCCGCCAGCAGCGCCTGCTTGATGATGGGATAGTGGGCCGCGGGCGTGGTCAGGCAGATGGCCATCTCGATCTCCGGATCCGCGCAGATCTCGTCAAGGCTCATGGCCTTGATCCCGAACTTCGCGGCGCTGGCGTTCATACGTTCCACCATCAGGTCGCTGCACGCGACGAGCTCCATGACCGTGAACTTCCCGTTCGTGAGGTTCGTCATGTAGATATCACTGATCGAGCCGCAGCCGACGACGGCGGTCTTGATTCGTTTCATTTGGATGCCCTCCTGCTTTTCTTACAGGCCCGCGATGACCTCGCGGATGTGCTTGGCGGTGGCGTTGATCTCTTCTTCGGTCGAGTTGATGTTGATGCCGCAGCCGGAGCCCAGGCCCTTATCCACGACGCCGATGGAGATGTTGACCGCGCGGTCCAGGATGTCGTCCGTCTGCGGGAGCATATGCTTCTCATACGTCCGGTCGGACAGGTGGAACGGATGGTTGTCGGTCCAGGTCTTCTTATCGAGGATCTGCTCCATGTTGTTGTACACGTGCCAGCCGGACTTCGCGATCGGAGCCGTGCCCATGGCGGCGCAGAACTTGTCCGCGAACTCCTTGGTATCGAACAGGAGCGTCAGCAGCGTGGCGCATTCCTTCTCGTCGTTGATCTTCCGGAAGCCGAGACCGTCGATGCCCTGCAGCTGGTCCTTGAGCTCCTTCTTCTTCGCGCGGAGCGTATCGAGGATGCCGTCGAGCTTCCGGCCCTGGGCGACTGCGACCGCGCCGGACAGCTCGTTCATCCGCATGTTCATGCCGACCATCGAGCGGTTGCCGACCTCGACGCCCATCCGGCAGGGCTTATGGCCCTGATCGTGGAAGCCGAAGGCGCGCTCATACAGCTCGTCGCTCGACGTGCCGACGAAGCCGCCGTCGCCGGTGGTGATGGTCTTGAAGACGTTGAGCGAATATGCGCCCATATCGCCGATGGTGCCCACGCGCTTCCCATGATATGCCGCGCCGACAGCCTGGCAGCAGTCTTCGATGACGTACAGGTTATGCTTCTTCGCGATCTCCATGATGGGATCCATATCGCAGGGGTTGCCCAGCATATGGACCGGCATGATGGCCTTCGTCTTCGGGGTGATGAGCGCTTCGATCTTCGTGGGGTCGATGGTCAGCGACTCGTCGATCTCCGCGAGGACGGGGATGGCGTTCATCATGGCGATCGTGGCGATCGAAGCGATGAAGGTATAGCCGGGGACGATGACCTCGTCGCCCATGCCGATGCCGAGCGCCGCCAGGCAGCACATCAAAGAGCCCGTGCCTGAGCTCGTGGCGACCACGTGCTTGTGCCCCAGCCGCTCTGCCATTTCATTTTCAAACGTGACGACCTTCGCCCGGAAGCCGTCCACGCCCGGCGTGCCGTAGCGGAACAGATTTCCTCCATCCAGCACATCCAGTACTTCCTTGCGCTCTTCCGCGCCCAATACATAAGATCCAGGTCCGCCTGCCATTTTGTTTTTCCTCCTGTTTTCAGTTCGTAGTGATGGTTTTTTATTTTTCAGGGAAGCACACGCTCAGTCAGGCGCGTGCGGTAGCCGTCGAGGGCGCGGACGAAGCCTTCTGCGTATTTGCAGCCAGCCTGCATGCCGCGGAACTCGGACGTGATGCGGATGGTGTCGTAGAAGCGCTCGGTATCGCCGCCGAGCTGCGCATAGTTGTCGGCCATCCACTGCTTCTGGCTCTCCATGCAGGAGAGCATCTTCATTTTCGTATCGAAATAATCGGTGATATCGACGTAGTCCGTCGGCACGAAGCCCATGGAGTTCGCGGGCTCAAAATACCAGATGGACGGAATGACGTTGTAGGGCGGCTCCTCCGTCTTCAGGTGCGCGATGGGGATCATGACGGCGATATCGTTGATGATCTTGCTGGTCAGCATGTGATCGGGGTTGTAGTCGTGCGGGTTGTGCGTGAAGATCACGTCCGCCTTGCAGCGCCGGACGAGATTGATGAATTTCAGCCGGGTCTCCCGATCGATCTCGAAAAACATCTCATCGTCATAGTCCAGGCAGATGTATTCCGCGCCGATGATCGCGGCAGAATTGGCTGCCTCCTGCTTGCGGATGCGGCCGATCTCCTCCATCGTATGATGGGCGGAGCCGATGTTGCCGTTGGTGGCCGTGGCGATGAAGACCTTGTGGCCCTGCGCGGCGTATTTTGCCAGAGTTCCTGCGCACATGGTCTCGACGTCATCGGGATGTGCGCCAACTGCGAGAATATTCATACGATTGATTCCTTTCTGTCAGACTTTTTCGTGTCTTCTTTCCATATATTTGTCGCTCACAATGACCACCAGCAGAATGAGGCCCTTGACGAACGGCTGCAGCGGGGCTGGGATGGAGAACATGGTCATCGCGTTGTAGATGATCTTGAGCAGCACCACGCCGCCGACCGTCTTCAGCGCGCCGCCCCGGCCGCCGGCCATGGACGTGCCGCCCACGATGACCATCGGAATGACCTCCATCGGGCCCTGCAGCGCCAGGTTGCCGGAGGCAGAGAACTGCCGCGTCATCATGACGACGCCGCCGATGGCCGCGAACAGGCCCTGGAAGATATATGCGCTCCAGATATAGTTGCGCGCCTTGATGCCGAGGTTATCCGCAACGGAGATGTTGCCGCCCACGAGGAACAGGTTGCGGCCGAACTGCGTATTGCGCAAAAACAGCTCCGTCAGGACCGCCAGCAGCAGGAAGAAGAAAAACACGATCGGGAAAATGTTGAACAGCTTGATATTGTTGATCGCCTGCAGCACGGGGTGCGGCACGGAGACCGGGGTCTGGTTCGTGATGGTCAGGGCGATGCCCTTGTACGCCAGCTGCATCGTCATGGAGACGATGAACGGCGACAGGCGGAACGTGGCGACGAAGAAACCCGTCACCGCGCCGCAGGCGCAGCCGACCGCGATGGCCGCGAGCAGCGCCAGCAGGAAGTTCATTTCCGCCTGCAGCATCATCATAAAGATACAGGCCGAAAGCGCGATGACCGAACCGAACGAAATATCGAGCTGGCCGACCAGCAGGATGAACGTGAAGCCCAGCGCCACGATGCCGTAGCCGGAGATGGAATCCGCGATGGTGAAGATATTGTACGGGGTGAAAAAGTTTTTGTTGACCAGCGACATGATCACGAAGATCAGCACCGCCAGCAGCGGGATGCGGTAGTCCTTGCATGCTTTCTTTGCCAGCGTCATATCGTTCACCTCTTTTTCAGATTATCCAGGTTGATCGCCAGCAGCAAGATCGCGCCCTGCACGATGTACTGCACAGCCGTGCTCAGGCCGAACAGCTGCAGGATGTTGGAGATCAGACCGAACGTCACCGTACCGATGAACACCTGCACCATGCCGCCGTGGCCGCCGTAGAGGGCGTTGCCGCCGATGATGGAGCAGACCGCGCCGTTGAAGTCGCCGCCGACGCCCGCGCCGTCTGACGCGCTGGTGAAACGGGCGGCATAGATGACCGCCGCGATGCCGCAGCAGAAGCCCGCCACGGTATAGGCGATGACCTTGACGCGGTTGACGTTGATACCGGCGAGGAAGGCCGATTTCTTGTTTGCGCCCGTCAGCAGCATCTGGCGGCCGAAGGTCGTCTTTTTGATGACGATCTGCAAAATTACCATGACCGCGATCCAGATCAGCGTACAGATCGGGAAGCCCAGCAGGTTCCCCTGTCCCAGCTGCTTGAACCAGTCGATCTCAGCCGGCAGGTCGATGCGGATGATCTCGCTGACCGCGCAGTACCACTTGGCCAGCGCCTGCGCCATCATGCCGGTCGCCAGCGTGATCATGAAGCCCTCGCCGGAGCCGCCGCGCGTGAGCTTCATCAGAAGCCCGTTAATGAGGCCCAGCACAAGCCCCGCCGCCAGCGCGACCACGATGCCGACCGCGCCGCTGCCCGTGGACTTTTCAAAGCCGATGCAAAGCACCGCGCTCAGCGCCATGACATGGCCGATGGAAAGATCGAAGCCGCCGACGAGCAGCGTCATCGTACAGGCCACGGCCAGCATGCCGTTGACCGTGATGCGGCGCAGGACGTTCAGGATGTTGTCCATGCTGAAGAAGTTGTCTGAGGTCAGCGCGCCGACGATGATCAGCGCGAACATCAGCAGTAAATTCGTATTGTTCCGGATCCAGTCGCCTACCGAGACGCCGTCCAGCCGTTTTTCAACCGTTTGATTCATACGCTCTCCTCCCGTCAAAGCGCATAGCGCATGACTTCCACGGCATTGATCTCGTCTCCCGTCAGCTCGGCGACGATGGCGTCGTCCTTGACGACGAGCACCCGGTCGCTCATGCCGAGCACCTCCGGCAGCTCGGAGGAGATCAGGATGACGGCCTTGCCCTGGGCGGCCAGCTCATTGATGATGCCGTAGATCTCCCACTTCGCGCCGACGTCGATGCCGCGCGTCGGCTCGTCCATGATCAGGATCTCCGGGTCGGCGTTCAGCCACTTGCCGATGACGACCTTCTGCTGGTTGCCGCCGGAGAGATTGCCGACCTTCTGGTTGCGCGAGGGCGTCTTGACGTTGATCAGCTTGATGTACTGGTCCGCGATCTCGTTTTCCACCTTCGCGCTCGTGAGCAGACCCCGGCGCAGCTTCGGCAGGTTGGCCATGCTCATGTTGGCCTTGATGGTGAAGTCGAGCGTCAGCCCCTCGATCTTACGGTCTTCGGTCAAAAAGGCGATGCCGTGCTTCTTTGCCGCGGCGGGCGTCGGGATGCGCACCTTCTGGCCGTGGACATACACGTCGCAGGACGTGATGTAGTCGACGCCGAACAGGCCGCGCATGATCTCCGTCCGCCCCGCGCCGACCAGGCCCGCGATGCCGAGCACCTCGCCTTTGCGCAGCGAGAACGATACGTTCTGCTTACGGTCCTTGCGGCAGAGGTTCTCCACGCGCAGGATCTCTTCGCCGGGCACGGTGTCGCGTTTGGGGTAGGCGCTGCTGACCTCGCGGCCGACCATCATTTCCACGATCCGGTTGGGCGAGACCTCGCCGACGTTGACCGTCCCGATGATCCTGCCGTCGCGCATGACGGTGGCCGTCTCGCAGATCTCGAAAATTTCCTCCATCCGGTGGGAGATATAAATAACCGCAATGCCCCGTTTTTTCAGGTCGCGGATGATGTCAAACAAAGCGTTCAGTTCTTTTTTGGTCAGCGTGGCCGAGGGCTCGTCCATCAGGATGATCCGGCAGTCGCGGCTGAGCGCCTTGGCGATCTCCACCATCTGCTTGCCGGCCACGGTCAAGGACCCGACCTCGGTCCTGGGGTCCGCATCAAAGCCGATGCGGTCGAGCAGCTCCTTCGCCTTCCGGTTGATCTCCTTCCAGTTGACCCGCTTGAGTCCCTTCGAGAGCCGGCCGGCGAAAATGTTCTCCGCAATGGAAAGCTGATCCACCAGATTGAGCTCCTGGAAAATGATGCTGATGCCATGGGCGGCTGCAACCAGCGGATCGGTGATATCGACTTCCTTCCCGTCGATGAGGATCTGTCCTTCGTCTTTCTTGTAGTTGCCGTTGAGGATCTTCATGAGCGTCGATTTGCCCGCGCCGTTCTCCCCGACCAGAGCCCGCACCTCGCCTTCGGCGACGGAGAAGCCCACGTCGTCGAGCGCCTTGACGCCCGGGAACGACTTGCTGATATGACGCATTTCAAAAAAAGCATTGTTCACTGCATTGTCTCCTTTTTTACAGCAGCCGGGTGTTGTCCACCCGGCTGCTGCTGCATCTGAATGACGGTCGTATCCGAAAGGAAACTGCGGCTTAGTCGTGCGCTGCAGTGTCGGCGTTTTCGGCGGTGACGAGCTCCATGCCCAGCCACTGGACGCGCTCGACGGTCTCGCCGTCGCTGACGGACTTGATGACGTTCATGGCGTCACGCGCGAAGAAGCCTGCGGGATAGGTGATGGTGAAGGCGAACTTGCCTTCCTTCAGATAGGGGATGGACCACTCATAGAAGCCCTGGGAAGCGATGATGATCTGATCCTGCTTGCCGGCGGCCTCGATGGCGTTCCAGACACCCTTGGACATGCCGTCGTCCTGGACGAGGAATGCCTTCAGGTCGGGGTTGGCGGTGATGATGTCTTCCGCGGCAGCCTGGGCCTTCTGGGTATCCCAGTCGCAGTACTGCGTGGCGACGATCTCGATGTCGGGGTACTTGGCCAGCTCTTCTTCGAAGCCGGCGGTACGCTGCTGGGCGTTGTCAGCACCGGTCAGGCCGGCGATGATGGCGACCTTGCCGGACTCGCCGCCGATCTTGACGTACTCGGCAGCTTCCATAATGCCGGATTCCTTCTGGCCGAACAGGACCTTGTAGATCTTGTCGCTGATGCCGAGCTCATCGGCAAAGCCATAGTGGTCGACGACGATGATGCCGTTATCGGCAGCCTGGCCGACGACGGGCGCCAGCGCGGCATTGTCAACAGCCTGGATGGTCATGGCGTTGAAGCCCTGGGCGATGATGGAGTTGACCTGGTCGATCTGGGTGGAGGCGTCCTGCTTGGAATCAAAGATCTCGTAGGTCCAGCCCCACTCGTCACACTTTTCCTTGATGACGGCCTCGTACAGCTTGTTCCATTCGTTGTACTCGGCGAGGGAAATGGCGACCTTGAAGCCGTCTGCCGGAGCAGCGGTCTCGGTGGTTTCGGTGGTCTCAGCGGGTGCGGTGGTTTCTGCGGTGGTCTCGGCCTGAGCCGGCTCGGTCTTCGCAGCACAGGCCGCGAGGGCGAGGACCATGATCATGGCGAGAAGCAATGCGATGATTTTTTTCATTGTAGAATCCCTCCGTAATAATATATGTTGAAGGCGTCATCCGCCCAGCAACCAGAAATGAAGTGCGCTGTGATAACTAAAAGATTTAGTAATTTTATTTCTTTCAGTTGATTTCATTTAGATTTTAGCACACTTTATTTCTCTTGGCAATATTACATCCTACAAAATCCAGTTCGAATTTTTGTATAACATTCTAAAAAATTCGTTTTTCTTTTTGTTTTTCAGAAATACGGCCAGTTTTACCGATATCAAAGCTAAAGTTTTAGTTCAAGCGCCTTACCCGCAGTTTCCAGCCGTGCGGCTAACGCTTTTATCCTTTTACTAAAACTTTTAAATACCCTCTTGCATTCTTCCCGGGGTTCCAGTATAATGCAGGTAAAGACACGCGCAGTGTGCGCGCAGAAGGAGCTTTTTATGGGAAAGGTCACAAATAAGGACATTGCCGAGCGCGCCGGTGTCTCTGCCGCCGCCGTTTCGCTGGCCATCCACGGCCGCAAGGGCATCTCCGAGGCCACGCGCGCCAATATCCTCAGGATCGTGCAGGAGATGAACTACGCCCCGCCCTCCCGGTCG
>ERZ779890.2961-NODE-2961-length-15597-cov-24.990091_pt1 | contig 15597 bp, 10 predicted proteins | sample MGYA00511553_ERZ779890 | MGnify/ENA primary metagenome ERZ779890 (study PRJEB29588, sample SAMEA2152064) | human gut metagenome | biome: human gut; feature: human-associated habitat; material: faeces | place: Denmark | collected 2008/2010 ...
TCCTTTCTTCTTTTCACTTACCTCGTTGTAATCTCTCAGTATTGTCAATGAACTTATTTTTGTACCGCTTCTTCCGAAACGGGCTGCAAAGATACGCACTTTTTCTTTACCTCCAAATTTTTTTTGACATTTTTTTATAAAAATTTTCGATGAGTGGGGATTTTCACCTTAATATAGTATATTTGTTTTTTGTCGGTGCGCTTCGACAGGCTCAGCGACCGACACCGGACCCTGAGCCTATCGAGGGGGCCGAACGGAATGACAAGAAAGAAATGAAAACAAAATAACGATCAATGGAAGAAAAAAGAAATGCTTTACCGGAGAACGCTCAAAGGGAGCTGGCACCGGGCGAGGAGTACAAGCCGCTCTTGGGGGCGGAGAGGAAATGGGCGGAAGTCACGCCATATTCAGTGACCCTTGGATTGCTGATGGTGGTCATCTTCTCCGCGGCGGCGGCCTATCTGGGGCTGCGCGTGGGACAGGTGTTCGAGGCGGCGATCCCGATCGCGATCATCGCGGTGGGTCTGACAAGCGCACTCGGCAAGAAGGAAGGTCTGGGACAGAACGTCATCATCCAGTCGATCGGAGGCTGCTCCGGAGCTGTGGTGGCGGGCGCTATATTCACACTTCCTGCCATCTACATTCTTGGAGTTGATGTCAACTTTATGCAGATGTTCCTCTCGTCGCTGCTCGGCGGTGTTTTAGGAATATTGTTCCTCATCCCTTTCCGGAAATATTTCGTGAAAGAGATGCACGGGAAATATCCTTTCCCTGAGGCCACGGCCACGACACAGATCCTCGTTAGCGGCGAAGGCGGCGGCAAGGGAGCTGGAACGCTTCTGGTGAGCGGTCTCATCGGAGGTCTTTATGACTTCATTGTCAGCACTTTCGGTGCGTGGGCGGATACGGTCAGCACCACCGTGATGGGATTCGGACAGACAATCGCTGACAAGGCGAAGGTCGTTCTGAAACTGAACACCGGAGCGGCTGTGCTGGGCCTCGGCTACATCGTGGGCCTGAAATATGCCTTCATCATCTGCTGCGGCAGTTTCCTGGTGTGGCTGGTGATCATCCCGCTGATGAACCTCATCTGGGGCGGACAGGTGATTGATCTGATGAACACCGGAGTGACAATGACAATCGGAGAGATGAGCCCTGACCAGATATTCAAGGATTATGCAAGGCACATCGGCATCGGTGGCATCGCAACCGCCGGAATCATCGGCATCATCAAGTCGTTCGGTGTGATCAAGTCGGCTGTGGGACTGGCTGTCGGCGAGTTCGGCAAGAAGGGAGGAAAGGTTGAGAACACCGAGAGGACACAGGAGGATATTCCTATGAAAACCATTGTGTTCGGCATTGTGCTGACGCTGTTGGCTGTGTTCGCTTTCTTCGCGTTCGGAGGAGTTGTGAACAACATCTGGCAGGCAGTTGTCGGACTGCTGATCGTGGCGATCATCTCGTTCCTGTTCACTACCGTGGCGGCCAACGCCATCGCCATCGTGGGAACAAACCCAGTGAGCGGAATGACACTTATGACGCTTATCATCGCGGCGCTTATCCTTGTGGCTGTGGGACTTAAGGGCAACGCCGGTATGGCCGCGGCCTTGATCATCGGTGGAGTTGTCTGCACGGCGCTTTCGGTTGCAGGTTCATTCATCACCGACCTCAAAATCGGTTACTGGATCGGAAGCACGCCAAAGAAGCAGGAAGGCTGGAAGTTCGTGGGTGTGGCTGTCGCGGCGGCGACAGTCTGCGGCGTGATGCTCGTGCTGAACAAGACCTACGGATTCGTCGGCGCCCAGGCTCTCGTGGCTCCTCAGGCCAACGCCATGGCGGCGGTGATCCAGCCGATGATGAACGGCGGAGGCGCTCCGTGGCTGCTTTACGGAATCGGTGCGGTGCTGGCCATCGTGCTGACTTTCTTCAAGATACCGGCATTGGCGTTTGCGCTTGGAATGTTCATTCCTATCGATCTTAACCTGCCGTTGCTGGTCGGCGGCGCGATCTCCTGGTACGTGAGCACACGCTCGAAGGACAAGGCTCTGAACGAGGCGCGTCTGAACAAGGGTACGCTGATCGCTTCGGGATTCATCGCCGGCGGCGCGTTGATGGGTGTCGTGAGCGCGCTGCTGAAGTTCTTCAACGTGGATTGGTTCATGGCGGATTGGAACGCGCAGTATGGCGAGGCCATAGCGATCATTCCGTTCATCGGAATCATCGCCTACACGGTGATCGCTTCTTTGAGGGCTAAGGAATAAACAAACGGCCACTGAGCCTGCCGAAGTGACTTTCCGACAGGTTCATTTCGGGCGCTTCGACAAGCTCGGCGACCGATACAGTGAGTTCTGAATAATATGTCAGGCTGCTCAGCGGCCAGAAAATAACAACAACATGGAAAAAGTTTTGGACAGGTTCCTGAGGTACGTCAGCGTTGACACTCAGTCGAACGAGGAATCAGAGAGCCAGCCTTCGGCGGAAAAAGAGCTCAATCTGCTGCGGATGCTGCGCGACGAGCTTCAGGCTCTCGGAGTGGAAGCCACTCTGGATGAATATGGTTACGTGATGGGGTCGATCCCTTCGAACATCGAGGCGAAAGTGCCGGCGATCGGCTTCATCGCCCACGTGGACACAGCTCCGGACGCATCAGGCGCGGACATCAAACCTCAGATAATCAATGAATATGACGGCGGGGATATTCCTTTAAAAGGTGTGCCGGGCCTGGCGCTGAAGCCTTCGGAGTTCCCGGAGATGCTTCACTACGTGGGTCAGACGCTGATCACCACGGACGGCACCACGCTGCTTGGCGCGGACGACAAGGCCGGTGTGGCGGAGATTATGGACGCGGTGCAGTACATCGTGGAGCATCCTGAGTTCAAGCACGGTGAGATCAAGATCGGGTTCACGCCAGACGAGGAGATCGGACGCGGAGTCGTTAAGTTCGATGTCAAGAAGTTCGGGGCTGAATATGCCTACACGATGGATGGCGGCGAGATCGGAGAGCTGGAGTTCGAGAATTTCAACGCGGCTTCGGCGAAGATACATATTCAAGGAAGGAATGTGCATCCTGGCTACGCCAAGGGCAAGATGAAGAACGCCATTCTGATCGCGACTGAACTGAACGGACTGCTGCCGGTCCAGCAGAGACCTGAATATACCGAAGGGTACGAAGGGTTCTTCCATATCGTCGGGTTCAACGGAACGGTCGAGGAGGCTGACATCACATACATCATCCGTGACCACGACCGCAAGGAGTTCGAGAGCAAGAAGGCTATTATGCAGAAGTGCGTGGACTTCATCAATGTGAAGTACGGCGATGGTACGGCGACGACTGTGATCAAAGATCAGTACTACAATATGCGCGAGCAGGTTGAGCCGCACTATCACGTTGTCGAGAAAGCCGTGAAGGCTATGGAGATGGCCGGAATCAAGCCTAAGATCCAGCCGATCCGTGGCGGTACCGACGGGGCTAACCTCAGTTTCAAGGGCTTGCCTTGCCCGAACATCTTCGCCGGCGGCCTGAACTTCCACGGCAAGATGGAGTTCGTTCCTCTCCAGAGCATCGAGAAGGCCTCTCAGGTCATCCTAAACATCATCTCGCTCTACGCGGAGTAAATTTCCGTGGCAGATAACCAACTGGTTATCAACAATAAAAGCATTCTCGTGGTGGACAAAACCGAACCACGAGAATGTTTATTTTATTGGTTACTAAGCAATTAAACGCCACGCAGGCGCACTCCCTCGGTCCCCCCCAGACTGTCTGAAAAGTCTCGGCGAGAGTAGAAAAGTCTGTACCCCTATACAGGGGCGACAACGAATTTTCAATCCTCACTGGGGGTACTTTTACTTTTAAGACAGTCTCCCCCTTTGAGACTTCGGCAAGCTCAGCGCACCGTTGGCTCAGGGACTTGCCTTGATCTTCAGCTAAAGGTAAGCCAAAAGCCCTGGGCGCTTCGACTGGCTCAGCGTCCGGGGCTTTGGTTCCAGCTGGTCGCTGAGCCTGTCGAAGCGATGAGGGAGGCTCAGGGAGACCGTCGGGATATTCAAAGAAAGGTTATTTGATGACACCGAGTTCCTTGCCGACTTTGATGAAGGCGGAGATGGCTTTGTCGAGGTGCTCGCGCTTGTGGGCGGCTGAGAGCTGGACGCGGATGCGGGCCTGGCCCTTAGGGACAACCGGATAGTAGAAGCCGGTCACGAATATTCCTTCCTCGGCCATCTTGGCGGCGAACTTCTGGGACAGAGGAGCATCGTAGAGCATCACGGCGCAGATGGCGCTCTGGGTCGGCTTGATGTCGAAGCCGGCGGCCAACATCTTGTCACGGAAGTAGTTCACGTTCTCCTGCTGGCGGTCGTGAAGCTCGTTGCTTTCCTTGAGCATCTTGAACATCTCGATGCCGGCGGCCACGATCATAGGCGGCAGAGAGTTGGAGAAGAGATACGGACGGGAGCGCTGGCGGAGCATATCGATGATCTCCTTGCGGCCTGTGGTGAATCCGCCGACGGTGCCACCGAACGCCTTGCCGAGGGTGCCTGTGAATATGTCGATGCGGCCATAGCAGTCATATTGCTCCGCGACTCCGTGGCCGGTCTTGCCGACAACGCCGGCGGAATGGCTCTCATCAACCATCACGAGGGCGTCATACTTCTCGGCCAGCTCGCAAATCTTGTCCATCGGAGCGACGTTGCCATCCATTGAGAAGACTCCATCGGTGCAGATGATGCGGAACCTCTGGGCCTGAGCCTCCTGGAGACAACGCTCAAGGTCGGCCATATCAGCGTTGGCGTAACGGTAACGGACAGCCTTGCAAAGACGCACTCCGTCGATGATGGAGGCGTGGTTCAGGGAATCTGAGATGATGGCGTCGTCAGCCGTGAGCAGAGGCTCGAACACCCCACCGTTGGCATCGAAGCATGATGCGTAGAGGATGGTGTCCTCTGTGTGGAAGAAGTCGGAGATGGCAGCCTCAAGCTCCTTGTGAAGATCCTGGGTTCCGCAGATGAAACGGACAGAGGACATTCCGAATCCCCTCTCGTCCATAGCCTTCTTGGCTGCCTCGATGAGCCTCGGGGAATCAGCCAAACCTAAATAGTTGTTGGCGCAGAAGTTAAGAGCCTTGCTGCCGTCCTGGAGAGTGATCTCGGCGGATTGGGCGGAGGCGATGTTTCTCTCGTTCTTGTAGAGTCCGGCTTCCTTGATGGAGGCAAGCTCTGCCTGTAGATGTTCCTGGAATTTTCCGTACATTTTGATAAAATTTTAAAACGTTTCGATTTCGCACTGACAAATATATTAATTTTTGACAAAATCGATAATATTTTATTATAAATAAGGGCTCTTGTCAGAAAATAATGTAAATTTGCACTTGCTAATTTAGCAATAAACAAGCGATCCGCAATGAAAAATGTACTAGTGATAGGTTCGACCGGACAGATCGGTTCGGAGCTGACAATGAAAATCAGGAATATGTACCCGGATGGCAACGTTGTCGCCGGCTACATCAAAGGCGCTGAGCCAAAGGGTGTTCTGCTTGAGAGCGGTCCCGCCGAGGAGGCTGATGTCTGCAACGGTGAACAGCTTCTGGGCATCGTGAAGAAGTACAACATCGACACAATCTACAATCTCGCCGCCCTGCTCTCGGCTGTCGCGGAAAGGAAGCCGCAGCTGGCATGGCACATCCAGATAGACGGACTCATGAATATTCTTGAGATCGCGAGGGAGAACAATGTCGCTGTGTTCACACCATCCTCGATCGGTTCGTTCGGCCCTGAGACTCCGCATCAGAACACTCCTCAGGACACGCTCCAGAGGCCTCGTTCGATGTACGGCGTGACCAAGGTGGCCACCGAGTTGCTGAGTGACTATTATCACACCAAATACGGTGTGGACACCCGTTCGGTAAGGTTCCCTGGACTTATCTCCAATGTGACACTTCCTGGAGGCGGCACGACAGACTATGCCGTTGAGATCTACTATGCGGCAGTAAAAGGCGAAGAGTTTGTCTGCCCTATCGCGGCCGGGACATTCATGGACATGATGTACATGCCTGACGCGCTGAAGGCCGCCGTGGACATCATGAACGCGGATCCTTCCAAGCTGAAACACCGCAACTCGTTCAACATCGCCTCCATGAGCTTTGATCCGGAGATTATCTACCACAAGATTCAGGAACATATTCCTGGATTCAAGATGCGCTATGAGGTGGATCCGGTACGTCAGGCGATCGCTGACTCTTGGCCGGACAAGATGGATGATTCCTGCGCCCGCGAGGAGTGGGGATGGACACCGTCCTATGATCTGGAGACCATGACCGTGGACATGATCGACGCCCTCAAGAAGAAACTTCTCTAAAAAAGGATTCTATTATAAAGGATCAAGGACTGGCCTTCAGGTCAGTCCTTATTTTTTACCGGCTTTCCGTGCGGCTTTTCTGGCTTTCTGTTTTTCGTAACGAGCCTTGTAGCGTTCAAGCATCCTCTCTTCCTTAGCACGACGTTTCTCCATCGCCTTCAATGTCTTGAGGGTCCTCTGACGCTTCTTCTTCAACGCTTTCTCCTCCTTGGCCTTAGCCTTGGCGGCATCACGGGCGTCAAGTTCAGCCCATCTGGCCTCCTTGGCCGCCTGACGATCTTTTCGCGCCTTCTCTCTCTCAGCCTTTTTGCGTTCTTGCTCAGCCTTCTTTATGGCCGAAGGATCATTGGCCAATGAATCGGCCTTGCTGACCGACAACGAATCTGAAACCACAAGGCTGTCCTGTCGCGCCAAAGAATCACGGCTGGCAAGGCTGTCTCTCAGAGCCAGACTGTCGGCACGGGCAAGGCTGTCCGCCAAAGCAAGGCTGTCGGCGGCGGCAACGATCCTAAGGCTGTCGGCAATCCTGGCAGCCTCAGCCTTGCGCTCGGCCTCAAGCCTTCTGCGCTCAGCGTTACGGACCCGTTTCAAGGAATCCTGTCTGGCCAGCATCTTATAGACGCTGTTCATGTGGCCCGGGAAGTAGATGTCCGTCTGCGCGAATTCGGCTCTCGGCACATTCTCATAGACTTTCCTCTGGGACTCTCGCGGCTTATATGGCGTGATGTCCTCCGGTCCCTTGGGACGTTTGTCCGGCTGCCAGTCGAATCCCTTCAGAATCTTCTCGTCCTTTTTCATCTGGACGACCGGGTAGGCATCTGTCTTCACGGCATCGAAGTAGTTCAAGTCCTGAATATTACCGTCCTTCAATGTCGCGGTCAACATCTTTGACTCGAATTTGTTGACGGTGGCCAGACTTCCGTTCTCCTCGATGTAGAAGACTCCGGACGCGCCACCCATCGAGTCGAACCGCCTCAACGCACCGGTACTGTCAAAGTATGCCATCATCTCTGTTCCACGGATCTGGTCATAGGACAAGGTGTCCTCCTGCACTATTATAAAGGCATTGGACATCAAGCTGGCGCGGTCAATGGACCGGTTCTTGACAATGACGGTTATACTGTCGGCACTGTACTGCCGCTTGATCTCATTCCAGACAATCGGGTTTTCATACAACCTTATCAAAGAGTCAAGATCCGTGTAGGCAAGAGAGTCGCATGCGACCTGCATGTCGTTACGGAACACCTTGACGTTACGTATGCCATAGATGAAACTGATCTTCGTGGAATCCTCGGGGGCCAAAGACAAAGAGTCAGTGGGAACATGCAGGGAATCCGTAGGGACGGTAAGGGAATCCGTAGGGACGGTCAGAGAATCCGTAGGGACGGTAAGGGAATCCGGTGATTGCGGATTGGTCACTTCGGCAGGCTCAGTGACCGAAACAGGTTCAGTGACCGCGGAAAGGGTCTTCGCCGCCAGACTGTCGCTTGGAACACGTACAGTGTCGGGCGACGTTTTCAGGGTGTCCGGCAATTGGAACCGTGGAGGAGCATATTCAATGACATCATCCCATGGAGCGGGAAGGCCTTGATGGCCTTTCGTCACAGGATCGCCGACCATCGCGTCACCTGACAGTTTCCCGGATTTCGAGATCGCCTTTCCTCCTGAATTATCACCTGTCTTTCCAGCCGTTGTTCCCGCCGTCTTTCCTGTAGCCGTTCCAGTTGCCTTGCCAGCCGGTTTCCTGGTCGGTTTTCCACCTGGCTTGACAGCGGAGGCGCCTCTGTCGGAGGCTCCGGCGGCGTTAGGGTCTTCCTCTTCCCGCTTCTTGTGGGCCTCTTCGGCCGCGGCCTTGGCTGCCTCGTAGGCCTTGCGACGGTACTCCGTGACAGGATCCACGTTTATCTCTTTCAGACGGCTTGCCGAATTGGAAATCTCCGATGAATCCACATCACATTTCGGTATGGAGCGCAGAATCAATGTGTCCGCACCGATGTAAGCTGTATCTCTCTTTTCCCCTTGCTCGCTGATCGCTATCACAGCCGGCTCACGGGTCAACTTTATGAATGACAAGGAATCTATATACTGCACATAACCGGCCACCGCGGCCACATTGCGAGTCGTGTCAAGCAGTTCCACATGGCCAAACATCTCCACATTGTTCGGAACCCGGTAATATACCAAGGTGTCAGCCCATGCCTCCTGGTTCTCGGTAAGAATATGCACGTTCCTGAAGAACGTGAACTTTTCCAAAGTCCGCTCGTAAAAACCGGCCTGAGAAGAAAGCATGTTGTTGTCCCTCCATGCGTTGGTGCCGGTTCCGAAAGTGGCTACGTTCGTGCCTGTGTTGTAGTCCAGATCATCAGTCTTCACGAATATCGAGTCAGTGTACATGTTGACGTTGTTCGTGAAACTGAACGTCTTGAGCTTGGAATAGTAATGGCCGTCATCGCTCTCGATGATCTGGCCGTCCTTGTCGCGCAAGGCACCGCCGTTCCTGAACACGGCCACACTGTCCTTGGTGTTATAGTCCAGGTCAGTGGTACGCAGGGTGTTCCCGTCCTTGTCCCTAAGCTGGACCAGCGCGCCTCTGAACTGAGCGAGGTTCTGGTCGATGAGATAGTCGAGGCTCTCGCTGCTGAGCACTGTGTTGTTCTGAATGATCTGGACGTTGCCGAAAGCGTTTATAACATTCTGGTTGACATTCCACAAGGCGGTGTCGCAGATCAGAAGAGTTGAATTGTGCTCGAATCTGGCATGTCCCAAAGCCTTCCTGTAGCTCTGGCCATATTCCTCGACCTGCTGAAGCTCATCACATCCCAGCAGGCGCACAAGACTGTCCTTCTGCTCGGTGTTCTGGGCGAAAAGGCCGAACGAAACCAGCAGAAGGATTAATGAATATGCCAGACGTCTCGCAAGCATCAGTCTTCAGAGAACTTTGAAGCCCAACCCGGACGACGGAACTCGCAGTCCTTGAACATCGGGTCGATGACAATGTGGGTCTCCTTGATCTTGCCGGCGAGGAAGTCATCGATGGCCTTCATCTGCTTGTCTTGACGGACTTGCTCCTGAAGCTGGCTGAAATCCTCCTCAAACGACGCAGTGTGGGCCGGAATGATCTTGTCAACACGGATGATCTTGTAGATGGTCTTCCCAACGACATAGTCTTTGACCTGATCCTGACGGCCATCATTGTCAGTGGACTCCACAGGCTCGGAGATCTCGCCCTCCTTCAAGTCCTTGATAGCCAGATAGTCCTCCGGCTTGAGCTGGTCAATCTCGAAATATGCCGAGCCGGTGTTCGGATCGGACATCTGACCGCCGTTGGTCCTGGTGGCCGGATCCTGTGAGTAGAAGTTCGCCGCCATCTGGAACGTCACGGCGTTATTGTTGATCTCGGTACGGAGGCTGTCCAGAGTCTTGAACGCCTTATCCCTGTCGTCATCAGTGTATTTAGGCTTCATCAGAATGTGGCGGGCGTTGAACATGTCGCCTTTCTTCTCGATGACCTCGATGATGTGGAATCCGTCAGGAGTCTCGACAATCTGCGAGATAACACCCGGCTTCAAAGCCATAGCGGCGTCTGAAAACACAGGCCAGAAGATTGACTTCGAGGCCATTCCAAGCTCGCCACCCTTACGGGCGCTACCCGGATCCTCCGAATATATTCGAGCAAGAGTGGAGAACTTCTCTCCGTTGATGATCCTCTCGCGGAGGTCCAGCAACTTCTCGCGCACGGCCATGTTCGCGGCCTCGCGGTCCGGATAACGGCAGATCTGACTGAGCTGGTACTTGATAGGAACTATCGGAAGGTTCTTGGTGTCAACCGTGTCAAGATATTCCTTTACATCATAAGGTGTCATCTCCGGGATCTTCTTCATGATCTCCTGCTGGGCCTGCTGTGTGAGGCTCATGTCCTCGTACTGCTTGCGCCATTCCTGACGGAGGCGGTAGAGAGGCTTGCCGAAATATTCCTCAACCTTGTCCTCGCCGCCGAGGTAGGTCAGCATCCTGTCCGCCTGCTGGGAAAGGCTTCCCTCAACCATGTCCTGATTGACCGTGAGAGAGTCGATCCTGGCCTGCATCAGGAATATCTTCGATTCGAGAATCGATTCCAGCACCTCGCAGCGGACATTCCTGTCTGATGAAAAGCCCTGGGCGCTGCGGTCCTTGACCGCCCCTTCGATGTCGGAGATCATGATCGCCTCGTTGCCGACAACGGCGACGGTCTTGTCAACGTACTTGTATTTCTGGGCAGAAGCCATCGCGCAGGTCGCTGCGAGGGCGAAGATGGTGATTGCTGTTTTCTTTATCATTTCGAATATATTTCAAAATTCTCCTTAACCTTGGCGTCTTCTATCAAGTCCCGTTCCAAACCGGCCAGGAGCTCGTGCTTTCTTCCGCTGATGATGATGTCCTTTATCCTGTCCTCACAGTATTCCACCGGAGCGATCTCCCCGGCCCTCCGGTAATCCACTATGAACGCGACAGAGATGTTGGCATCCCCGTCCGGCATCTCTATGAAGTTGCCGCTACGCTGTGAGAGCATCTGAACATAGTCCACACCGAACTCGGCGGCCAGTTTCACCGCGTCTATCCAGCCATTGGAATAGTCATGGTAACGCTGGGTCGAATTGAAGGCGATGCTGTCAGCGGCCACCACGTCCTCAACCTTGTCCGAAGACATCAGCTTCTTGATCTTCTGAAGATTCGGAGAATCTTTCGGAATATTCATAAAACGGGCTTTGAGGATCGGCCGCTCCAGCTTGAAGGACTCTTTGTGGGAGCCATAATATTCATCAATCTGCTTTTTTGAGACGGTGGTGTCGAGGCGCTCGTTGATGTAGCGCTGCTCGTAGCGGTACCGCAGAAGCGACTGGCGGTAGGCCTCAAGCTCCTTCGAGACATCCTTTTCCTCCTTGGAGAGACGCTGCTGGGCTATGTCGAGGAAAGCCTTGTCCTTCACCCACGAGTTGATGTAGAGGTTCGCAAGGTTCACGCTGTCCTCCGGAGACGTGCCCTTGGGGATCACATCGTCCAGTTCCGAGCGATAGAGTTTATGGTCTCCCAGCCTGGCGACAACCTCCCCGTCGTGAATCAGCGAGGATATTGCCTTGCAGGACGGAAGGGCGGCAACGGCGACGGCCATCATGAATATGCGGAACCTCTTGAGCATCATTGATTAGCGGGAATAGTTAGGGGCTTCCTTGGTGATGGTCACATCGTGTGGGTGGCTCTCAAGGAAGCCGGCGTTGGTGATGCGTACGAACTGGGCGTTCCTGAGTTCCTCGACAGTATGCGCTCCGCAGTAGCCCATTCCGGCCCTGAGTCCGCCGACAAGCTGATAGACAACCTCTGAGACGGTTCCCTTGTAAGGCACCTGGGCCACGATTCCTTCTGGTACGAGCTTCTTGATGTCGGACTCCATGTCCTGGAAATACCTGTCCTTCGAGCCTTGCTCCATCGCTTCGAGGGATCCCATTCCGCGGTAGGACTTGAAGCGGCGGCCGTTCATGATGATTGTCTCGCCTGGGGATTCCTCCGTTCCGGCGAGCAGGGAGCCTGCCATGATGGTGCTGGCACCGGCGGCAAGCGCCTTGACGATGTCTCCTGAATATCTTATACCGCCGTCAGCGATCACAGGCACGCCCGTTCCCTTGAGGGCATATGCGGCCTCCATTACGGCCGTCAGCTGCGGCACGCCGATTCCGGCGATGATTCTCGTGGTGCAGATCGAGCCCGGGCCGATTCCGACCTTCACGGCCTTGACTCCGGCATCGGCGAGAGCCTTGGCACCGGCGGCGGTGGCGACGTTTCCGGCTATGATCTGGAAATCCTTATAGGCGTCGCAGGCCTTCTTGATCATCCTGAGCACACCTTCGGAGTGTCCGTGGGCGGTGTCGAGGACAACAGCGTCGGCTCCGGCGTCGATCAGAAGACCGATCCTGTCGAGCGTGTCGGACTTGATTCCGGCGGCGGCGGCGACGAGGAGGCGGCCCTTGCTGTCCTTGGAGGCGATAGGGTTGTCCTTGATCTTCATAAGGTCCTTGTAGGTGATCAGGCCGACGAGCTTGCCGTCATTATCAACAACAGGAAGCTTCTCGACCTTGCTGTGCTGGAGGATCTTCGTGGCGTCGGCCAGGGTGATGCCCTTAGGCGCGGTCACGAGGTTCTCCTTTGTCATAACCTCGGAAATCGGCAGCTGCATATCCTCCTGGAACCTCAAGTCACGGTTAGTGACGATTCCGATGAGGAAGCCGTTGGCGTCCACGACAGGAATGCCGCCGATGTGATGCTTCTTCATCATCGCGAGGGCGTTGCCGACATTCGCGTCCGGGCTGATCGTCACAGGATCGTAGATCATTCCGTTCTCAGCCCTCTTCACGTGACGCACCTGCTCGCATTGCTGCTCGATGGTCATATTCTTGTGAATCACACCGATACCACCGGCCCTCGCCATCGCTATGGCAAGATCGGCCTCCGTGACGGTGTCCATCGCCGCGGACACGATCGGAGTGTGGAGCCTAATGTCTGTCGTGAAATTTGTTGTGACATCAACGTCACGTGGAAGTACATCGGAATGTGCCGGAACCAGTAAAACATCATCGAAGGTGAGGCCTTCAGGAATCTCTCGGTTTACAAACTTCGCCATTGTAATCAAATAAATTTGACAAATATAAGAATTTTCACGCAATAGTTGGCTTGGCCGGAGGGTTGTTCTGCCTCTATGCCTCAAAAAATTCGGCTTCCGGCCCGACAGCCGGCCTTCCGGCAAGCGAAAGTTGTGCCAGCCGATTAATCAAGGCTTTGAATATAAACGGCCTTGCCACGTGTCCCGTTCCTCAAGACGTTTGTCCAGAAGGCGGAGGATCTCGAAGTTTCGGACGAGTCCCCAAGGGGTGTCGTTCACGAAGCGGGGCGGGACCTCGCCGGCGACCCGTTCGATGTAAAGGTCGGGGCGCAGGCGTTCGAGGATGTCGATGACAAAGTCAAGATAGTCATCAAGACCGGGACGGTAGAAGGCTGAGGGGTCGGCGGCATATTCCTTTTCCATCACTGTGCCTCTGACGATCTGGAGCTGGTGGAATTTGACGGAGCGCAGCGGGAGGGAGGAGATAAGGCCGCATTGGTCGAGGAGCATCTCTCTGGTCTCGCCGGGGAGGCCGAGAATGAAGTGGGCTCCGGTGTCGATGCCTCTTTCGGCGGTCATTTCCACGGCTTTGCGGGCGCACTCGAAGCTGTGGCCGCGGTTGATGTGGCGCAGGGTGCTGTCGTGGCAGGACTCGATGCCGTACTCCACCACCACAATGGGGGCGGTGAGGGTATCCGGAACCGGGGCCTGGACAGTCGGTCCCGGAGCCTGCCGAAGGGATCTTTGCCACCCTGAAAGGACACGCCCCGACGCCAAGCCAGCCAGATAGTCCAGCTTCTTCTCATCGACACAATCCGGACGCGTGCCGATCACGATCCCCACCACCTCCGGATGGCTCAGGACCTCCTCATAAAGAGCCTTCAACCGATCCAACGGACCGTATGTGTTTGAATATGCCTGGAAATATGCCAGGTAGTGCCTCGCCCTCGGATATCGCACCTTTTGGAACTCTATTCCTTCGTCAATCTGTGTCAGAAGCGGCTTCCCCGGAGTACTGTAACCAGGATGGAAAGCGGCGTTGTCGCAGTAGGTACACCCTCCCCGCCCCACGGTTCCGTCCCGGTTAGGGCACGAGAACCCTGCGTCCAGAACAAGTTTCTGGAGCCGCTCACCGTACCTGCGGCGGTAATAACCCACGAACGAATTGTATCTTTTCCCTTCTGAAAAACCAAACATAATGCAGCCGTTACTCCTTCTTCCGATTCACCTTTCCTTCGCGTCCTCTTCAGTTCCACGTTCAATTGTGATTGTCCTATTCCGGGCATTCGGTTTTCAAAGAAATCCATTAAGGAGAACTCCTGTTCCACGTCCGGATGTGATTGCCCTATCCCCTTTTCCCGACACGTGCCACCGAAAAGTACGACATATTCCTTGCAAAACTAATGAATTGTGAATATTTTTACAAGTTGGATCCGTCATTGGTTCCGGAAAGAGAAGGTTTTTGATTGGTTTGAACCACGAAAGGGCATTTCAAGCAGAACAGTTTATTGATTATAAACAGATGTCGATATGAACATATTCCTGAAAATTTTGTCTTCGGCGGCCGCGGTCGCTCTGTCATTCAATTGTGCCACCTCAGCGCAGGAAGCCCCTAAGAAATGGGCTGTGGTTGAGTTTTCCGCCAACTTTATGCGCGAGGCACCGGACTACGCCGCCGAGCTTGGAGACCAGGCGTTGATGGGGACGGTGGTCGAGGTCCTGGATAAGTCAAGCTACTGGGTCAAGATAAAGAGTCCGGAGCCTTACACGGCCTGGGTCAACGAGATGGGGCTTGTGCCGATGAGCGAGGAAGAGCTTCAGGACTACCTTGAGGCTCCGAAATACATCTGCACAGCGGCTTTCTCACACATTTACGAGGAGCCTTCGATGGATTCCAGGATTGTCTCCGATTTCGTGCTCGGAGACATCGTGAGAATCATGTACAGTGTCAGGACGCATGCCGGAGGACGTTACAAAGGCTATGAGGAGGGGCAGGCGGTTCTGAAGAAGAAGTTTGTCGGAGTCGTGCTGCCGTCAGGCAAGACCGGTTATGTTCCCGCTAAAGATGTCGCGGTGTTCTACAAATGGGCCAAAGACCGCAAGGACAGAACCACGGCCGGGAATGATTTCAGGCAGGATCTTCTGACCACGGGTTACAGGTTCCTCGGCGTACCGTACATGTGGGGCGGCACGTCCATCAAGAACGTGGACTGCAGCGGATTCACCCGCAGCGTATATTTCGCCAACGGAGTGCTCCTTCCGCGCAACGCCTCCCAACAGGCAAGGATCGGAGAGGATGTGGGAATATTCAAGGACAACGGGGATGTTGACTGGAGCGGTCTGCTTCCTGGCGACCTTCTGTTCTGGGGCAAGGCCGCGACCGACACCACCAGGGAGCGGATCACGCACGTGGGGATGTACATCGGTGACGGCAAGTTCATCCACTCCGCCCAGGTCGTGCGTGTCAACTCATTGGATTCCAGCGCTGCCGATTTCTACAACCGCAAGCCTGTCCGCGCCCGCCGCATCGTCGGCCACATAGACGCCGATGGCTCCGGAATCATCTCCACCTTACGCAGCCCGTTCTACTTTCCGCGGAATTAGTGCGGTCACAGCC
>ERZ779890.2968-NODE-2968-length-15584-cov-6.250885_pt1 | contig 15584 bp, 18 predicted proteins | sample MGYA00511553_ERZ779890 | MGnify/ENA primary metagenome ERZ779890 (study PRJEB29588, sample SAMEA2152064) | human gut metagenome | biome: human gut; feature: human-associated habitat; material: faeces | place: Denmark | collected 2008/2010 ...
GTCGGCCTGAACAAGAGCGCGGCCCGCTACGCCGGTATCAACGAGAAGAAGAACATTATCCTCTCCATGGCCATCGCAGGTGCGCTGGCCGGTTTCGGCGCAGGCTTCGGCGCTTCCGCCTTCTGGGGCGCGGGCTTGGCGGGGGCTAACGTGCCCAAATCGACCGTCGCCGCAATTTCATCCAGCGAGAATTCCGCTTCGTTTCGCTGACTTGTCCCCAGCGTTTTGAGGATGCGGCGCGCCTGATCGTCCTGAATGATGCGGCGGCCTTCCTCCACGTCCTTGATATATCCTTCCGAAACGCCGCACTTTCTGGCCACCTGCTTGCGGGTCAGTTTCTGGCGTGTGCGCTCCAGTAAAATCAAATCACCCAATCGGCTCATCGTCAAATCCTCCTGCCGTTATAAAATCGCGTGAACAAAACCCAATCCCTTTGTGTGAGCCTATTATACCTTAAATCGAAACAAAAAGAAAGACACTTGTTCAATAGACTTGAAATGTAAGTGAAAATGCGCTATATTTGATGGATGGAAAGCCCGAAAGGGTTCAAACGCGCTTTATTTTACATGCATTTGATAAAAATTGTTCAAACGTCCGGCAGGAAAACGGGCTGACGAACGTGAATTATGAAATGAGAGACATGTGGACGACGGGGGATACGGATGCAGGAAATCATCATTCACAACTGGGACGAGCTTCAGCGCGTTGTGTTCGACGATGTTTGGGACGATAAAATCATGCGCTACCGCGACAATCGCATCTATCGCGGCATGGCGGAGCAGAGCTGGGATTTAATTCCGTCGCTGAACCGCGTATGCGGCCACGATTTATCGCTTGAAACGCAGGTTTTTCGCAGCTTTCGGAAGTACGGTTATGCGGAGCTGGCCGAATATTCCGGGTTTTGGAAGCTGCTGCCGGTCGCGCAGCACCACGGTCTGCCGACGCGCCTGCTCGACTGGACATATTCACCGCTCGTCGCCGCCCATTTCGCCACGGAGGACACGAGCTGCTATGACCGCGACGGCGTGATCTGGTGTCTGGATGTGACGGATTTCCGCAAATTCATGCCTGCGCCGCTCGTACGCAAGCTCGCCGATACGGGAAGCAACATTTTCACCGTGGGGATGCTCGAAAAAGTGATCCCGGATTTTGATAAGATGCGGGAGCTTTCCGACAAGCCGTATGCCATTTTCTTTGAGCCGTCGTCGATGATCGACCGCATCGCAAACCAATACGCGCTGTTTTCCGTCGTTTCCGATCCGTCGGTTCTGCTGTCGGATATTTTGAAGACGCAGCATATTCCGTGCCGCAAGATCGTCATTCCGAAGGAAACCAAGCTGGAAATCCGCGATAAGCTGGATTATATCAATATTTCCGAAAGAATGATCTATCCGGGGCTGGACGGCGTTTGCCGGTGGATCACGAGACGATACGCTGCGCTCGGCCCCAAATACAATCAGCGTCGCACCGAAAACAGGGAGTAAGCGCAATCGGGCGCTTAACCAATAAAGACATTCTTCAGGAGGAGAAATCACAATGAGGAAATTTGTCGCTTTGATGGCGGCAGCCGTCATGCTCTTCGCTTTCTGCGCGAGTGCAAACGCTGCGACCCAGGTTACCATTTGGCACACCTTTACCGACGCCCAGCAGGCCGCGCTGGAAAAGTTCGCCGCTGACTTCAACGCAAGCCAGAGCGATTACGAGGTGGTCGTTGAGTCTCAGGCTTATTCCGGCTTCCTCGACACCGTTTACAATGCCGTCGCGAACGGCGTTGGCCCGAACATGATCATCAACTATGCGTCTACCGCTGCGGATTATGTGAAGGACGGCCTCGTTGTCGATCTGAGCAAGTATGTCTTCGACGAGGAAATCGGCATGGCGGACGTGTACAACAGCCTGCCGGAATCCATCAAGGCCGAGACGGTCGGCTTCTCCGACGGCGGCATGTATGCGCTTCCGGCGGTCACCACCGGCCCGATCTTCTTCATCAACAAGACCATCTACGATGAGCTGGGTCTGACCGCTCCGACCACTTGGGAAGAGCTGGCTGAGAACTCCAAGAAGATCTATGAGGCGAAGGGCGTCGCGGGCTTTGCTGCCGACTCTCTGACCGATATGATGCAGGCGCTGATGATGCAGTCCGGCGCGGGCTACATCGACGTGGCCAACAAGAGTGTTCTGTTTGACACCGAAGACGCGACGGCTTGGCTGAAGTGGTTCGGCGACAATGTTGAAGCCGGTTACTTTGCGCTCAACCCGACCGGCGATTACTGGTCCAACGACTTCAACGCGGGTCTGGTGGCTTCCTACCTCGGCTCCTGCGCGGGCGTTCCGTACATCAAGCCGGACGGCTTTGAGTACACCGTGGCGCCGATGGTTCGCGGCGACAAGGCTGAGTGGTACCCGGCGTGGAACCGCGGCGCGATCGTCTTCAACAAGGACGAGGACGCGAACAAGGGCACCTATCTGTTTGTGAAGTACTTCCTCTCTCCGGAAGTGAACGCGGAATGGGCGCAGGCCATGAACGCGCTGTCTCCGTATGGCACGACGCAGGCGGGCGAGGCGTATGCCGCTTTCGCCGAGACGATGGATCCGTCTCTGGTTGCCGTGCAGGCTGATCTCGACATTGCCGGCGCTCTGCCGACCGTCACCGGTTCCTACGCTGTCCGCAACGCGCTGAAGGACGCCGCCATCGCGGTATCCGGCGGCATGTCTGCTGAGAATGCGATGGCCGAGTGCGTTGCGACCTCCAACGCGGCGCTTCAGGAATAATACGCCGAATCAGAAACCTCTCGGGGCTGGCGGGCATCAGTCCGTCAGCCCTTTTTTCTTTACTTTTCGACTTTTCGCTTTGAAACGTTATGTTCTCTCCCCCCTAAGGGGGAAGAGAGCATAACCGCTGGTCTCAAGGAGTTTCAGAGCCGCAATAACGAAGGAGGAAAAAACGATGAGCAAGCCCAAACTTTTTGTGTTCATGGTCGACGCGCTCTGCGAAAGCGACGTCGCCTATATGCGCACGCTTAAAAACTTTGGATGGATGCTCGAAAACGGCGCGCTGGTTCGCGAAATGCTGCCGGTCTATCCGTCGTTTACCTATCCGTGCCATGTGTCAATTATGACGGGATGCTACCCGGAGAAGCATGGCATTCCGCACAACGAACAGGTGAAGGCCGGCGTGCATCCGGTGCCGTGGTACATCAGCCGCAAGCTGGTTCAAAAGAAATTCTTCGCTGAATACGCCAAGGAGCGGGGGCTTTCCACCTGTCTGGTGAACTGGCCGGTCTCCGCCGGGGCGGATGTGGATATCAACCTGCCGATGTGCGTGCCGATGGGCTATCGCGGCGACAATCCGCGCCAGTTTTACGAAGGCGTTTCCAGCCCGGAGGTGCTCGATCGTTATTTCTGGAAATACGGATACATGCTTTGCGGCTGCAACAAGGTGCTCAACGGCAGTCTGGATGACTTCACCAACGCGGTTGCGCCGGATATCATCCGCGATTACGGTCAGCCGGACGTGATGTTTGTCAAGATGTGCGATTTGGACTCCGTGCGGCACAAGCTTGGCGTCGACAGCGATACGGCCAAGCTCCAACTGGAAAAGCACGACCGCGAGCTGGGCGTTTTGATGGAGAGCATCCGTCGATACGGCGACTTTGAAAACACCAATTTCATTGTGATGGGCGACCACGGCCAGACCGACGTGGCGCAGGTAATCAATTTCAATCGGGTTTTCCAAGACGCCGGTCTGCAAAGGCTCGATGAAAACGGAAAGCTCGAGGCGTTTGACGCATACTGCCACTCCACCGGCGGTTCCGGCTGGATTGAACTGCGCGACCCCAACGACGAAGCGCTGCGCGAACGTGTTTACCGTCTGCTGCTCGACATCAGGGAGAGCGGAAAATACAACATCGGCTACGTGTTCACCAAGGAAGAGGCGCGCGAGCAATTCCACCTGACCGGTCCATTCGATTTCATCATCGAAGGAAAAGAGCCGATGTCCTTCGGTTACGATCCGGCGGCGCCGCTGTTTACGCAGACCGTTCCCGGCGGCGATTACAAGACCTCGCCGGGAACGCACGGCGGCCTGCCGTGGCGCGACCACCGGACGACCTTCTTCGCCTGCGGCCCCGCGTTTGAAAAGGGCGCGGTGATCGATCAGGCTCGCATCGTGGACGAAGCGCCGACGATGGCTAGCATTTTCGGCTTCGAAATGGAAGACATCGACGGAAAATGCCTCGATACGCTGCTGAAAAAAGCCTGATAAAGCCCGAGGGAATCCGGCAGGCTGACAAGCCGCCGGTCTTTAACCATAAGAGAAAAGCTACATTGATTTATATTTGTAAGGGAGATATGACCTATGCGCGTTGTTCTTGATCATATCACAAAGCGTTTTGCTGACGTTACCGCCGTCAGCGAATTCAGCGCAACTTTGGAAGATGGCGAGCTGGTTTCGCTGCTCGGCCCGTCCGGCTGCGGCAAAAGCACCCTGCTCAACATGCTTTCGGGCATTCTGCCCGTCAGCGGCGGCAAAATTTACTTTGACGATCAGGATGTGACGTCCATGCCGCCGGAAAAGCGAGGCATCGGCCTTGTCTTCCAGAATTACGCGCTCTATCCGCACATGACGGTCATGGGCAACATCTGTTTCCCGCTGGAAACGCAGCGCGTGCCGAAGGCCGAGCGCATCGAGCGCGCCAACGAAATCGCCAAGCTGGTTCACGTGGATATGCTGATGAACCGCAAGCCGTCCGAGCTTTCCGGCGGTCAGCAGCAGCGCGTCGCAATCGCCCGCGCCTTGGTCAAGAACCCGCGTCTGCTCCTGCTGGATGAGCCGCTCTCCAACCTCGACGCGCGCCTGCGCCTTGAAATGCGAGAGGAAATCCGCCGGATTCAGCAGCGCACCGGCGTTACCACGATCTTCGTCACGCACGATCAGGAGGAAGCGCTTTCCATTTCTGACCGCATTGTGCTGATGAAATCCGGCGTTCTCCAGCAGAACGATTTGCCGCAGCGCCTGTATAACGAACCGGCCAACCAGTTTGTCGCGGATTTCTTGGGCAATCCGCCGATCAACAACATTCCCGGCACGATTCAGGACGGCCGCTTTGTGACCGCGGACGGGAAGGCCGACGCGGCGCTGGACATGTGCATGGGCGTTGAAAACGGCCGCAAAGTCAACCTGTCCGTGCGCTCGGAGAGCTTTGTACTCGACGCCGACGGCCCGATTGCCTGCGAGGTGACGCGCGTGTATCAGATGGGCAAGGAAGAGATGGCGTATCTGCGCATGGGCGAATGTGATTTCCGCGCGTATATCGACTCTGAAGAAGGGCTGAAGCCGGGCGATCAGGTGCATCTTGCGCTCAAGAAGCGCGGCGTATTCCTCTTTGACCGTGAAACGGGGGAGAGAATCCGATGAAAAAGCAAAAGCAGCCCGTTGACCGGGATCTGGTTGACCGCAGTTTTTTTGCCCGTGTCGAGCCGTTTCTGTATCTGCTGCCGTTTTTAATCGGTATCGCCGTCTTTACGCTCTATCCCGTGATTAACGTCGTGCTGATGTCCTTCAAAGAGGGATACAGCTACTTGTCTCGCGGCTTCGATCAGTGGGGGCTTGCCAATTATCAGACGGTTTTGAGCGACCCCAAGTTTTCGCAGGCCATCGGCAACACACTCAAATATGTGATTCTGGTCGTGCCGATTTCGACCTGCATCGCCGTGGTTGTCGCGTATCTGCTGAATCAGAAGCTGCGGTTTTCCGCGGTATTCCAGACTGCGTATTTTCTGCCGATGGTCACGTCCATCACGGCGGTAGGCCTTGCGTGGAAGCTGATGTACAACAAGAACTTCGGCATCATCAACTATCTGCTCTCCTTTTTCGGCGTCAACCCGATTCCGTGGCTTGAAAAGGCATCATACAGCATTCCCGCGCTGGTGATTTTCGGCATTTGGAACATTCTGCCGTTCACCATCATTCTGCTGCTTTCCGGCTTGCAGAATATTGATCCTCAGTATTATACCGCCGCGCGGGTGGACGGCTCCAAGGGGCTGCGCATCTTCCTGCGCATTACGGTTCCGCTGCTTGCACCGACGATCTTTCTGGTTTGCATCGTGAACACGATTTCCTGCTTCAAGGTCTTTTCGGAGCTGTATCCGCTGTTCAACGGCAAACCCGGCCCGTTCAACAACCTGTATACGGTGGTTTACTACATTCGCTACGCGATGATGGAAAACCGCAAATACGGCATTGCAGCCGCCGCGGCGCTGGTGCTGTTCCTGTTTATCTTTGTGTTTACCATGGTGCAGCTCCTGCTGCAAAAGAAAACCAAGAGGAGGTAAGCAGATGAACAGCCGAAAGATTTCCCGCTTTTTCGTCTATTTCTTTTTGACTGTGGGCGCGCTGATTATGCTGCTCCCGTTTTTCTGGATGTTCTCTTCCGCGTTCAAGACCACGCAGGAGATCAACCGTTTTCCGCCCCAGTGGCTGCCCAGCCATCTGGGCTTGGAAAACTTCAAACGCGCCTTTGAAATGGCGCCCTTCGGGCGTTACTTTGTCAACTCCGTCGTCGTCATGGTGGTCTCCGTATCGGTGACGACGTTCACGACGATTCTGGCCGCGTTTGCGTTTTCCCGCCTGCGCTTTCCGGGCAAGAACCTGATTTTTTCGCTCCTGCTGTCGCTGATGATGATTCCGTTTGAAATGCTGATTATCACCAACTACACGACGGTCGTTAATTTGAAGGTCTATGATACGCTGTACGCGCTGATTCTCCCGTTCACCAGCTCGATCTTCTACACCTACATTCTGAAGAATTTCTTCGATTCCGTTTCGGACAGCCTGTATTGGTCGGCCCGCATCGACGGATCGAGCAACTGGCGTTTCCTGTGGAAGGTGATGGTGCCGATGGCGCGCCCGTCGCTGATGACGATCATCCTGCTCAACGGTCTGGCGAGCTGGAACTCGTTCATGTGGCCGATGTACGTCATCGTCAGCAAGGAAAACCGCACGCTGCCGTGGGGTCTTCAGGTTTTTACGACGGAGGCAGGCTCTTATCCGGAACTGCTGATGGCCGCGTCTACGGTCGTGGTTTTCCCGGTCGTCATCCTGTTCCTGTTCGCCCGCAAATACATCGTCCGCGGCGTTGCGCGCGGCGGTCTGAAGGGCTGAAAAACAAACATACGAACAAAGGCTCTCACAGTGGTTTTTCTCAAATCCACAAAGGGGAGCTTTTGTTTATCTGACGGGATGCGAATTTCCGTGTTAAGAAACCTGAATTCGACGAGTCAGTATATGGCTGGAAATACAAAAAAAGGAAAGATTGATACTTAAAAGACAATTGTCCTCTGGACATCGGATAATAACCAAAGTGAAGCGTCCTGCAAATATTCAGCATCAACATAAAATTAACAAGCGCTCGCGCATCTATTCATTCGACGTCATATCAAATAATTTCTGATAGATTGCATAGAGAAAATGTGGATTGACTGTAAAAGTTGACAATGGTATAATATGGATAGATGTGTTTGAGTGTGTAAAGAAGATGCCTGCTTGCAAAATGGAGGCGTAAATGAGCGACTGGAATATGCTGATATGGCTTACACAGTTAGGGTTGAGCGTGGTATTGCCCTTGGCTGGAATGACCGGTCTGGCAATATGGCTGTGTAGTCAGTATCAGTTGGGACGATGGGTTATTTTGCTGGGCATTTTACTTGGATTTATTCTTGCAGTATGCAGTTTCAAAAATACGCTGAAAGAAATGGAGTATATGGAGAAACGCAGGAAGGAATCTCATTCACAAAAGGATAAAAAGCAGTGACGGGAGGAGCGTATGGAAACCCGGAAAATTGTTTTACGCGAAACGGGAATTATCGCAATCGGCGAGTGCGTCGGCGTAGCGGTCATGATTATCATCTTTGCACTACTGGGGCAATTTGATCGATCGGTGGTGTTGGGAGGATTGATCGGCGGTATATTGTCCATCCTGAATTTCTTTTTGATGGCAGTAAATGCCAACGACGCGGCAGACAAAGCGATCAATCAGGATGTAAAAAGCGGCAAGGCCATGCTCCAGTTTTCGTATGCAGTCAGGCTTGCAATGATCTTTGTCATCCTTTTTGCATGCGTGAAAAGCAGCTTGTGCAATGCGTTTGCGATTGTGATTCCGCTTCTTTTTGTCAGACCAACGATTACAATAGCTGAGTTTTTCAGAAAGTCAGGTGATTAAAAGTGTCCAGTTTAAATGTTTCTGGCGCATTTGTCTACTTTGTGATTCCGATTCTGGGCGGCATACCGATCACACAGACGACGGTGTCTTCGTTGATCGTTACGATTATCCTGATTGTGTTGAGCATACGGCTTGGAAGAAACCTGCAAAAGCGCCCGACAGGCATGCAGGTGCTGGTTGAGAAGGGCGTTTCCATGCTCTATCGTATGGTTGCCGAAACAATGGGCGAACATAACCTGTATTGGACTCCCTTCATTGGAACAATTTTTCTGAGCAGCATTCTTGGCAGCTTGATTGGCATGACCGGATTTCTGCGTTCAATGACAGCGGATTTGAGTTGCACACTGGTTTGGGCTGTTCTTGTATCGCTGCTAATTTGGTATAACAACATTAAGAATAACGGCTTTATCGGGTGGCTCAAGGGCTTTACTGAGCCGATTGTTGTGATGACGCCGATGAACATCATCGGCGAAATTGCACAGCCGGTATCCATGGCGTTCCGTCATTTCGGCAACGTTGCCGGCGGCGGCGTTATCACAAGCATTTTGTATTTGGCGCTGTCCCTGCTTTCAAACGTGGTGTTGGGGCTGATCGCATCTAACGGTGTGCTCGTTCCAATTGCATTGATTGGCGTTGGCGTCGCCCTCGCCGTATGGAACAAGAAAAAGGCACATAAAAAACTGCCGATGATCGTTGGCATTGTCAGCGCTGTATTAGGCGTTTTCGGACTCTTGCAGGCAATGAACATCCTGAAAGGTGTACCGATATTGAGTTTCGGTATTCCAGCTGTCCTTTCCTGTTACTTTGATATTTTTTCCGGCTTTGTTCAGGCCTACGTTTTCTCGTTACTGACTATGGTTTACATTGGAAATGCCTGCCCGCCTCCGGAAAATACCGGAGCAGTGCAGTAATATTTCGTACACATCATCAATTACAAATTTTAGGAGGAAAATGATTTATGGAAACTTTGGCACAAGCAATTATGGTCGCAGGTAAGGCAATCGGTGCGGGTCTGTGCATGGGTATCGGCGCTATTGGCCCTGGCGTCGGCGAAGGTAACGCCGTCAGCAAGACGGTTGAAGGCATGGCACGCAATCCGGAAATGGCAGGTACGCTGCGCTCCACGATGATCATGGGCTGTGCTATTGCGGAAACTACGGGTATTTACTCGTTGTTGATCGCGTTCCTGATCCTGTTCGCCCTGTAACATTCATCCTTTCTGATTATTCGAAAGAGAGGAGTGAATTGAATGGGACAGTTTGAGAGTTTCATTGGCGTCGATTTTTGGACGGCTCTGTTTGTGCTGCTCAACACCTGTGCAATCTTCATTGTGGCGCGGAAATTTCTTTTCTTGCCGGTTCACAACATGATCGAATCCAGGCAGAAAGAGATTGATCAGATGTATGCCGATGCAGAAAAGGCGAAAACGGATGCTCATGAGCTTTGCTCCGAATACGAGGCCAAGCTCTCCGGTGTTCGTCAAGAAGCTGATCGTGTTATCAGAACAGCAACCGAAAGCGCCAATGCCATGTCAACGAATATTGTAGAAGATGCACGTGCGCAGGCTGCGCAGATAAAAAACAGAGCGCAAAACGAAATTGAAATTGAACGACGCAGAGCGTTCGAAAATATGAAGGGCGAGCTTTCCGGCATCGCGCTGGATATCGCCTCTCAGGTGATTGAGCGCGAAGTCAACGAAAAGGATCACGAAGCGTTTATCAACGAATTCATCAAGAATGTGGGTGAGGCGTCGTGACGGAACTGGGCCGCGCATACGGCAGCGCCCTTTACGCGCTGGCCGAGGATGAAAAGCAGGAAGATGCGTTTCTTTCTCAGCTCGGCGAGGTTTGCAAACTGCTTGCCGACAACCCGGATTATGTGCGCTTAATCAAGGATAAGGCCATCGCGAAAACCGAACGTCTGGCATTGCTGGACGGCGCCTTTTCCGGGCAGATTCATCCGTATCTGCTGAATTTTATGAAGCTGCTCTGCGAGCGGGGGGCGTTTGGCGAAATGGCCACCTGCCAAGCGGAGTACATCTCCTGTTACAATGAAAAGCATGGCATTGTTCCGGCCAAGGTATTTTCCGCGGAGGCGCTCAGCGACGAGCAGCTTGCGCGGCTCAAGGCGGCGCTTGAACGCACATCCGGCAAGCATGTGACGCTGGATGTGCACGTCGATGCGGCGCTGGTGGGCGGCATGCGTGTCGAAATGGCCGGTAAAAGCTATGACAATACCCTTGAAAGCCGAATGGATCATCTGCGGCGCGTTTTGGCCGCACGATCCTAATTTTACAGAAAGAAAGCCGGTGAACCCATGGATCTGAAACCCGAAGAGATTTCAAAAATCATTAAGGCCCAGATCAAGCAATACGACCAAAAGCTCAAACAAGACGAAACCGGTACGATCATTCTGGTCGGCGACGGTATCGCGCGCGCCAGCGGCCTTGAAAGCTGCATGGCCAACGAGCTGGTCGAGTTTGAAAACGGCGAATATGGCATGGCGCTCAACCTGGAAGAGGACTCCGTTTCCATTGTTATTCTGGGCAGCGACGTCGGTCTGCACGAGGGCAGCATCGTTCGCCGCACGGGGCGCGTCGTTTCCGTTCCGGTCGGCGAGGAGCTGATCGGCCGCGTCGTCAACGCGCTGGGTCAGAGCGTCGATGGAAAGGGCGAAATTAAAACCAGCCATTCCCGCCCGATTGAAAGCCCCGCGCCGGGCATTATCGAGCGCAAGAGCGTCAGCGTCCCGCTGCAAACAGGCATCAAGGCAATCGACAGCATGATCCCGATCGGCCGCGGCCAGCGCGAATTGATTATCGGCGACCGTCAGACGGGCAAGACCGCGATTGCGACGGATACCATCATCAACCAGCGCGGCAAGGACGTCATCTGCATCTACGTTGCCATCGGCCAGAAAAACTCGACCGTTGCGCAGCTTGTCGAGCAGCTCACGCGCGCGGGCGCGATGGAATACACCATCGTCGTCAGCGCAACCGCGTCCGAGCTTGCGCCGATGCAGTATATCGCGCCTTACGCGGGCTGCACGATGGGCGAATATTTCATGCAGCAGGGCAAAGACGTGCTGATTATCTACGACGATCTGTCCAAGCACGCCGTCGCTTACCGTGCGCTGTCTCTGCTGATTCGCCGTCCGCCGGGACGCGAGGCCTATCCGGGCGACGTTTTCTATCTGCACAGCCGTCTGCTCGAACGCGCGGCGCGCATGGCGCCGGAATACGGCGGCGGCAGCCTGACCGCTCTGCCGATCATCGAGACGCAGGCGGGCGACGTTTCCGCGTATATCCCGACGAACGTGATTTCCATCACGGACGGCCAGATCTTCCTGGAAAGCGAACTGTTCCACTCCGGCATTATGCCGGCTGTCAACCCGGGCATCTCGGTTTCCCGCGTCGGCGGCAACGCGCAGATCAAAGCCATGAAGAAGGTCGCCGGTTCCCTCAAGCTGATTTACAGCCAGTATCGTGAACTGCAGAGCTTTGCTCAGTTCGGCAGCGATCTGGACGCGGATACCAAGGCGCGCCTCTCTCAGGGCGAGCGCGTGGTTGAGGTGCTCAAGCAGGGACGCAATCAGCCCATCGACGTTGAGAAGCAGGTTTGTATTCTGTACGCTGTCATCAACAATTATCTGGCGGATGTGCCGGTGGAACGCGTTTCGCTGTACGAGCAGGGGCTGTATGCGCGCCTTGACGCGCAGCATGCGGACATTCTGGAGACGATTCGCACGACCGGAAAGTTTGAAAAGGAAACCGAAGAGAAGCTCTGCGCTGCTCTGAAGCAATATACCAAGGATTTTCTTGCCCAGTGAGTAAAGGAGGGGATTTGGGATGGCTGGCGCTTCGATGAAAGACATCAAGCTGCGCATCAAAAGCGTGGAAAGCACCATGCAGATCACCAAGGCGATGGAGCTTGTCGCTTCCTCCAAGCTCAGGAAGGCGAAGGAACGTCAGGAAAGGTGTCGTCCCTATTTTACGGGGCTCAAGCAGACGCTCGAAAGCATCGAGACGGCAACGCACGATTTTTCCTCGCCCTATCAACAGCATCGCGAGGTGAAGAAGCGCTGCCTGATCGTCATTGCGGGCGACAGAGGATTGGCCGGCGGCTATAACAGTAATGTGTTCAAATCCGTTCTGCCGCTGCTCAGGGAAGGCCCTGTCTGTGTGCTGCCGATCGGCAAGCGGACGGTGGAGTTTTTCGCGCGCAACGATGTGGAAATGCTGACCACGGAATTTGCCGAGGCGGCCTCCGTCTCTGTCGCGGATTGCTTTACCATCAGCAATCTGGTTACGCAGGGATATCTGAGCGGCCAGTATGACGAGGTTTCCGTCGTTTATACGCGCTTTGTATCCATGCTGACGCAGACGCCTGCTCAGGATTCGCTCCTGCCGCTTGAAAAGCTGGAAGCCAAAGACGAAACCGGCGTTCGCCAGCTTGTGCTCTATGAGCCGAGCCCTTCCGCGGTTTATGACGCCATCGTGCCCAACTACATTGCGGGCATGATTTACGGCGCCATGTCCGAATCTGTCGCCAGCGAGCTGGGCGCTCGCCGAACGGCAATGGACGCCGCCAGCAAGAATGCATCGGAAATGATCGAGGATCTGAGCCTGCGCTACAACCGTGCCCGTCAGGGCGCGATTACGCAGGAAATCACCGAAATCGTCGCCGGTGCGGAGCACTAATCTCGAAACAGAAGGAGCAACGCTATGGCTAAAGGAAACATCGGTACCGTGGTGCAGGTCATCGGCCCGGTACTGGATATTCGATTTAAGGATGGCGAGCTGCCCCAGCTTTTGAACGCCGTTGAGGTTGAAAGCGGCGAGAAAAAACTGACGGTTGAGGTGGCTCAGCACATCGGCGACGATGTGGTTCGCTGCATCGCCATGAGCAGTACGGATGGCCTGACGCGCGGCGCGAAGGCGACCGATACGGGCGCGGCCATCACCGTCCCGGTCGGCGAAAAGTGTCTGGGGCGCATCTTCAATCTGCTCGGCGAGCCGGTGGATAACCAGCCCGCGCCGCAGGACGTGGAGCGCTGGGCGATTCACCGCGATCCGCCGCCGTATGACGAACAGGAAACATCTGCCGAGATCCTCGAAACGGGCATCAAGGTCGTTGACCTGATCGCGCCGTATGCGAAGGGCGGCAAAATCGGCTTGTTCGGCGGCGCGGGCGTCGGCAAAACCGTTCTCATCATGGAGCTGATTAACAACGTGGCCAAGCAGCACGGCGGCCTATCCGTTTTCACGGGCGTCGGCGAACGCACGCGCGAAGGCAACGATCTGTACAACGAAATGAAGGAGAGCGGCGTTCTGAGCAAGACCGCGCTGGTCTACGGCCAGATGAACGAGCCGCCGGGAGCTCGTATGCGCGTGGCACTTTCCGGCCTGACGATGGCGGAGTATTTCCGCGATCGCGAGGGGCAGGACGTGCTGCTGTTTATCGACAACATTTTCCGTTTCACGCAGGCCGGTTCCGAGGTTTCCGCGCTGCTGGGCCGCATGCCGAGCGCCGTCGGTTATCAGCCGACGCTGGCAACGGAGATGGGCGCGCTTCAGGAGCGCATCACCTCGACCAAGCACGGCTCGATTACGTCTGTTCAGGCGGTTTATGTGCCTGCGGACGACCTGACCGACCCGGCTCCGGCGACGACCTTCGCGCATCTGGATGCGACGACGGTTCTTTCCCGTGCCATTTCTTCGCTGGGCATTTATCCGGCGGTCGATCCGCTGGAATCCTCGTCCCGTATTCTGGAACCGGATGTGGTCGGAGAAGAACACTATGAGACGGCCAGACGGGTGCAGGAGATTTTGCAGAAATACAAGGAATTGCAGGACATTATTGCGATTCTCGGTATGGACGAATTGAGCGAGGAGGATAAGCTGACTGTCGCACGGGCCAGAAAAATCCAACGGTTTCTTTCCCAGCCGACGCACGTTGCGGAGAAGTTTACCGGCATTCCGGGCGTTTATGTCCCGCTGGACGAGACGCTGCGCGGGTTCCAGTCGATTTTGAGCGGCGATATGGACGCCTATCCGGAAGCCGCGTTCTATAACGTCGGCACGATCGACGAAGCCGTCCGCAAGGCGGAGCAGCTGCAGAAGGAGGCCTCCCTGTGAACAGCTTCCGCGTGCATATTCTGGCCGCCGACCACACGTTTTACGACGGTCCGTGCGAATCGCTGATCATCCCCGCACCGGACGGACAGTACGGCATCTGGGCCGGGCACGCTAACACAATCTGCGCGATCATCCCCGGCACACTGCGCCTGCGCGTCCCAGAGGGCGCGGAACAAATCGCAGCAGTCTCCTCCGGCGTGGTCAAGATTGAAGACAATGATGTGCTGGTACTGGTAGACTCGGCTGAACGGCCGGAGGATATCGACCGCCTGCGCGCACAGCACGCGGCAGACGCCGCGAAGGAAGCCATTCTGCAAAAACGCTCCATCCGGGAATACCGCGAAGCGCATCTGACGCTGGCACGGGCAATCGCCCGCCTGCACGTCAAGTCTCTCTCCGAACAATAGCCCATTCCCCTTTCTTTTGCCGGGGTCTTCGCAGCAAACTGCTGCGGGGCCCCGGCTTTGTCTTTTCGTCTTTCAGCGGCAGATACCAATGGCACACACGGCCGCAAAGGATACCTGTCATGAAATTTTTTTGTAAGCCTATTGACATTGTCCGTCTACTCGTGTAGAATGTCCCCATATTCTACACGAGTAGACAGGAGGTGTTGAAAACGGAAATTCCGAAAATCCACGAAGGAGAATATCGCTTCTGCCTGATTCTATGGAAGCATGAGCCGGTCACGGCAGCGCAGCTTGCAAAGCTTTGCCTGGAGCAGCTGGGCTGGAAGCGAACGACAACCTACACGATCATCAAGCGGCTTGGTGAGCGCGGAATTCTGAAAAACGAAAACGGTATTGTGACCGCGCTTGTTTCCAAGGATGAGGCGCAGGCCTGCGAGATTGACGACCTGGTCGAGAAAAAATTCGAGGGGTCTTTGCCTACCTTTATCGCCGCATTTACAAAACGGCAGGATCTGTCTGAGCAGGAACTTGACGAGGTACAGCAGATGATCGACCGCATCCGAAGAGGAGAAACACAATGAGCGCACTCTTTCTGAAAATTCTCAACATGAGCGTCTGCGCAAGCTGGATTGCAGCGGCGGTTCTGGTACTGCGGTTCTGCCTGAAAAGAGCGCCGAAATGGGTAAATGTGCTGCTTTGGGGCTTTGTTGCCGCGCGGCTGATCTGCCCGGTTTCCATTGAAAGCGCGCTGAGTCTGATTCCGCGCGCGGACGCCATCAGTTCAGCGGTTCTGACAGCGCCCGGACAAACAGCAGCCGCTCC
>ERZ779890.2969-NODE-2969-length-15579-cov-5.856029_pt1 | contig 15579 bp, 15 predicted proteins | sample MGYA00511553_ERZ779890 | MGnify/ENA primary metagenome ERZ779890 (study PRJEB29588, sample SAMEA2152064) | human gut metagenome | biome: human gut; feature: human-associated habitat; material: faeces | place: Denmark | collected 2008/2010 ...
ACTGCGCGGATATGCGCGGGCAGGGCGCTGCCGGTGCAGCCGAGAATGGCGGCGTTCTTCGCGCCGCAATGCGCAAAAAACGCGGCGACCGCGCAGACATCCGAGCGGAGCTGCCCCTCCTGCTTGGGCTGGCGCTTGCCAAGCCGCCACAGGAAATACGCGGCTTCCGGGCGGCAGAGCACCCACAGCTCGACGTCCGGGCGCTCGCGATAGGTGTGCATGCCCGTATGCTCACAGATGGCCTTCTCCAGCATATCCACATAACGCATGTTGGCGCTGACCAGATGATCGTCCTGCGCGGTTACGATGCGGAATTTCTTGCCCTGCGTCTCTTCATAAGGGAAACGGTCGAGCCAGCCGCCCGTGGCGAGCAGGCGGCGAACCGCGTCGTTGACGTTGGCCATCGGCTTCATCTGAAAGAGCACCTGAAACGTCTGATGCATATACGGCAGGGCGGGCTCGCGCACACTGCGATAGAGCGCCGCGCCATTGAGCACGCGCTCGACCGCAACGCCGCCTTCCTTGTGCAGCATGGCTTCAATCGGCTTTTCAAGGCCTTCGACAAAAGTGGAAAAATACAGCTTCTTCATCAATATTCCTCTATCATTGGGTCGGTTTTACAGGCGTTATGCGCGCATGTTGTTTCTTTGAAATTCGAGCAGCAGCTTGTAATACGCATCCCCGTAATTATACATGCTGCCCTCTGCGACCATTTGCATCAGCCGCTGGGGCGAGCACCAGCGAACGGCGCTCACCTCTTCTTTTTGCAGAGAAAATTCGTTTTCCATCCGGTTGGTTTTCACCGCATAGACATAGCAATAGGAATTGGAACGGCGCAGGCGGGCGACAAACCGCATTTCCTCTTCCGAAGCGGCATAGCCCAGCTCCTCGCGCAGTTCGCGCCGCGCGGCCGCTAAGGGCTCTTCCCCGCTCACGGCGGAGCCGCCCGTTGCGGCCCATATTCCCGGCTTCCACTGCACGTTCATGGAGCGACGCTGAATCAACAGCTCGCCCCTGCCGTTCATCGGCCAGATGTGCACACCGATGTGATAAAACCCCGTGGGGATGGCTTCGCCGCGAACCATGGTGCGACCGGTCTTTTCGCCGCATCCGTCATAGAGATCCCAGATTTCAGCGGCCATTGTCTGCCTCCATCCGCGCGGACAGACGCTGCGCCAGATCAAGCACCGTTTCCTGAACGTCGCCCTCCTCCGGCTCGAATGTATAATCGGCCTCCGCCTCATACAGCGGAATCCGCTCGTCATACAGATTGCGCAGCGTCTGCCCCTTTTTCAGCGTCACGCCGCGCGTCGCCAGATTGGATAGACGGCGTTCGATTTCCTCATACGGCAGTCGGATATAGACGACGAGCCCGTTTTCATGCAGGCGGCGCATGGCCTCCTTGCCATACACGACGCTGCCGCCCGTGGCGACGACGGTTTGATCGCACTCAAGGCCGCGCACGCAGTCCTCTTCCATCTTCAAAAACGCATCGTTGCCGACCTGATCGATGATTTCCTGGAGCTTTTTCCCCTGCTGTTGCTGCAAAACGATATCCGTATCGACAAAATCCATTTGAAGGGCTTTTGCAAGCAGCACGCCGACGGTGCTTTTGCCGCAGCCTGGCATACCAATCAAAACAATATTCGCCATCGTATCCTTCTCTCTACAAAAAATCCCTGTTTATTTTATCCCGAAAATCATGTTTTTTCAAGGGAAAAAGCGTTTTTTATAAAAAAACAGACGGTTGCGGCCTTTGCGGAAGGCTTTTTTGTGGAAAACGTCGATGGCGGGCGATGGGCGCGTGCAAATTTTGCTTGACAGCCCCGCGTCATACGGGTATAATGATTTCGACAATTCGAAAGACCGCTGGGGGCGCGCAATGCTGAGATGGCCGAACGGCCTGTCCCTTTGAACCTGTGTAGTTAATCCTACCGTAGGGAAGCGACGAGCTTGATTCAAAAATCAAAGCCGCAGTCCTGTGATAGGAATGCGGCTTTTTTTGCGGCCGGAGAATTGCGAACAAGAGAAAGGGGTTTTCCTATCATGTTTTCTGAATTTGCTGAGGTGTCCGCCGCGACTTGGGGCGTCATCGTCGCGCTGCTGCTGGTCGGCATCATCGTCTTTGCCGTCTCGAAGGACAAAAAGCGCTGGACAGCGCGCATGCTTGCCAACGGTGCGCTCTGCATCGCGCTGGCCACTGTGCTCTCCTTTGTCACGCTGTATAAAATGCCGCAGGGCGGTACGATCACGCTGGCGAGTATGCTGCCGATCTTCCTGTTCTCCTATGCTTACGGCGTGGGTCCGGGCATGCTGGTCGGCGCGGCGTATGGATTCGTGCAGTTCCTGCAGGGCGGCCTGTACTTCGTCCATCCCATCGAGCTGCTGCTTGACTATCCGCTGGCGTTCGCCATGCTGGGTCTGGCCGGTCTGGCCAACAAGTTCTCCGATAAGTGGGGCATGATTCCGGGCATCATTCTCGGCACCTTCGGCCGGTTTGTCTGCGCGTTCCTGTCCGGCATGATCTTCTTCGGCATGTATGCGCCGGAGGGTCAGAATCTTGTGGTGTATTCCATCGTGTACAACGGATTGTACCTTGTGCCGGAAGCCATCATCTGCATCGTTCTTGCGCTCATCCCGCAGATTCGTCAGTTGGCGAAGCGCCTCGCGCTCCAGGATTGATCTGACGTAAAACGTAAACCTTCCTATGTTCCCCCTCGCTCGTGCGGCGAAGGGGGATTTTTGTTGGTCAGTTGTGCTTGCACCGCCCCTGTGTTATAATGGAAAACAGTTTTGAAGGAAAAAGAGGGATTGAATGATGGCGGGTCAGAATCGTTCCGGCAGCCGAAAACAGAGTGGCAAGGTTGCTTTTTGCGGCATGATGGTCGCGCTTTCCGTCGCCCTGATGCTCACGGGCGGCTTGGTTCCGATTGCGACATACTGCGCGCCGATGCTCGGCGGCATACTGCTCCTGCCGATCATGCTGGAATATGGCCGAAAAACCGCGTGGACGGCGTATATCGCAACCTCGTTGATCGTGCTCACGCTCGGCGTGGACAAGGAAGCGGCGTTTTTCTATCTCTTTCTCGGATATTACCCGATTATCAAGTGGAATATCGAGAAGATCGGGAAAAAGCCTCTGCGGCTCGCGCTCAAGCTCGTCGTTTTCAACGCCGCGATTTTCCTGATGTATGCGATTCTGGGCTTTGTGCTCCACATGGATGCTGTCGTTGCGGAATTTACCGAGATGGGCGCGTGGCTTCTTTTCCTGTTCGCGGTGCTGATGAACTTCTCACTGCTGCTCTACGATCGTCTGCTTGTCCCGTTGACGGCGATTTATATAAATAAGCTCCGCCCCCGTCTTCGCTTTCTGATTCGCTGAATCATAAAAACGCGCATGCACTGCCTTGCTTGAAGGGCTGCATGCGCGTTTTTGTTCATGGAAATGTATGGGAGAGGAGACCGCGGAAAACCGCCCGCGTGAGCGGGACTTTGATGTTTTGCAGCCTTCGTCAGAGGCGAAGACGGGCTCAGCTTGCTTGGTTATTTGGCGTTGGGATCGATCAAGTCCGATCGGCCGACGCCGATGATTTCGGTTGTCGCGCGGGCGCTGGTTTTGCCGCCGTCATATTTGCCGATCCGAGAGATTTGCTTCCCCATGAACGTCATAACTGCGGTTTGGCCGCCGTCCAGATTGAGCGCCTCCGTGCAGCCGCCCTTCTGCATCCATTCGGCCATTTGCGCGACCGATACGCCGACGCTGACATTGCGGATGCGCCCCTCCGCCAACGCGGCGAAGTAATGCCCCGGCTCCACCATTCCGATGGCGCAGCGCGGCTGCGGCGTAAGGCCGTTGGTCATTTCGGCAAGGAAGGGATTGATTTCGCCGTCTCGAATCAGGTACGGGCCGAAGGAGAACACGTCCACCGCGCCCATATCCAGATATTCCTGCGCCGTGTGCTCGTCGGAATGGAACACATGCCAGCTTCCGTCCTCCAACATGGCCAGCGTATCCAGATTGGGAAATTGATGGCGGTTTGCCTCGGGCACACGGTCATAGAAAACCTGCCCGTTCCGAATGACCATGCCCGTGATGGTCTTTCGGCCGACGCGATAGGTGTAGTAATCCGTGTTCATCCCCCAGACAGTTTGATTCTGTTTTGCAATCAGCGCAGCCTGCACATGCTTGCTCTGCGGTTTTTGCGGGTTGTAAAGAATACTACCCACGCGCTCTGCGTTCAGGTCGCAATAGATTTGCACTTCGTACCACGTCAGAACGGCCTCTTGATCGAAAAAGCGGTCGATGCGGACGACGAGGGTTGGCGATGCGTAAAACCAAACGCCCGCGTCGTCGTCTTCATAAACGTGCTCGCCGGAGAGCGGATAGCCGTATGCATCCAGCGCAGGCTGTGCCATGGGCCACGCGACGTCGGCCTTGACCTTGTCGTAAACGGGCGCGGGCGTTGATGTTGGTGCGGGCGTCGGAGTCGATTCGGTTTCCGCATCCGAAGCGTTCTGATCGTCCGGTGAGATGTGTTCAAAGAAATCGCCGCCGATGCAGTCTTCCCCGACCGAGGAATAGACCAGACTGAATTTGGCGTTGCTCGTTCGCCCTTCGTCGGTGACTGCGAACGATGTTTTGTGCTGCGTGATATGGAAGGCATATGCTTCCTGCGCTAGTTCGAGGCCGGTTTTGCCGCCCATGGATGAGAGCGGAACGCGCCAATCCATCGTGACGGTGTTCTCCCTTCCTAGATGCAGATAGAGCTTTTTGACGCACCATGTCCCCCATTTTTCCGCGGATTCCGGCATAAAAGCTTCGTCGCCGGTTCGTTCCACGCAGTATTGGGCAACGCTGGCGCAGAGCTTGTGCGCGCCGTGGCCGTATTCGCCGTTGATATCGTGCGTGAGCATGACGTCCGGCTTGTATTGACGAATCAGCTCGGCGACGTAGGCGCGGCTGTCCTTCTTTCGCCAGCGGGAATAGGCTTCATCCAGCGTTTTCATGTAAACGTCGGCAAACGAGCCGATGACGGGATATTGGCGAACGCCGAGGTGCCATAGGCCGTTCAGAAGCTCGCTCCTGCGCGTCGTGTTGGAATAGCTCATATACGCCACCACGACGTTCATGCCGCGCTCTACGGCATAGGTCGGAATGGTGCCGCCGAAAAAGATCAATTCATCGTCCGGGTGCGCAACCAGCAAAAGCAAGTCGGCTTTTTCCGGGGTGGGTTCCCAACGCTGCACCCAATCCGGCAAATCGCCGTCGCCGAAGACAAAAACCTCGTTGATTTTTAGATAGCTCTCTTTTCCGGAATCTCCCACGATCCGAAAATGCGTTTGGCCGTCCAGTTCGAGAAGCACGTGCATGTAGTCTCTCGAGCCGTTCAGCAGTGTGCGCCACTCGCCGTCCGTCTCCGCTTCAACGGACCACGTTTCGGGCATCTCGGCAAAACAGATGTACAGATACTGCGCTGCTTCGCCCTCCGGCGTTTGAAATTCCAGATAAGGTTTTTCCCCCGTGCGGCTGCGCCAGAAGCTGGTGTATTCGCCGTCGTGCACCGAATCCGTCTTTTTGTTGGGCGATGTGATGACGCAGCTTGATGTGAGCTCCCGCGCCTCCTGCGCCATGCAGAAGGGAGCCAGCAGGCAGAGAAGCGCCGCCGTTATGATAGATCCTATGTGTTTCGTGTGCATCGTGATCGACTCCATGCCTAACCGTTATCGTTTGACCAGATAGGGGTTTTCCATTGTACCGTCCCCACCGGACAGTTCGAGCGCGCCGATATCCAGCCGCAGCGCCGGACGAATCCCCTCGTTCATCACCACGCAGCGGATATAGCCCAAATTGCCGTGTTCCTTCGTGCAGCGCGTCCCATACGGAAAATCAGCGGATTGTGTGCGCGTCCAATACGGGCTGGAACCGTTTGAATAGCGAAACAGTCCCTCGGCGATTGCAAATTGCGTGCCATAGGCTTTTGTGGATGGATTCGTGCCAAAGCCGTAATCCGCGTTTTTCAAATCGTCTGCGGACGGCAGAAAGACGCGCCCCAGTTCTTTGTCGTCAAGGATCATCGCCTTTTCCGCCGCCGTAAAAGCCTGCTCATAAAAGCTCGTTTCTGCGTCATATGCGCGCCCGTAGTATGTTTTATGACGCAGCTCCGCCGCCTCATCCGGGGAGATGACGATGCGCTCAAAGGGGCCGTTCAGGAGCGCATAGATTTCGGTTTGATTAAAAGCGCCGCCCGATGCGCGATATGCGTCATCGTCCGGGTGAACCCGATTGTTGAAAAGAATGTATTCGCTCAAAAGGTAGGCTTCTTTGTCCGTCGCGCTCAGAACACGCCAGAGAATCGGCTGCTCTTCCCCGTCGGCCGTCTGCGGGAAACAGCCAAATGCAAGGTATTGATATCCGTTTTCTTTGGCGTAACCGCGCAGATTTACGTCCGCAACCGCAAAACCGCTTGAAAGCAGCCATGCTGTCAGAAGCAAAAACACGAACCGTTTCATAGCTTTCATCCTTTCGCGAGAAATCAGCCCGAATATTATAACAAATTTCTACAGAAATGTAAAGCACTATATATAATGGTAAGATTTGGACAAAACATCATTTTTGTCCATAAAAACGGCCGAAGGCCGCCCGGTTTTCGAGGCGATTCGCTAAAAAGCAAACCCTTTCGCAGGGGAATGTATACTGCGCAATTCATCTATAAAAAAACAACAACCGCCAAAGCATCCTTCAAGAGCGGTTGTCGTCAAATTCAACGTATGGTGTTTTGCAGCTGTATGGCCAGTCCGGCAAAATCCTCCAGACTCAGTTCCTCGGCGCGCGCCTGTGCGGAGAGATTGGCTGCCGCAAGACAAGCAGCCGCCTGTTCGCGGTTGAGCGAAAAGCCTGAAACCAGATTATTGAGCAGCGTTTTGCGCCGCATGGCGAACGCGCTGCGAACCAGCCGGGTAAAAATCTCCTCATCCCCTGCGTTTACGCTTGGCTGTTCGAGCTTTTCAAGCACCATGAAGCTTGAATCCACCTTAGGCGGTGGGTTGAAGCAGGCCGCCGGCACATCGAGCGCGCGCATCACATGGTAGCGATATTGGCACATCACGGCCAACGGACCGTATCCGTCGTCGCCCGGGCCGCTGAGCAGCTTGTCGCCGACCTCTTTTTGAATCATCACCGCGATGGATTTGGCTTGCGGCAGCTCGCGCATCAGCTTGGTCAGCGCGTCGGTCGTGATGTAATACGGCAAATTGGCGGCGACGCGCAGCGACGGACAATCCGCGCCGAATGCTTCCGCCACGAGCGCGGAGAGGTTTGTTCGCATCACATCGTCGCAGATTACGCGCGCGTTGGCGTATTTTTCCAGCGTTACATTCAGAATCGGAATCAACGTGCGGTCGATTTCAAGCGAAACAACCTGTTTGGCGCGCTCGGCGAGAGGCTTGGTCAGCGCGCCGAACCCCGGGCCGATTTCCAGAACGCAATCCTCAGCTGTAACCAAGGAAAGCTCGGCCAACTGCGAAAGCAGGGCTTCGTCCTCAATAAAATTCTGACCCAAACTGTGTTTTTGATGAAAAGAGCCATGTTTTTGGGGTTTCAAAACGGAAATCCTCCTTGATTAGCCGATGCGCTTGGCGTCCTTATCGTTCGTTTCGCTGATGATAAAATGCGGGCGATTTTTTACTTCCAAATAGGTCTTTGCCAGATACTGCCCCATGATGCCCATGCACAGAAGCTGAACGCCGCCGATGAATAGGATGATGCAGACGGTGGAAGCCCAGCCCGCAACGGGATCGCCGAAGATCAGGCGGCGGATCACCACGAAAAGAATCATAAAGAAGGCGATGGCCGTAAGAATCAGGCCGGAAACCGAGGCGATGGACAGCGGCGCCTGCGAGAAATTGACAATGCCATCCAGTGAATACTTAAACAGCTTGAAAAAGCTCCATTTGGTTTCACCGGCCACGCGCTCCACGTTTTTATAGGGCAGCCACTTGGTTTTGAAGCCGATCCAGCCGAAAATTCCCTTGGAAAAACGGTTGTATTCGCACATGGAGACGATGGCGTCCACCATTTCGCGCTTCATCAGGCGAAAATCGCGCGCGCCGTCCACAATATCCGCCTCGGAAATGCGATTGATCAATTTGTAAAACATCCGCGCGAAGAAGGAGCGGATCGGCGGCTCGCCGTCGCGGGTAACGCGGCGGGTGGCCACGCTGTCGTATTCGCCGGCTTCCAAAGTTTGGAGCATTTCCGGCAGCAGGGACGGCGGATCCTGCATGTCGGCATCCATGACGGCCACATAGTCGCCCTTCGCGTTGCAGAATCCGGCGTACATGGCGGCTTCCTTTCCGAAGTTCCGCGAGAAGGAAAGATACTGAACCCGTTCATCCCGCGCCGCCAGCTCGCGCATCACCTTGAGCGTTCCATCCTTGGATCCGTCGTTGACCAGCAGAAGCGAAATGCGGTAATCGGGCAGCTGTCGGGCAACGTCGCAAACGGCGTTATAAAAAAACGGAAGAGATTCTTCCTCGTTATAACAGGGAACGATCAGCGTTACGGTGGCTTTCATGGTGTGTAACCTCTTCTCATGCCGAAATGGCCAATATATATGTCTATTGTTTCATAGTCAGGGGGAAATGTCAAGATGCAGCGACAAAAAAGCTGCTCGGTCAAACGGGCAGCTTTTTGCGTATGTCGAAGGATTATTCGTCCTCGTCTTCTTCCTCGGGCAGATCGCCGTTGTGATACACGTCCTGCACGTCGTCCAGATCGTCGAGCATTTCGAGCATCTTCTGAATCTTTTCGACGGTCTCCGGATCGGTGATCTCGTTGGTTGTCTGCGGAATCATGGTCAGCTCGGCGCTCAGGAAGGTATAACCGGCTTTTTCCAGATTGTCGCGAACCGCGGAGAAATCGGAAACGGTTGTGGTCACCTCAAAGCTGTCGTCGAGAACCTCCACGTCGCTTGCGCCCGCGTCAAGCGCGGCCATCATCACTTCGTCCTCATCCATGCCGGGTTTGCGCTCAATGACGATCATGCCGACGTTATCGAACATATAGGAAACGCATCCGTTCGTGCCCAGAGAGCCGCCGTTTTTATCAAAGATGTGGCGGATGTCGGACGCGGTGCGGTTGCGGTTATCGGTCACGGTCGAAACGATGACCGCAACGCCGCCCGGCGCATAGCCTTCGTACTGAATCTCTTCGTAATTGACGTTGCCCAGTTCGCCCGCCGCCTTGGCGATGGAGCGCTTGATGTTTTCGTTGGGCATATTGCTGGCCTTGGCCTTCGCGATTACGTCGCGGAGCTTGCCGTTGATGGCCGGGTCGCTGCCGCCGTCGCGCACCGCGATGGCGATTTCACGGCCGATCTTCGTAAAGATTTTGCCGCGCTCGGCGTCCGCCTTGCCCTTTTTGTGCTTGATATTTGCCCACTTGGAATGGCCTGACATAAATGAAAAACCTCCCGGTCGTTTTTGCTACATCGTTTATTATAGCACGATACGGACGCTGTGCGCAACGGGTGTCGCCGCTTTTTTCGGCTTTTTTCTTGAAAATATTCGTTTTTCCTGCGGCACGTCGGCGCAATTTTGCGGCGCGTATGCGCATAGGCTGCAAGGGAGGTGCGTGATGTGGCGGCGCTTATCTGCTTTCTGCTGGCGGGAATGATCCTGTGTTTTCCGGGGACGACGATTTCCGCGTCGAAAAGCGCGTTATCCATTTGGGCACGGGATATTGTGCCGAGCCTGTTTCCGTACATGGTGCTCTGCAAAATGACGGCGCAGCGCCTGCGTTCGGCGCGCTTTCCCGCCGCACCGCTGGCCGCACTGCTGGGCTGCATGGGCGGCTCTCCTTCCGGCGCGGCGATGCTGTCCGTTTCATCCGGCGGCATGGCGCAGAGTCAGCTTTACGCGCTCTGCGCGCTGACAGGAACCATCAGCCCCATGTTTTTCGTCGGCACTCTGCATGCGTGGGGCGTTGCGCAAAAGACATGCCTTTGCCTGCTGGCCGCGCATGGTCTTGGGGCGCTTTCAGCCTTTGTCTGTGTCCGGCTGCTGTCCCCCGTCAGGGAAAAGGTTGCCGCGCGGGAAACGCCGGAAAAGGCAAATGGAAATCCAATTACGGACAGCGTTTTTTCCGTGCTGGGCGTGGGCGGATGCATTGTCTTTTTCAGCGTGGCGGCTGCCTGCATCCGTATTCTTTTCCCGTTTTTGCCGGAAACCGGGTGCGCTTATCTGCAATCCGTGCTGGAAATCGCGGGCGGCATGCGCCTGCTGATCCAAACGTCAAGCGCATCCTTTGCGCGCGATGTGAGCATGGCGGTGCTGACAGGCTTTGGCGGCTTGTCGATTTTAACGCAAAACCACCTCTTTTTGCAGGTGTGCGGCGTGACGCAGGGGCGTTTGCTCTGCCTCGCGCTGCTCCGGGCGCTCATGTCCGGCGCGGTTATGGCGCTTCTCCTTTGGCTTATATGAGCCATTTCCGCAGCGCGTCTAATGCCTGCCGCTCGATTCTGCTGATTTGGCTCTGACTGACGCCCATGATTTTCGCGGTTTCCTTCTGCGTGTGCTCCCGCACATAGCGCAAAATGATCAGATTTCGCTGCTGAATCGGAAGGTGCATAAGCGCAAGGCGAATATCCAGCTTCTGGTCGTCGATGGAATCTCCCCCGGCCAAAGCGTCGAGCAGCGTTCGCCCCGTGCTCTGAGCCGGTTCGTCGAGCGACATGGGCGTATACCCTGCTTCCAGTGCGCAAACGACGTCCGAAGGCGATGCATGACACGCCTGTGCCAGCTCTTCAATGCGCGGCTCGCGGCCGAGCGAAGCGCTCAAACGGCGCAGCTCTCTTGAAACCTGCCGACCGAAACGCTGTGCGCCGGTGAAATCGTCTGCCTGTCGAAGCGCCTTTTTCATTTCGCCGAGCGCCCACGGCATGGCGTATGTGATGAATTCAGCGCCCTGTTCTGCGTTGTAATGTTCGAGCGCCAGCATCAGCCCGATATAACCGGCCTGACACAGATCCTGCACGGACAGAGAAACGCAGAAAAAGCGCTTGGCCAGCGCGCGCAGCAGCGGAACGTATCCGGCCAGAAAATGCTCGATAGCGTCCGGGTCGCCGCTTTGAGCGCGACGCAGAAGCGGCTTTTCCTTCGTACAGCATTCCGAAATCATCATTCATCGTTTTCATGCAGCCGTTTCTGCATAAAAACGAGGGTTCCGTTTCCCGGGGAGGACTGCACGCGGACGCTGTCCATAAAGGACTGCATCAGGGCAAAGCCCATGCCCGTCCTCTCCTGATCCGGCTGGGTGGTATAAAAGGGCTGCATGGCCTGTTCGATATTCTCGATGCCCCGCCCCATATCTTCAACCTCGATTCGGATGGCGTCCTCGTCGATCCACGCACGCAGAATCACCTTTCCGCTTTTTTCGGTGTAAGCGTGCACAATCGCGTTTGTCACGGCCTCGCTGACGGCGGTTCTCACCTCGGAAACGACGCTCAGCGTCGGATTGGTCTGGACGAGGAACGCGCTGATGACCATGCGGGCGAACGCCTCGTTCTGCGCGACAGCCAGAAAGCTCAGCTCCATTTGATTATTCATGTGTTTCCCGCCCTTCCGTCTCTGTGATGGCAATGATTCGATGCAGCCCCGCCAGATGGAATAACCGGTCTATCGGCGGCTGCAAGCCTCACCGCGCACCTCCCCACGCTGCCGCCGCGCGCATGCATGGTTTTATATCGCCCGATAATCATGCCGACGCCGGAGCTGTCCATGAAGGTGACCTGTGAAAAATCGAGGATTAAACGCTTTGCGTTTTGCCGTACAATCTGCATTTCGATTTCGTTTCTCAGGCCTTCAGCCGCGCAATGATCAATTTCCCCGCAGAGATGAACCGTCAGCGCGTCTCCCTGCTGTGTGCATTGCAGCAAAACAATCCCTCCTCCTGTATTTGATGATACACTCTATGAAAGTATACGCCCGTGTATGCAGCAAAACACGCATATTTAGCGGGAACTTTGGGCAGAAAAGAAGAAAAGCCGATCGAGGAGGCTGACGGAATGAGCAAAAAGAAAAAAGTGCTGATGATGGTTCTGGCGGCGCTCATCGGTCTTCTTTTGCTTGCCTGTGCGGCGTTTTATGTCGTTTTCGACGTGCCGAATTGGCAGAAACTGGATGCGTCCAAGCTGTCCGCGCTGGCGCAGACGTCCTCGATGTATGACGCGCAGGGCGAACTGATGAGCGAACTGCGCGGCGCGGAAAACCGAAACATCGTATCTTTGGATGAAATTCCGATGCACACCCGTCAGGCGTTTCTGGCTGCGGAGGATCTGCGCTTTTACGAGCATCGAGGGATTGACGTCTATCGAATCTTGGGTGCGCTTCGCAGCAACATCAAAAACGGCACATTGGCCGAAGGCGCAAGCACCATCACGCAGCAACTGGCGAAACTGACGCACCTGAGCGCCGAAAAGACCATTCGGCGCAAGCTGGAAGAAATCCATCTCGCCTTCCAAATCGAAGCGGCATACAGCAAGGATGAGATTCTGGCCATGTATCTGAATACAGTGTATTTCGGGCGCGGCGCATACGGCATACAGGCGGCCGCACAGGCGTACTTCGGCGTGGATGTATCGGCTTTGACGCTGAACCAGAGCGCAAGCCTCGCGGCGATCATCAAAGCGCCTTCCGTGTACGCGCCGCATATCAACCCGTCAAGCAACCGATCCCGCAGACAGTACATCCTTTCCGTGATGGAAGATAACGGTTTTATCACGCGGGAGGAGGCGCGGGAAGCGCGCGGCGAAAGCGTCTGGGTGCTGGCGCGTGAGGCCGAGAAACAATCGTATGGCTGGTATATCGACGAGGCGCTGCGCGAGAGCGCCGAGCTTCTCGGGCTTTCGGCGGACGAAGTGATTCAGGGCGGATTTGAAATCCACACGGCATACGACGCGCGGCTTCAAATAATTGCGGACGAGGTCTATTCGGATCAGAGCTTCTTCCCTGCCGACGCATCCGACGGAACGCCGATCCAAAGCGCGATGGCTGTGGTGGATACGGGCAGCGGCGCGGTGCTGGCCATGGTCGGCGGGCGCGATTACACGGTGCGGCGCGGGTTAAACCGTGCGACGCAAATGCGCCGCCAGCCGGGTTCGGCGCTCAAGCCGCTGGCCGTTTACGGCCCTGCGCTCGAACTGGGCTATACGACCGCCTCCGTTTTGCTGGATGAAAAGACGAGTTTTGGCAATTACACGCCGCGCAACGCGGGCGACCGATATTACGGACTCGTCACCATGAGAACGGCGGTTCGCAATTCGCTGAACACGACGGCCGTTCGTTTGCTCGAAGAGATCGGTGTGAACGCTTCGATCCAATATCTGAATAAAATGGGGATTCCGACGGAGAAGAGCGACCGAAACCTTTCTCTCGCGCTCGGCTCAATGACCTATGGCGTTACGCCGGTGGAACTTGCGGCGGCGTATGCGCCCTACGCGAACGGCGGCGTTTACCACCAGCCCTATTGCGTCAGCCGGATTGAATCCGCAGACGGAAACATCGTTTACGAACGAAAAGAAAGCGGAAAACAGGTGATTTCCGCGCAAAATGCGTTTTTGATGACCTCTCTTCTGCAATCGGTTGTTTCAAACGGAACGGGGACGCGAATGCTGGCGGCAAACACGCCGATTGCCGGAAAAACAGGAACGGTGTCCATGACCGGCGGCAATCGCGATATCTGGATGGCGGCGTATACGCCGGAAATCTCCGTTTCGGTATGGATGGGCTTTGACCAAACCGACGCCAAGCACAAAATCTCAAACGGCGTCACCGGCGGCCGCAATACGGCCTCGCTCGCTGCGGCGTTTTTCAAAAAAGCGTATGCAGATCGCGACAAGCCGAATTTCAGTCAGCCGGACGGCCTGATTTGGCTGACTCTGGATAAGCGCGCGTTGACCAGCCGGGGCTCTGTCATGTTGGCGAGCGACAAAACGCCGAAGGAATACCGCATCAGCGAGGTTTTTGCGGCCTCTAATCGGCCGTATGCGGTTTCGGATATCTGGCAGGCGCCCAATGCGCCGTCGTCCTTCTATGTGGCGCATAGCGTCGGCGGCTATCCCGAGCTGCATTTCAAAGCGTCGTCGGATGCACGCTATCGCATCCAGCGCGACGCGGTCGGGGAATCGGTCATCCTGACGGAGATGGTCGCCTCTTCCGGTCAGGCGCTCAGCTTTCTGGATACGTCCGCGCAGGTCGGCGTGCTGTATACGTATCGGATTATTCCGATCCACGAGGAGCTTTTACAGCAGGGCGTCTGGCTTGAAGGCAAGCAGGCCGTTCAGCTTGCGCAGGTGCAGGCTGGCAGCGGAATGATTTCCGGCCTGAGAAGCCTGATTCCCGCGTTGGCCGTGCAACGCAAATAAACAAACACAGGGGCGGAAAAACCGCCCCTGTGTTGTCGTGTTCCGTTAGCTCTTAACGCCGATTCGCACCAGCGCGCGCCTTAATTTGGCTTCCGCCAGCATCAGCTCGCGTTCGTCATTCTTGGCGGCTGCAATGCGATTCTGCGCAACCTCCTTCGCGTGTTGGGCGCGCGGGAGATCAATATCCTCTGCCCATTCGAACGTCGTCGCGATCAGGTTCGCTTCGCCGTCGATCATGGCCAGCATACCGCCGATGCAGGCGGCGATGCGCGACTTACCTTCGAGGACGACCTTTGCCGGACCCATGCCGACCGTGGTCACGAAGTTCGTATGGCGCGGCAGAATGGTCAGTCCGCCCTGCGCGGCGCGCAGATTGAGACTCTCTGCCTGCCCGTCGTAGAACAGACCGTCAGGCGTTACGATTTGCAGATGGAAGCTGCTCATGCATTGCCGCCTTTCGCCTTGGCGACCACGTCGTCGATCGTTCCGGCAAAGAGGAAGGCAGACTCGGGAATATCGTCGTGCTTGCCTTCCACGATCTCCTTGAAGCCGCGGATGGTTTCGCGAACGGGAACATACTTGCCAGCCATGCCGGTGAACTGCTCGGCGACATGGAACGGCTGGGACAGGAAGCGCTGTACCTTACGGGCGCGGCTGACCGTCAGCTTGTCGCTTTCAGACAGCTCGTCCATGCCCATGATGGCGATGATATCCTGCAGCTCCTTATAGCGCTGGAGGATGTGGATGACAGACTGCGCAACCTCATAGTGCTCCTTGCCGACAACGTCCGGAGACAGGATACGCGACGTCGAGTCCAGCGGATCGACAGCAGGGTAGATGCCGAGCGAAGCGATGGAGCGGTCGAGAACCGTCGTTGCGTCCAGATGCGCGAACGTGGTGGCAGGCGCGGGGTCGGTCAGATCGTCCGCCGGGACATAGACTGCCTGCACCGACGTGATCGAGCCGTCCTTCGTGGACGTGATACGCTCCTGCAAAGCGCCCATCTCGGTGGCCAGCGTGGGCTGGTAGCCGACGGCGGAGGGCATACGGCCCAGCAGAGCCGACACCTCAGAGCCTGCCTGAGTGAAGCGGAAGATGTTGTCGATGAAGAGCAGCACGTCCTGGTTCTTGACGTCGCGGAAATACTCCGCCATGGTCA
>ERZ779890.2993-NODE-2993-length-15514-cov-8.729478_pt1 | contig 15514 bp, 17 predicted proteins | sample MGYA00511553_ERZ779890 | MGnify/ENA primary metagenome ERZ779890 (study PRJEB29588, sample SAMEA2152064) | human gut metagenome | biome: human gut; feature: human-associated habitat; material: faeces | place: Denmark | collected 2008/2010 ...
CCCCCCAGATGCTTCGCCTGACGCTGGAAAAGGCAAAAGAACGAGGCATCGAAAAGGTGCGCATCTGCTGCGACCATTACAACGTTGCCTCAGCAAAGACCATCCGTGCCAACGGCGGCGTGCTGGAGGACGAGCAGTTCGATTCCTCCGATGGAACGCTGACACAGCGGTATTGGATACAGAATAAGTAAAAAGAGGCTGTTGCCAAACTCCTTCCGTCATCGCTCACGCGATGCCACCTCCCTCAATGAGGAAGGCTTTCACAGATTGCCATTACGTCAAGGCTCCCTCCAAGAGGGAGCTGGCGCGGCGAAGCCGTGACTGAGGGAGTTGTCGGCAGCAGCCTTTCTCTATTTCAGCCCAGATGGAACATATCGATCAGCACCACGGCGGCCAGACCATAGTAGACCACCACCGCCACCAGATCATTGATGGTGGTGATGAGCGGGCCGGAAGCCACGGCGGGGTCGATGTGGATCTTATGGAACAGCATGGGGATGACCGTGCCCACCAGGCTGGAGATCACCATGGCCACGACCAGAGATACGCCCACGCAGCCCGAGAGCAGGAAGGCTTCACCCCAGGCGTAGGCCTTGAAGAAGTGGATGTAGCAGCCCAGGAAGCCCAGCGCCAGCACGGCCAGCAATGCACCGTTGGTCAGGCCCACCCGCATTTCCTTCCAGAGCAGCTGGAGTTTTTTGGCAGTGGTCAGGTTCTCGTCCACCAGCACACGGATGGTCACAGCCAGCGACTGGGTGCCCACATTGCCGGCCATATCCAGCACCATGGACTGGAAGCAGATGACGATGGGCAGCACCGCCACCACCGATTCAAACGCCCCCACCACCGAGGACACCAGCATCCCGAGGAACAGCAGGGCAATCAGCCAGGGCAGGCGCTTTTTCACACTCTGGAACACACCCTCGTTCAGGTCCTCCTCGCTGGTCAAGCCGCCGAGTTTTGCGTAATCATCGCCCATCTCGTCGTCCACCAGCTCGACCACATCCGCCGAGGTGATGATGCCCAGCAGCTTCCCGCTGTCGTTCAGGACAGGGAGCGAGCGCTCGGCGTAGTCCACGATGCGGTCGATGCAGTCGCTGATCTTCTCGTGGTCGGTGACGTAGGGGTAGGAGCGGGCGATCAGCTTTTCCAGGCTGTCCTCCGCACGGGCCACGATGAGGTCTTTCAGGTCAATGGCACCATAAAAGTGCTCATTTTCATCCACCACATACAGGGTGGAGATGTTATCGTTCTCGCCTGCCTGCTTCACCAGCTCACTCATGGCCTGCCGGATGGTCATATCCCTGCGGATGCAGATGTAGTTGGTGGTCATGCAACTGCCGATCTCGTCCTCGTGATAGGAGAGCAGCAGCTTCACATCATCGGCGGCATCCTTGTCCAGCTGGTGGACGATCTTTGCCTTATCGTCCTCTTCCAGGTCATCCAGAGCATCTACGGCATCGTCCGAATCCATGTGGGAGATGACCCGGGCGGCCCGCTCGGGGTCCAGCTCCTTCAGGTAAGGCTCTGCGTCGTCCAGATAGGAGAAGATCTCTGCCACCGTATCCACGCCCAGTGCGGTGTACACCTTCTGGCGCTCCTCCGGTGTCAGGGCCGTCAGGGCATCGGCCAGGTCATTTTCATGGTAATCGGACAGCTTTTCAGCCAGCTCTGCCTGTGGCAGGCCGCTGTGGATGATCTCCAGAATTTCCTGCACATAATTTTTCTTCTGCATGGTTTGGTCCCTCCATTTCCCGTTTTCGGGCATAAAAAATACACCGCATCGGTCTGGTTACAACTCCTGCGGTGTACAAAGGGCATGCAGTTCAGGATGCGGCTAACACGTTTGCACGGCCCGCATCGCAGGAGAAGCGTTGTTTGGGGTGATCCGTATGGTCACTGGACATGGAAACAAACTCCTCCTTGGTGTAAGATTTTTCTTTCAGCCCCGTTATCATACTACGCCGGGCCGGATTTTTCAACCCCTTTTACAGTTTTTTTACCGGATTATTGCTATATTGCACAAAGAAGAGCTTACTTCTTATACTTTCCATACCATGCCACCGACACCCACCAGGACACGGCATACAGGGCCAGTACCGCCAGCAGAAGCACTGCGACCAGCCAGAGGGGCACAGGCAGCGGCCCACTTCCCGGGACGTTCTGCTGCAGTTCATCCATCACGGCACCGCCGCCGCCCAGCAGGGCACCCAGTCCGGCAAAGGTCAGGACGTAGATCATGCGGGCTTTTTCGGCCCCAAAGCGGTACAGCAGCGGCAGGGAAATACCGCTGATCAGCAGGATGGCACACACACTGCCCGCCAGCAGGGACAGCGCATCCTTGTCCGGGGTCGTTCCGGTGCGCAGAGAGATCACCGTTATGAACAGTCCTCCAATTACAACAGCCGCCGCAGCGCAGAACAGACCGATGAGGTATTTTTCCGCCACCAGCGTCTTTTTGCTCACCGGAAGTGTCCGGCCATACTCCACCCAACCGACGCTCTGGTCGTAGGTGAGCAGGTTCACCGGCAGGATGCCCAGAAAAACGGCCGCATAACTCACCGGGAACACATAGGCGTTCGATGTGCTGAACACCAAGATCACCAGCACAAATGCAACCGTCAGGTACATGGTCTTCATACTGGTTCTGACCTGATACCAATCCTTCAACAGCAAACCTTTCATCGCACATTCTCCCCCTTCACCATCAAAACGAACAGTTCTTCGATGCTCACCGGTGTCAGGGTGCTGCCCGCCGGGACAAGTTCCCTCTTCACCAGTGCCTCGGCCCCGTAGGCTGTCACCCGACGGCTGACGATGGCGTTTTTATCCAGCTCCTCCAATTGCCCGGCAGTGCCGTGCCAGAGGGCGTACTCATCCCGCAGCGTGTCCTTGTCCTCACAGAGCAGGAGCTTTCCCTTGTGCAGAAACGCAATGGTATCGCAGAGCTTTTCCAGGTCGCTGACGATGTGGGACGAGATCAAAATTGCATGGTTCTCATCCCGCACAAAGTCCAGCAGCAGATCGATGAGCTCATCCCGCACCACCGGGTCCAGGCCGCTGGTGGCTTCGTCCAACAGCAGCAGCTTGGGGTGATGAGAAAGTGCCACGGCAAGGCACTGCTTCATCTTCATGCCGGTGGAGTAGTCGCCGTACTTCTTGTTCTCCGGAAGGTCAAAGCGGCGGCACCAGTCGGCGTAGGCGGCGGCATCCCAATTGGGATAGATGCCCGCCATCACCTTTCCCACCTGCGGCGCGGTCAGGCAGGTGGGGATGCCCTCGCCGCCCAGCACCACGCCGATATCGGCTTTGGCAAGCGGGGTGATTCCCTCCTGCCCGAACAGCTTCACGGTACCTGCGTCCCTGTCGATCATGTCCAGGATCAGCTTAATGGTCGTGCTCTTGCCCGCGCCGTTCTCACCGATCAGCCCGCAGACTGTGCCGCCGGGCAGTTCGAGATCAATGGGCCCCAGCGCAAAATCCGGGTAGTACTTTTCAAGGCCGTGCAGTTCTAATGCGTTCATGGTTCATTCCTCCCACAGCAATTCCAACATTTCGGTCAGTTTCTGTTTGGTCAGCCCGCAGGGAGCCGCCAGCCGGACGGCTTCTGTCAGGTGTGCTTCGATTTTTTTCAGGTTTTCTTCCCGGAGCAGCTCGGTGTTTTTCGCTGCCACGAAAAAGCCCTTGGCGGGCACGGCGTACAAAAAGCCCTCCTGTTCCAGCTCATCGTAGGCCCGCTTTGTGGTAATAACACTGATGCGCAGGTCCCGCGCCAGCCCCCGGATGGAGGGCATAGCTTCCTCCGGCTGCAGTTCCCCGCTCAAAATCTGGTTCTTGATCTGGGTGTAGAGCTGCTCGTAGATGGGTGCACCGCTCTTGTTATCGATGAAGAGATTCATGTCTGCCGCCTCCGTTGCATCTGTATATTTACAGTATATACAGTAGATACACAATTGTCAATAGGCAGACACAAAAAAGCAGCTCTCCCGTTGGACGGGAAAGCTGCTTTTTTCATCTGATCAGGCTCTGACTGTGGGGCGGCTTAGTAGGCCACGCCCCAGTAGACCATCTTGCTGGCGGGCTTGCCGCAGCAGGGGCAGACATCGCTGAGGTGCTCCTGCTCAAAGGGCATGCAGCGGCTGGACAGGCCAGCCTCTTCCTTCATCTTCATCTCGCAGGCCAGGTCGCCGCACCACATGGTCTTGATGTAGCCGGTGTTGGCCTTTGCCAGCTCCTTCACCTCGTCCATGGTGGTGGCAGCCCAGGTGCGCTTTTCGCGGTTTTCCAGCGCACGCTGGTACAGATCCTTGCGCAGAGCCTCCAGCTGGGCGGGAATGGCGGTCTCCAGCTCGTCCAAGCTTACAAAGACCTTCTCGCGGGTATCGCGGCGCACCAGAACGCACTGGTTCTTTTCCAGATCCTTGGGGCCGATCTCAAGGCGCAGGGGCACGCCCTTCATCTCCCACTGGGCAAACTTCCAGCCGGGGGCGTTGTCGCTGTCGTCCAGCTTCACGCGGGCGTACTTGCTGATCTTCTCGGCCAGCTCGGCAGCCTTTTCGGAAACGCCGGGCTTGTGGGCGGCAATGGGCACCACCACCACCTGAATGGGGGCAATGGCCGGGGGCAGGATCAGGCCGTCGTCATCGCCGTGGGTCATGATGATAGCACCCACCAGACGGGTGGAAACGCCCCAGCTGGTCTGGAACGGATGATGCAGCTGGTTGTCGCGGCCGGTAAAGGTGACATCGTAAGCCTTGCTGAACTTGTCGCCAAAGTAGTGGCTGGTGCCGCTCTGCAGCGCCTTGCCGTCCTTCATCATGGCTTCGATGGTGTAGGTGGCCTCGGCACCGGCAAACTTTTCCTTGTCGGTCTTGCGGCCCTTCACCACGGGGATCGCCAGATCCTGCTCGCAGGTGTCTGCATAGCAGTTCAGCTGCTGCTGGGTCTCAGCCTCGGCCTCAGCAGCGGTCTCGTGGATGGTGTGACCCTCCTGCCACCAGAACTCGCGGCTGCGCAGGAAGGGACGGGTGGTCTTTTCCCAGCGCACCACGCTGCACCACTGGTTGTACTTCATGGGAAGCTCGCGGTAGCTGTGCAGCACGCGGGACCAGTGATCGCAGAACATGGTCTCACTGGTGGGACGTACTGCCAGACGCTCCTCCAGCTTGTCGGAGCCGCCCATCGTGACCCACGCCACCTCCGGCGCGAAGCCATTGACGAGCTCGCCTTCCTTCTGCAGCAGGCTCTCCGGGATCAGCACCGGCATAGCCACGTTCTCATGGCCGGTAGCCTTGAACCGGGCGTCCAGATCCTTCTGGATCAGTTCCCAGATGGCCTGACCATAGGGGCGCAGGATGATAAAGCCCTTCACACTGGAGTACTCCACCAGCTCTGCCTTTACGCAGATGTCGGTGTACCACTGTGCAAAGTTTTCTTCCTGACTGGTGATCGCCTGCACGAGCTTCTTGTTGTCTTTTGCCATTTTGTTATATCCTCCCAAGGCCGTGCGCCAAACGCTTTACGTTCCGCACGAACCATAATAAAGCCCCGTCTGCCTGCACGGCCGTGTGCCGCACTGCAAAGGCGGGGCTTTTGCCTAAAAGAATCAGTTCTGCGCGTGGCTGTCCACAAAGTTTACCACATCGCCTACGGTGCGCAGGGACTCGATGGCGTCATCCGGCACCTCGATGCCAAACTCGTCTTCCAGCGTCATCACCATGTCTACGATATCCAGACTGTCAGCCTCAAAATCGCTCATGATATCGCTTTCCAGCGTGATCTTTGCCGGGTCAACGTCCAGCTGCTCAGCCAGCAATGCACGGATTTTTTCAAAAGTATCCATTCCTGTGGTCTCCTTTTTGCAGTTGTATTGCATACGCGTACAGCCCGCCGTGCCCCGGAAAAAGCCTCCGGTATCCGGCACAGCCTTGCCTGCTGTACAAAGCGCTCTCTTTTTTTATATCCCATGCAGTGCGTATTGTCAAGCCCTGTTTTGCAGCAACTGAAGAAAATTGTCTGAAAGCTGCTTTTTCCCTTGACATCTCGTGCCGGTTTTTTTATCATTATAAAGTAATGAGTTTACAGGGACTGACCAGTCCCTTTTATAAGGAGCGATAAGCATGAAGCTTTCATTCACCAAAATGCAGGGCTGCGCCAACGATTATATTTATCTGGACTGCCGCACCTCCGGTGTGCCGGAGGAGATCGCGGCGCTTTCAGAGCGCTTGTCCCGGCGGCACTTTTCCATCGGCGCGGACGGCATCATCTGCATCTGCGCACCGGTCACAGCCGGGGCAGACGCCATGATGCGCATCTTCAATGCGGACGGCAGCGAGGGCAAAATGTGCGGCAACGGCATCCGCTGCGTGGCCGAGTGGTTGTACACTCACGGCGTTGCAAAGCCGAAGCTTGCCATCGACACCCTCAGCGGTTTAAAGACCGTTTCCCGCATGGGCGAAGGGCTGTGGCAGGTAGAGATGGGCACCTACACCGCCATGGCGGCGGCGCTGCCTGCCGTGAACATGGGCGAAGGGCCGCTGGTGGATCTGCCCCTTCAGGTGGAAGAGAACCTGTGGCGGGTGACCTGCATCAGCGTGGGCAACCCCCACTGCGTGACCATTGTGCCGGAGGTGGACAGCCTGAAGCTGGAGCAGATCGGCCCGGGCTTTGAGCACCACGAAAACTTCCCGGAGCGCATCAACACCGAGTTTGTGCAGGTGGTGGATGCCACCCACCTGAAGATGCGCGTGTGGGAGCGCGGCAGCGGCGAGACATGGGCCTGCGGTACCGGCACCTGTGCCACTGTGGCAGCCCTGACCGAGCTGGGCATCTGCCCCGCCGGGGAGGATGTCCATGTGCAACTGCGCGGCGGCGAGCTGACCATCCGGGTGCTGCCCGGCAAGCAGCTGCTGATGACCGGCGCTGCCGAGACCGTGTGCGAGGGCACGACCGAAGTGTAAATAAGAACCCCCTCAGTCGCCTGACGGCGCCAGCTCTCCCTTCGGGGGAACTGGCATCGAGCGAATGCGAGATGACTGAGAGGGTTGCACCAATAAAAGAAGCGAGGGAAAGTATCATGAAGATGAACAAGCATTACAACGAACTGAAGGCCAGCTACCTGTTCGTGGACATTGCCCACAAGGTAGCTGCATATCAGGAAGCACACCCGGAAAAGGAGATCATCCGTCTGGGCATCGGCGATGTGACCCAGCCGCTGGCAAAGTGTGTGGTGCAGGCCATGCGCGACGCTGCCGAGGAGATGGGCACCAAAGAAGGCTTCCATGGCTACGGCCCGGAGCAGGGCTACCCCTTCCTCAAGCAGGCCATTCAGGGCTACTACGCCAGCCGCGGCACCCAGCTTGCCGAGGACGAGATCTTTATTTCGGACGGCGCAAAGAGCGACCTTGCAAACCTGCTGGGGCTGTTCGATGTAGACAACACCGTGCTGGTACCGGACCCCGTGTACCCCACCTATGTGGACGATAACGTCACCGACGGCCGCAAGATCATTTACAGCCGCACCGGGCAGGAAAATGGTTTCCTCGGCATGCCGGACGAGAGCGTGAAGGCAGACATCATCTATATTTGCAGCCCCAACAACCCCACCGGCGCTGCCTACACCCGCGCACAGCTGAAGGCATGGGTGGACTACGCCCGCAAGAATGATGCTATCATCCTGTACGATGCCGCCTACGAGTGCTTCATCTCGGAGGGTGAGCTTGCCCGCAGCATCTTCGAGATCGAGGGTGCACGCCAGTGTGCCGTGGAGATCTGCTCCTTCTCCAAGATCGCAGGCTTTACCGGCACCCGCTGCGGCTACACCGTAGTGCCCAAGGAACTGGAGCGCGAGGGGATGAACATCAACAAGCTGTGGCTGCGCCGTCAGACCACCAAGTTCAACGGCGTGCCTTATGTGGTACAGCGCGCCGCTGCCGCCGTGTTCACCGAGAGCGGCATGGCCGAGATCCAGTCCAATCTGGACTACTACCGCCGCAACGCAAAGGTCATCGCCGATGCACTGGATGAGTGCGGTGTGTGGTACTGCGGCGGCAAGAACAGCCCCTACATCTGGCTGCGCTGCCCCGGCAACATGAAGAGCTGGGAGTTCTTTGACTGGCTGCTGGAAAACTGCGGCGTTGTGGGCACCCCCGGCGTGGGCTTCGGCGAGTGCGGCGAAGGCTACTTCCGTCTGACCGCCTTCGGCGATGCAGAAAAGACCAAGCTTGCCGCCGAGCGCATCAAGACCGCTATCAAGGCACTGTAAAACCTATAAAAATTGCACCCGCTGTCCGTTTTGGGCGGCGGGTGTATTTTTTTGCGCACCCTCTTGACAAGTCTGTATCTACTGTGTATACTGTACATATACAGACGAAACACAAGCGTCAAAGGAGCAGCCGATGGAACTGTTTATCAACAACAAAAGCGGCGCGCCCATCTATGACCAGATCTACAACCAGATCAAGCAGCAGATCATCAGCGGGGCTTTGCAGCCGGACGAGGCCATGCCCTCCATCCGGGGGCTGGCGCGGGATCTGCGCATCAGCGTCATTACCACCAAGCGCGCCTACGATGAACTGGAAAAAGAGGGCTTTCTTTACGCAGTACCGGCAAAGGGCTTTTTTGTAGCCCCGAAAAACACCGAGCTGCTGCGGGAAGAAAACCTGAAAAAGATTGAAGAACACCTTACCGAGGCCGTCCGCCTGTCCGCATCCTGCGGGCTGAGCAGGGAAGAGCTGCGGGAGATGCTGGAACTGCTGTGGGAGGGCTGAACATGAACGCACTGGAACTGCGGGGACTTACAAAGCACTATAAGGACTTTACCCTTGGGCCGCTGGACCTGACCCTGCCCGGCGGCACCATCTGCGGCCTGATCGGCGAAAACGGAGCGGGCAAGAGCACCACCATCCGGCTGATTCTGGACATGGTGCAGCGGGACGGCGGCACCGTGACCATCCTTGGCAGGGACAACCGCACTGTTTCCGTCCGCACCAAAGAGGAGATCAGCGTGGTGCTGGGCAGCGAGGGCATCCCCCTGTGCCTGAACGCGGTGCAGGCGGGCAAGGTAATGGCAGGCATCTACCGCAACTGGGACGCTGCCGTCTATGCGGAGCTGTGCCGGAAGTTCGGCCTGTCGGATAAAAAGCAGTACAAGGACTACTCCACCGGCATGAAGATGAAGCTCTGCATCGCCGTGGCACTGGCGCACCACCCGAAGCTGCTGCTGTTGGACGAAGCCACCAACGGGCTGGACCCGGTGGTGCGGGACGAGGTGACCGACCTGCTGCTGGACTTTGCCCGGGACGAAAACCACTCCATTCTCATCTCCTCCCACATCGTCAGCGACTTGGAAAAGCTGTGCGATACCATCGCCTTTCTGCACAAGGGCAGGCTGCTGCTCTGTGAGGAAAAGGACGCCCTGCGGGAGGAATACGCCCTGTGGCATGGCACGGCGGCGCAGCTGGCGGCACTGGATACGCCGGTGTACGGCAAGCGGGTCACCCCCTACGGAGCCGAGGCGCTTGTGCGCCGGGATGCAATGCCCGCCGGAGCAGAGCTTGCCCCGGTAAGCATTGAGGAATTGTTTGTACTGATGGTGAAAGGGGAGAACGTGCAATGAAAGGTCTGCTATTAAAGGATGCCTATCAGATGTGGAGCTACACCAGATGGATCATTCTGATGTCGGTGGCTATGATGCTGATGGGAACGTTTTTCATGAAGGAAGGTTCTAATTTCTTTATGTTGTACGGCGGACTTTTGCTGGGGATATCGCCCATGTCCTTACTGGCTTACGACCAGAACAGCCGGTTCAGCGCTTACAGCGCCGCCCTGCCGGTGACAAAAGAGCAGATCGTGGGCGGCAAATACCTCATTGGACTGTGCGGTATGGTGCTGGCGGAGCTGCTGAGTATGGCGGCGCTGGCAGCAGCACAGCTGCTCTGGGGTACAGTAACGGTGCAGATCACCGTGGCGACCCTGCTTCAGGTGGCGATGCTGACCCTGCTGGGTAACATTATCCTGCTGCCCCTGACCTACCGCTTTGGCTACGAGAAGGCAAAATATGTGTATTATCTTTGCATTGGCATGCTGGGAGGCTTGATGGGCATTGCGGTGTCCTCCGGTGGGATTCTGCTGAACAGCATCCTGCCCGCGCAGGGCTCGCTGCTGGTGCTGGTCGTAGTGCTGGCGGCGGCGCTGGCGCTGTATGCTCTCTCATGGCGGCTGTCCGTTGCATGGTACGGAAAGGCAGAGCAGTAAAATGAAGAAAAGTCAAATCGCAGGCATCCTGTTCGGCGTTGCCATGGGCGTTTTGTTCAGCGTGTCGATGGGGACAGTCGGTTTTGCGCTGGGCGCCGGTTTTGTCGGTCTGGGCACGGTGATGTTTGAAGGGCTGGATGACCCACAGGATAAAAAATAATATAAAAAGCAGGTGCACCGCATCTTTATCAAAAGCGTTGGCTTTTGAAAAGGCGGTGCACCTGCTTTTTGTTTTTTATTCTGCGCTGTACGCGCTGCCCATGATCCACGGGTTACTTGCGGAATATTTTGCGTGGTTGCGCAGGTAGGTGACCCATGCACCGTAGCCGTTGCCGGCCGAAAGGTGTACGCCGTCCGGTGCGGCGATCATCTCTTTCAGGTTGCCCTCGCCGTCAGCCAGTGCCTCCCACAGGTCCAGATAAACGCAGCCCTTGCTTGCAGCCAGCTGTGCCAGCTGCTCGTTCACGCCGCGCAGCACGTCCGAGGCAAGCCCCGGCTTCTTTTCCGCTGCCGCAGGCCGTACCGGCGGGATGGACTGCACATAAATAATGCAGTCCTCTCCCAGCGTCTGGCGCAGCTCGTCCAGCATCTGGCCGTAGTAGGCCAGAAAACGGTCAGATGCGCCCAAGGTGGTCAGGGTGTTGGTGCCCAGCAGGATATACAGCTTTTTGGGCTGCGCCGCTGCCAGCACATCCAGTGCCACCTCCTGCCCGCGGGTGGGGCTCTTGACGGCGGCGCGGTTGACGATGGCGTCCGGCCCCACACCCGTATAGCCGCAGATGAGCGCGCCGCTCAGATTGATCTGATAGTCCGAGAAGCCCACCGTCAGGCTGTCGCCCAGAAAGGCAGCGTCCGAAAAATAGCTCAGGTCTACCTGACCGCAGGTCGGCTGCCGGATAACACTGGCGTCATACGCCTTAATGGTATAAGCGCCATCGGTCTGCCGGGCGGGGCCGAAGCTTTCCAGCTGTACCGCCTGTGCCGTGCCGCTGCTATCGGCTGCACCCTCGCTGCCGCTGCCGGAAGCCGCCTCGCCCTGCATGGGCAGCGGTGCCAGAATGTTCTGTGCAATGCCGCCTGCGCCGGTCTGCGGGGTGCTGTCCTCTTCAACGGTTCCTTTTTCCAAGATGGCGGTCACCGCATAGGCGACCAGCAAAATGGCCACAATGACCCCCGCCAGCCGCAGTTTGCCGCTGATGCCCCCGCGTGTGCGCCGCCGGGGTGCCGAATGATACTCGTGTGAAATGCCCATATTCTCTGTCCAGCTTTCTGCATTTATCCCAACAGGCAGGTACTTCTGCCCGGTAATTTTGGAGTGCGCACCCATTTTATCATATTTTTTTTGCCTGTGCAACCAATTGGGTCTTGCATACAACAGGCAAAACGGGTACAATAGAATTGCAGCTTATTTTGCACATTTTACAAAAAGCAAATACACAAGCTGCAAATATTTTTGTGTCAGTTGCGGCAGATGGCTGTTTTGCCGTCCCGGTCCGTTGGCAGTGCAGGGCCGACAGACCACTTTACCGGACGGTGCGGAAAGCCGTTTGCCCGGCAGCGGACACATTTTATTATGATCTGAAGGAGGTTTCCATGGCCAAGAATATCATCATTGGTCAGAGCGGCGGCCCTACCGCCGTGATCAACTCCAGCCTTGCGGGCGTATACAAAGCCGCCCGCAGTCTGGGTGCAGACAAGGTGTACGGCATGAAGTACGGCATCGAGGGTCTGCTCAAGGAGGAGCTGCTGGAGCTCAACGTTCTGCTGGATGACCGCATGAGCATCGAGCTGCTCAAGCGTACTCCGTCCAGCTATCTGGGCAGTTGCCGCTTCAAGCTGCCCGACCCGGACACCGATGCCACCCCGTTCGTCAAGCTGTTCACCCTGTTTGACAAGTACGACATCTGTGCCGTGTTCTACATCGGCGGCAACGACTCGATGGATACCATCGCAAAACTGTCCCGCTACGGGCAGCAGGTGGGCAGCAATGTGCGGTTCATCGGTGTGCCCAAGACTATCGACAACGATCTGTGCCTCACCGACCACACCCCCGGCTACGGCTCTGCCGCAAAGTACATTGCTACCATCTTAAAGGAAGTCATCCGCGACTCCTCGGTGTATAACATCCGCAGCGTGACGGTGGCCGAGATCATGGGTCGCCACGCAGGCTGGCTGGCCGGTGCGGCCTGTCTGGCAGGCGGCGAGGACTGCGAAGGCCCCGACCTGATCCTGCTGCCGGAAGTACCCTTTGATCAGGACAAGTTCCTTGCCCGGGTGGACGAGCTGCAGCGGGTAAAGTCCAACGTTATCATCGCAGCCAGCGAGGGCGTAAAGACTGCAGACGGCACCTACCTGTGCGATCTGGTATCCACCGCCGGCCAGCTGGACGCTTTTGGCCACAAGGCCATCCTCAGCGGCACCAGCCGTTACCTTTCGGAGCTCATCCACGACAAGCTGCAGTGCAAGAGCCGTGCCATCGAGTTCTCCACCCTGCAGCGCTGCGCCAGCCATTTGGCCAGCCGCACGGATGTGAACGAGGCCTACGCCGTTGGCGGTGCCGCCGCCGCTGCTGCCTTTGCAGGCGAGAGCGGCCGTATGATCGCCCTCAAGCGGGTCTCCAACTACCCGTACCAGTGCATCACCGAGTCTGTGGATGTGCAGCAGGTGGCAAATCTGGAAAAGAAGGTTCCGCTGGAATGGATCACTCCGGACGGGATGCAGGTGACCGAAGCCTTTGAGGAGTATGCCCGTCCGCTGATCCTGGACGAGGTGACCCCTGTGTATGTGAACGGTACCCCCCGCCACATCCGTCTGTGATCTGCCTTTCCCTTCCGCGTCTGTTTTCGTGCGACTGCACGTTTTTATAGCCGAAACAGAAAAAACAAAAAAGGAGAAATCATCATGGGAAAAAACGCAATTGTCGGTCAGTCCGGCGGCCCCACCTCTGTCATCAATGCCAGTCTGGCGGGTGTCTTTGAAAGCTGCAAGAACCGCGGCGCAGACGTTGTGTACGGTATGTGCAACGGTGTTGCCGGTCTGCTGGAGGAGCGGGTGGTGGATCTTTCCACCCTGCTGACCGATGACTTGGACATCGAGCTGCTCAAGCGCACCCCGTCCAGCTTTCTGGGCAGCTGCCGCTATAAGCTTCCCGACTGGCGGGATGACGAGGCGGTGTACAAAAAGCTGTTCGCCATTCTGGAAAAGCTGAACATCGGTTACTTCTTCTATATCGGCGGCAACGACTCCATGGACACCATCGGCAAGTTGGCTGACTATGGCCAGCGCGTTGGCAGTGACATTCGCTTTATGGGTGTGCCCAAGACCATCGACAACGACCTGATGGTCACCGACCACACCCCCGGTTATGGCTCTGCCGCCAAGTACATTGGCGTTGTGATGAAAGAGATCATCCGCGACGCCACCGTGTACGGCACCAAGTACGTTACCGTGGTGGAGATCATGGGCCGCAATGCCGGCTGGTTGACCGCCGCCGCCGCACTGGCCAAGAGCGACGATTGCGAGGGCGTGGACATGATCTGCCTGCCCGAGGTCCCCTTCAACGTGGAGCGCTTTGTGGAAAAAGTGCGTGTGATGCAGGAAAAGAAGCCCAGCATCGTTATTGCCGTGTCCGAGGGCGTAAAGCTGGAGGATGGCCGCTATGTTTGCGAGCTGGCGGACGATGTGCACGCCGTGGATGCTTTCGGCCACAAGGCACTGACCGGTACCGCACGGTATCTGGCCAATGTGGTGGCCCGCAATCTGGACACCAAGACCCGCTGCATCGAGCTTTCCACCCTGCAGCGCTGCGCCGGTCACCTGACCAGCCGCACCGACATCACCGAGGCCTATCAGGTGGGTGGTGCTGCCGCCAAGGCAGCCTTTGAGGGTGTTACCGGCCAGATGGTTGCCCTGAAGCGCATCTCCAACAATCCTTACCAGTGCACCACCGAGCTGCATCCCATCAGCGAGGTCGCCAACCTGGAAAAGAAGGTTCCCCTGAGCTGGATGAACAACAACCATACCCAGATGACCGAGGACTTCTTGGACTACGCCCGTCCGCTGATTCAGGCCGAGCTGACCCCGCTGTACATCGCCGGTCTGCCGCACCACATCTACATGAAGAACCAGAAGTGATTTTCTCCTGACCTGTTTTTGTCAGGCTGAAAAGCCCTCCCGCCCGGACGCTGTGAAGCGCACCCGAGCGGGAGGGCTTTTGTGATCTCTGCCTTTATTTCTTCTTTTTTTGCGCCCAGCCCAAATTATGGGTTGACAAATTGCGCTTTCAGTGGTAACATATACAGGCAGTCCACACGACTGCAAAAATGAATATGGGCGTGTTCCCGAGTGGCCAATGGGGACAGACTGTAAATCTGCTGCTTTCAGCTTCGGTGGTTCGAATCCACCCGCGCCCACCAAACAAGAAAAATCCGAACCTGTTTCCGATTGGAGAAGGGTTCGGATTTTTCGTTTTCTTCGGGTACAACAATGAAGGCTCCCGTGGACGGTGCAAAACTCCGATACCTTGTCATAGACCGTAAGCCGATAACAAGATTTGGAGGGTATGATTATGAAGTACGATGAAAGAGCCTGCAAGTTTAATATGGACACTGGCTGCGTGGAACTGCTGCTCCGGGATGGGAGAATGATCTCCATTGACTGCACCGGGGTCGAGGATGCACTGAATGTGACTATGGCACAGCAGACGGAATTGGACTACCTTATCTACAATGACCCGCTGAGCTATGCCGATTTGATTCTGAACGGTGACCCAGAGGAATATTTGAAAAATGCAGCCGGGAGCCATGGGCTAGAAGATTAAGGGCAAAAAAATAAGAGGTGTGCCCAACTGGACACACCTCGGTGAGATACATCTATATAAGGCAGGGCGTTCCCTTTACTGGGAGCGTCCTGCTGTTTTTATGCGGCAACAGGCAAGGCTTGTAGTGCTTCCTGCTCTTTCAGCCATTCCTCATATTCACGCTGGCCTTCCTCGCTGTTGAAAAACTCAACCATGGAGGGATAAAAGCAACGTGCAAGGGTCTTGATTGCTTCATCCGGGTAGCCGGATTTGTTTGACTTCTTCTTTTTGTTCAAATAGTATCCTCCGAAACTCAAAGTTCCATATCCTGACCACGCTTACGGTTTTGCTGCGGCACATTCATGGTGTGCTCCTGCTTGGGGGCAAGAATCTTTTCCAGAAAGCCACGCACCAGTTCGGGCGCACGGTGGAGAGCATCCAGATAGGGTTTCACGTCGTACC
>ERZ779890.2997-NODE-2997-length-15495-cov-3.567163_pt1 | contig 15495 bp, 12 predicted proteins | sample MGYA00511553_ERZ779890 | MGnify/ENA primary metagenome ERZ779890 (study PRJEB29588, sample SAMEA2152064) | human gut metagenome | biome: human gut; feature: human-associated habitat; material: faeces | place: Denmark | collected 2008/2010 ...
ATGCTCTTGGGAGTTTTACCGGACAGCAATAATAATTATAATAATGTGTTCAGCTGTTTAACCCAAATCGGTCATTGGGTCGTAAATGGCGTCTTTTTGTTATTTCTAAAACATCTTTTCTGGATATTGTCCAGTTTCACCGAGTTTGGCAAACTTCTCTACCACGCCTGGACGATCTTCTGGGTATGTTACTCCAAACCATTTTGACGTGGTGTCAAGCACTTCGCATGTAGCCTCGCCTTTCTTGATAAGATGGTCAACCATGAGAGGGATGAAGAATTCGCTCTTCAGGTTCTCCTGATTCTTGGGGTCAGAGAGGAACGCCTTGAAAAACTCTTCGCTATGTTTGAAGTAATCAGGGGTAAATCCCCAGAAATTCATGCTCACTGGTGTTGTGTCAGGAATGGCAACCCATTTGCCGTCTTCGTCAAGATACTCTACTTTGCCGTTGTGACGTTCTATCTTTGTGCGCTCCACAACAGACGTGAGGTGATGGGTATTCTCGTCATATTCACACACGCCGCGGCTTACGGTACCGCTGTCGCTCAGCGTGTTGTCAACGCGGAAGCCTACCATGGCATATTTGCCTTTGCTACCTTCTGGCAGTTCGCTCAAGAACTTGCCCATAACCATAAAGGAATCTCTGTCGTAGAAATCATCACAGTTGATGACGGCAAACGGTTCCTTTATGATATCTTTTCCCATCATGACAGCGTGGTTGGTACCCCATGGTTTCTGGCGTCCTTCTGGCACAGTGAATCCCTCTGGAATGGCGTCAATTGACTGGAAGCAAAGGTCACATGGAATATGTCCTTCGTATTTTGCAAGGATTTGCTGGCGAAACTGTTCTTCAAAGTCTTTGCGTATCACCCATACGATTTTGCCGAAGCCTGCCTTGATGGCATCGTAGATGGAGTAGTCCATAATTGTTTCGCCGTGAGGGCCAAGGGTGTCTAATTGTTTTAAGCCTCCGTAGCGGCTACCCATGCCTGCGGCGAGGAGAAATAGTGTTGGTTTCATGTTGCTGTGATTGTTATTTAGTGTTTAATAGTTGCTTGGGTGTCAATATTTGCTTTTGAATAAAAGCAGAAGCGTTAATTGCTTACAAAGATAAGCTTTTTTATTAGTTTTATGTGTATTTTGTTGACAGAAATTGTATTGTTTGTGAAAAAACTTGCGCTTGACAGGGAATTTGCGCATAGTTATCTGCGTGTAACAAGAACATACAGTATGACAGGCACGCCAAAAAGTGGCGTGACCACATTGAGCGGAATAAGTGTGCCGTCAGATGGCAGACTGCATACCCAGTTGCATGTGAGTCCGATTATTCCGCCGAACAGAAGGGTCAGTGGCATCAGTGTGCGGTTGTTTGCTGTGCGTGAGACCATCCTTGTGATATGTGGCACGGCAAGCCCTATGAATGAGATCGGGCCGCAAAAGGCGGTGGTGAGAGCAGAGATTAATCCTGTAGATATCAGCATGGTGTTGCGTATGCGCTTGATGTTAAATCCAAGGTTACAGGCATAACGGTTGCCGAGCAGCAGTGCGTTAAGTGGTTTTATAAGTGTGATGCAGAATACCGTACAAATCGTCATGGCTATGCTGAAAAAAGGCATGGCCTTAAGGCTCACCCCACCAAAATTGCCCAGTCCCCACATCACGTAGCTGTGTACCCCCTGCTCGGTGGCAGAGTAGTTGAGCAGTGAGATGACCGATGAGGTGATGTAGCTTATCATTATACCTATTATCAGCAGGGTGATGTTGCTTCTTACGTAGTTGGCAAGCAATGCCAGGAGGGCGATGATTGACAATGCACCGGCAAATGCGGCCGCCACAATGAGCAGAAACCCACTCAGCACGGCTCCCATTGTCACGACACTGCCACCCAACAGCAGCATTACAATGGCCACACCAAGACTCGCTCCGCTGTTGACTCCAAGAATAGAGGGGTCGGCAAGGGGATTTTGAAACAATGTTTGCAAAACCAGTCCGCTTGCCGCTAATGTCGCACCGCACAGCAGGGCTGTCAAAGCTTGCGGCAGACGTGATTCTATAATGATATATCTTGTTACAGGGTCTGTCTCGGCTCCCGTCAGCGCAGACACAATCTTAACAAACGGTAGATGCACCGAACCGCAAAAGATGTTAAGAGCCAACAGAAAAACAAGAACAAGGCTTGCGGTGGTAAACAATATGGCTGGGTGCGAGGAATGCTTCATTTCAGCGGAGAATAGAATTTCGACTTGTGGTCAGGCAGCAGTTGCGGATGAAGAATACTGATAAGGTCAGCCAGAAGAATGTCAGGTCTGAAGGGTGCCTCGTCATAGAACGGCACTTTCAGGGTGTTGCATCCAAATACCTTGCGGGTCTTGAAAGCCCTGAAGTTGTGGTATGCGCTGTTCTCTTTGTTGAGTGAGGAATAGGTAAAGTCTTCATTTTGTCCGTATTTGATAATCCATACGTCGGCATCAAGAGCACGAGTCATAACACTCTCCAACGACAAGGCCTGGGTTCCGCTTGTCTTTTTGTCACCGATGCTGTAGTCTGCTCCTGCATCGCTGAACAGCTCACCGTAGATGCTGTTACCTCCGGGCATATACCATGTCTTGGCGTTGAGCATGTCAACCAGCAATTTAGGGCGTTGTCTGATGGTGTCGGTTTTATGCTTCAGCGACAGGTAATTGTTTTTTATCTCGTTGAACAGCTGCTCGGCTTCTTGTTCCTTCCCTATGAGCATTCCGTAGAATTTAATCCACTCCGCCCTGCCCAATGCAGATGTTTCCATATAGTCTGCACACTCAACGATAGGAATGCCTGTTTTCTCGATTACTCCATAGCTTGTGCCCTTGAATGGCGACATGAGTATTGCATCGGTGTTCAGTTGCATAATGCGCTCAGTGCTGGGGTTCATGCTACTTCCTGCATCGCATATTTTCTTGTCTGCAATCTGTCGTCTGACCGTACTATCCATAATGTAGCCTACGTCACATACACTGCCGATACAGTCAAGTGCACCCAACATCTTGAAAAGACTTGCATGTACAGAGGTGCTTACGCACATTTTTTTCAGCGGAGTTCTTATTACAGTGGTATTGGCGGGCAGTGTTGCAGGCATGTCAGCCACATCCTCTACCAGAGCATATTGGTGCAGTGTGGTGTTATCGGCCCACGGGTCAGCTATAGTCACCAAGGTGTATCCCGCATGGCGCTCAATATGCAGCAGCTGGCTGTATTCAAGGCGCAGTGTGTCGTTTGAATGCTGTCTGGTGGAAACGTTGCCACACGAACACAAAGAGACACAAATTATTGTTGCAAACAGGATTCTTGCTATAGCTTTCATCGAATATCGGAGTAAAAAGATGTTTTCCCCGCCATGTGGTATAATGACATAGCGGGGAAACGGATATGTTGTTAGAAGAAGATTACTGTGCCGGGGTTTACACCACAGACAAACATGTCGAGTTTCGTGCCGTTGCTGTCATAGCGCATCACACGGCCGTTGCCTTCATAGTCAGGGTAGATATTTCCGTTACCGTAGTCTTTGGAGACATACGAGGTGATGTAGACGTCACCGTTGGCGGGATTGACTGCAATGGTGTATGGTGAGAACGGCAGCTCGCTCGGAGTCCATGTGCTGACTGATTTTTTGTTCAGATCATAGACAGAGTATGTAACGCCAGAAGTGGAGTAGAAATTATTGTCAACAAGGTAGAGCTTGTTGAGGCCGATTGCCATGTATGTAGCATCGGCAATCTTGACTGTCTTGCCGTCTGTGCCAAGAGTGTATACGGCAGGGTTTTCATCGTAGCCGCTATAGTCTGCATTGTATTTGCCAGAGCACAACAGGAAGAGAGATTTGTCGTCTGTGGTAAGGTCAACAGGATTGGTAGGCACTGTAAAGGTGGTCATTTTGATGAAGTTGGCGAGGTTGATTGCGGTCACGGTGCTGCCCGACCCGTAGCCGGAATTTGCTACATAGAGAATGCCGTTCATAACAGCCATGCCTTCGGGATAAGCATCGGTGGCTATCGTGCCGGCTACGCTGTAGTTGACAGTATCAATTTTGGCTACTTTGCTTTCGGTGAATGATGTTACGTAGATATATCCGTTGTCTGCTTTGATACATCTCGCACCATTCAAGGTAATTCTCTTGATGCTTCTTGCAGTCTTGGCGTCAACCACTTCAACGATGTTTTCATCGTTGTTGGCGATGTATAGTTTTGAACCGTAAACAATGCCATCGTTTGAAGTGCCGGAGAGTGCACGTTGGTTCACGTTCTTGAAGATACCGTTGGTGCATGTCTTTGTTTCTGGGTCGTATGCGGTAAGGTCACCGTTGATACCTTTGTAGGAGTTTCCCTCACTCAGGATATATACGCCCTTTATATTTTCCGGTTTCTTGTTATCACCAGATTTGCCTTCATTGTCATCGCTACATGATGCAAGGCAGAAAGCAGCGACTGCAAGCAGTGTTAATTTCCAGATGTTTTTCATGTCTTTTGTTTTAAGTGTTTGTAAGTAAAAAATATGGTAACAGATAGCATGACTTTGACAAAGTCAGAAGTCACCCATCTGTCGCAAAGTTGCGCAATGCAGAGCAAAGATTAGCTTCGCAGACCTGAATGCCCGCAGGTGCTTGTAGAGGCAAAGCGTAGAAGGCAGACTGGTGTTCTGGCTTGTTCCGCATGGTGCGCCTTCCCGACTGGTGCAAGTGTGCTGTTACTTACAGTCAGTGGCGTTTTTATGTGTACCATGTATAATGGAATATACAGCAGCGGGTACTGCTCCTGATTTTAACAGGATTCCCTTTTCGCCGGTTGTTGGCGAATGCCCTGAATGCGTGGGCATGTCTGTCTTGCACTTGCAAAAATACGAAAAAAGCCTGTAACGGGAAGCCGTTTGCGGTGATTTTTAACTCAAATCGGTAGGCCGCACGGCGTGAAACGTGCATAATGGCAGGCTGTGAAAAAACAAGCTTCAGAACGAACAGGCTATGGTTGTTCTCCAACTGCGCCCTGGCATCGGATAGTGGGCGATGATTTCGTATTGCTTGTTAAGAATGTTGCTTATCGTCATGGAAAATCTTATCTCCTCGCAAAACTTTGGCTTGACGGTCTTGGATGCGGTGAGTCCGAATTCTGCATAGCCAGCAATCCGTGTCCCCTCGCTGTGGGCACTGGTTGCCCACTTGGCACTTTGTCCGTTGGAATCGATTGAAATGTTAGCCCAAGGGTTATCCCAACTCATAGTGAGGCTGAACGTGTGGAGCGGCTGGTATGCAATTTGTCTGTTATAGGTGGCAGATGTCTTACTGGACTTGTCGGTAGCGTGCTGATAGGAGTATTGCCCCCTTATCGTAATGCGGTGGTCGGGGTTTATGTCGTGCGACAAACTTGCAGTGACGTCCGTGCCCTTGACTATTACCTTTGAGGCATTGATGTTTTGCCAAATAAATAGGTTTATCGGAACAGACACAATCTTGTCTGTAATCTTGTTGTAGTATCCGTCAATGGAGAATGCTGCTGTAGTGTGTTTGTCAAGCCGCCTTGCTGTTGCAATACCTATATTCCACATGGCGGTCTGTTCGGGCCGAAGATTTTTGGCTCCTAAATGATAGTAGTAAAGGTCGCTGAATGATGGCATCCGGAAAATCTTCTTCCACATCAACCTTAAGTTTATGTCTTTGGCGGGTTTAAGTGAAAGGCTGGCTGACGGTGTCCACCTATGGTAGTTCCGCCCACTTGCGCCGACATGGGTTTTGTTTATGTAGTTTGAGTTGAGCATGCGTGCGCTTGCATAGATAAATCCACCGTTCCATCGCGCTGAAACCGTGTTTAGAACGGAGTGGCGGCATGGTCGTTGGTTAAGCGTCATTGCGGAGCAACTGTTGAGTGAGTTGAAGATGTAGTCTGTGGCGCATGAGAACGCCCAGTCCTGATGTGGCTTCCACAGGGCAGCGTTACTCAGATACCCCTCGCGTTGCCAATACTTTGCGTCCATTATGTGGTCTTGATATAGGTGGTCGCGGTAGTCTGATGATGCCCAGTCCCATTTTGCTGTACTTTTCAGTTGCCATTGCTTTCCTAACTGGCCGTGGTATTTTAAGTGTACGAACGTGTTGCGCTCTCTGAGATTCTGTTTGCTTTCTGACGTATAATACCTCACAATGCCTGGCAACTGCCTGTCGTTGTCATAATAGTAGGTTTTGACCGACAGTCGCTGTCTGTCGTTAAATCTGTATGAGGCTGATATTTCGGCATGGCCTTGGTTCATCAGGGAGTGTGTGCGGCGTTTGTGAATGCGTTCGGAGATGTTGTATATGGTGAAGGGGTAGTCGTTTTCGGCATATAGATAGTCCATGGTGACAGAGAGGTTAAGTCTGCCAAACCCTTTGTCAGCCTTGATGGCGGGGTTTGTATATCCCCAAGCGCCGAGTGTTGCCTGGGCATTGATGTGAAAACCTGTGTCTGAGCGCATTTGGGTGGTGATGTCAATTAGAGAGGGCAGAGTGGCGTTGCGTGCCGTGACGAATATGTCGCTTCCATCGCCTGTCTGCAAGGTTATGGTGCTGATTCCGTTAAGGGTATACCGTTGGAGGTCTATCTGACCTGTCTGTATGTTGCTGACAGCCGCTCCATCATAGTTGACAGCTGTAAACTGTGCTCCGAGTCCCCTAATGCTGGCGGTCTTCATGCCACCTGCACCACCATAATCGCGCAAGGTTACTCCTGCCATATGTTTAAGCACATCGCTGATATTCGCATAGCCAAAAGTCGCCATTTCATCTGACGAAACGGTCTGCTTAGGTATAGTGGCATCTATGGCACGTAGTGCAGATTTGCCGTGTATGTTGACCTCCTTCAGTCGGGAGTCTCTGACCGTGCTGTCTGGAGGTGCGGTGGCTTGCATACTGGCGGGGCAAAGCGTTGTCATCGCCAAAGTCAGTAGCAGATAGCGGAGTGTGGGGTAGCAAGACATTGGTTTGACGTGATTATCTGTATTCAAACATCTGTCCGTTTACAGCGATTCCTTCGGCATTGATGTGTAGGCGCATGTCGTGGTGGGAGTTGGAATAGAGAGTAACGCTGGCTTTGCCTGTTTCATCGGTTACAAGCGAGGGGTTCCAGTAAAGCGTGCGGCGGTGGTCGCTTGGCTGGGGTATGTCCTTGAGACGGTAGTCCGGGCTATAGAATTCATCACATCTTGAATAGCCGTGGATAGTGGCATTACGTGTCCCCTTTTTGTAGTATTCTATTTCATCTTCCGTCTCTCTTGAGAATAGGAAGGCGATGGCATTATACGAAGAATTTGTAAGTTCCCCAAAAACATTTTTTCGTTCGTCATACAGCGGCCCAATCGTTTTTTTGACTATGTTGTTGGCAGTGTTGATGTCCTCTACGATGACCAATGACCGGAAGCTGTGCATGGACAGCGTGGGGTCTAACTGTATTCTGCGCCCTTCCTGTATTTTGTCGATGTTAGCGAACGTCAGTAGCTTTCTGCCGTTGTAGAATGTGGATTTGTCGCCGGGGAAATATTCGAATGAAGGATTGACGGTGGCAAGCCATTCATATAGGTTGGGAATGCTGTTGCCTTGATCAAGGTATTTGTCCAGTTCCGCAGGAATATTGTAGTAATAGGTCGCCCCTTGTTTGGCTTTTATTTCTGCTGCTCCTTTCTTTATTCCTGAATTGGGATCATAGCCGAAGGTCGCTTTCTGTCCTTTGATGCTGACATCACCCAGTTTGATAAGCTTGCCGATAACATCAGGAATGGTATCTTTCCATTCAAAGGTCGTGGCGGGCTTGGCTATGGCATTGGCACGGACCTGCTCTTGAGGCACGCCTCCGGCTATGGCCCACGGCTCGTAGGGTTTTGGTGATGGGGAGAAATTGCGTTGGATTCGCAGATTTGTGTACACTCGCTTGTCTTTGTTATTAGTCACGGTGATAATAGATGGGGCATCACCGTAGAACTCTGGCAACTCTAAGGCATAGCGGCCGTTGTTGTCGGTGTTGGCAGAATAGACTTTGGTTCCTTCGGCTGTGTTAAGCAGGAAGTTGACAGACAGTGTTTCGCCTTTCTTGAGTATGTTCTTTACAGCGGCAGTTTTAGTAACGTCGCCAAAAAGGAGCAGGCCGTTCTCAACTGGCTGTTTGAGTTGCAGTGGCTCTGTCCATGACATCTGTTTCCATGAGTAGCGCCTCCATCCCTGTACCATCAGCAGCAGGTCAAGGTCGTGCATACGTTTTGGGTCGTTGTCTGCAAAGTAATATTCGGGTTGATGAATGTATCCTTTCAACTCGGAGGCAAGAAGCATGTCGGTTTTCAGGCTGTGATAGTCAGGGGCGGTTTCAGTGCCGGCATCTCTCACGCTGAGCGAAAAGTCTCCTTGAAGAGGCTTGTTGTCTGCTCCTTCCAGCGAGATGTCGAGTACAACGGGTGAAAAAGGACTGTAAGAGTCTTCGTTCTGTGAGATATGCATCTTGGGATAGGAAGTGGTGGGAGAATGCCATACTAACCTCTCGCTCAAAATCTCGCCATGCGGTGTAAACAGTGTAATCTGGTTTATGCCATCCCCAAGTTGTTCAGGCCTGATGCTTATGACACTGTCTGTAGCTGGCACAAGGCTTTGGAAGTGGCACAGCCGTGACCTGCACACCAGGCTTATGCCCAAAGTGTCGTGTTGCAATTCTTTGGAGGCGGTGATGCTAACGGTAATGCTGCTGTCAGCGTGTTGTGTTACGTGAAGGTCAGCACCGATGGTGCGTGGCATTGGCAGTTGAAAGTGTGCGGTGGGGGCGGTAGATGTCACGGCGTAACCGTTCTGTGCCGTTGCCGGAAGTTGGAAAACGCCCATTCCATCGTGTGATGTATGGGAAGATGTTATGACTTTTCCGTTATTGTCAAATATTATGATGCTGTCGTTAAGAGGCAATCCGTCGGTATCGGTAAGCTTATAGGCAACGGTTGATTTAAAGCCTGCCGTAATGTTGCCCCCTTCTGGATAGAAGGTGAGCATGGCGTTGCCTTCCTTTTGTGTGGACGCACTTATAAGTGGTTTGGGTTCAGTGCGTACCAGATTGTTAGGCTTGTTGTATTTGTATTCGGTCTCACTGACGGTCAGATTGTTGAAGTTGGCGGTGTCTGTCGGTTCCTCGTAGAGAGGAATTGTTCTGCTGAAAATGAACGAGTCGTCCCAGTTGAGCATGGCACGGGTGTAGCCACGAATTTCGTAAAAACCTGACTTGTAGATTGCAGAGTCAAGTTTGATGTCACCGTATGTGCGGCCGTTGATGATTGGGAGAGTCTTGCGTTCCACGACTTGCCCGTGTGGACTTAAGAGCTCAACATAAAGCACTTTGCTAAGGTCGGTGGGCAAAAGGGTTGAGGCCCTAAACACGTAGGCTTTAAACCAGATTGTCTCTCCGGGCAGGTAGCCGTTGTTGTCAAGATGAAGATACACTTTCTCCTGTGTATAGAGTTTGTCGAATGCGTTGATGTTCTTCCTGAAGGCATTGAGGCGCATAAGGGCGGTGGTGTCGTGCTGGCCGTACATGGCGGCTGATAACAGCAACAGCAAGATGGATAATAGAGGCCGCATTGTTGGTAGGATTTTTACGTGTAGGTATTTGATTGCAAATATAAGGTTTTTTTTCGTTTAAACCCAATTCGGTCGTTAGGACTTATTGTATTTTGAATTTTTAGGAGAGCAGATGTCGCTTGCTGTTTTTGTGAGTCATAGCGGGCTATTTCGAGCAAAAAGCAGGCGTCAGATGCCTTATAAAAAACAAAAGACGATAAGAAGTTATGAAAAAATATCAAATACGACCTAATGACCGATTTGGGTTAAATCCTACTACCAATATTAGTTCTAAACAAACAACCTTACAAATATGAAAGAACTACTCACACGCCTCATTGCCGGCGAAAACCCCACACGCGAAGAAATAAAACAGGTGATGCTTAACATCACCGAAGAGAAATATCCCAACGAACAGATTGCCGCCCTGCTCACGGTCCTGCAAATAAAGGGCATCACCCCCGACATCCTCCTCGGATTTCGCGATGGGCTGATGCAGACAGGCATCCCCGTTGACCTCAAACCCTACAAGGTGCTTGACATCGTGGGTACCGGTGGTGATGGCAAAAACACATTCAACATATCAACTTGCGCATGCTTCGTGGCAGCAGGAGCAGGATGCAAAGTGGCAAAACACGGCAACTATGCCGCCACCTCCGTTTCGGGGGCAAGTTCGGTGCTCGAAAACCACGGAGTGAAATTCCAACGCAACCCAGAAGAACTGCGCCGCAGCCTTGAGCAGTGCAACTTCACATATCTTCACGCCCCGTTCTTCGCCTGCGGAATGAAGTTTGTCGCCCCCATACGCAAGGCGCTCGGCATCCCCACATGCTTCAATCTGCTCGGCCCGCTTGTAAACCCATGCCACCCTACATATCAACTGCTTGGCGTGGCCACCATTGGGCAGGTACGCCTCTATCACAACACTCTCAGCCAGATTGACGTGAAATATGGCATTGTCAACAGCATTGACGGCTATGACGAGATATCAGGCACCAGCAACTTCAAGGTGCAGACACGCGACAGCGAGATAATAATTTCACCCGAAGACCTCGGCTTCAGCCTCATCAAACCCGAAGAAATATACGGGGGCAACACTCCACAAGAAGCCATGAAAATCTTTGACAATGTGCTCAACAACCAAGCCACCCCGAGCCAGACCAACGTGGTAATCGTCAATGCGGCCTACGGCATCAGGCTCACAACCGACAAACCGATAGACGAGTGCATCGACATGGCACGCGAAAGCCTGCAAAGCGGCAATGCACTCAAATGTTTCAGAAAATTTGTGGAACTCAACAGCTAAAGAACATGTCAACCATTCTCGAAGAAATATGCGCACATAAGCGCATGGAGCTTGACCGAACTAAAGAGACCGTCAGCCCACGAGAACTCTACCGCAAGGTGGAGCGCATCATGGTGGACAACGGTGCGGCCACCGCTTCTCTAAGCAAGGCTCTCGCCTACTCGCCCACAGGCATCATTGCCGAGTTTAAGCGCAAATCACCTTCCAAAGGGTGGATACACCAAGATGCGACCCCCATTAGTATTACTCCCAGCTACCAAAAAGCAGGAGCCACTGCTCTGTCGATTCTAACTGACAAGGAATATTTTGGTGGCAGCCTTGACGACATCCGCTCATCGCGTCCTCTGGTAAACATTCCCATATTGCGAAAGGAGTTCATTGTAGACGAGTATCAGATATTTGAAGCCAAGGAAGTGGGAGCCGATGCCATACTTCTGATTGCAGCCTGTCTCACTCCAGAACAATGCAGAGGGTTTGCCCACACCGCCCGTCAGCTAAATCTTGAGACTCTGCTTGAAATCCACAGCAAACAGGAGTTGGACTACCTCACCCCTGACATCAACGTGGTGGGAGTAAACAACCGTAATCTCCATGTTTTCAAGACCGATATCAAAACCTCGTCAGAACTGGCACACGAGATTCCAGAAGAGTTCGTGAAAATAAGCGAAAGCGGCCTCTCTACTCCCGAAGACATCAAATCGCTCCGTCTCTGTGGCTATCGGGGGTTCCTTATTGGCGGACACTTCATGAAATCCCCAGACCCCGCAAGCGAACTGCGAACTCTTGTCAACGCACTGCAATAAGTCGCGCAATACCATATATAACACACCATGCAACAAAACATGACGATAAAAGTATGTGGCATGCGCCAGGCAGACAACATCCTTGAAGTGGAGAACCTGGGTGTAGACTTGATAGGTTTCATCTTCTACCCCCCTTCGCCACGCTTTGTGTCCGAAAAACCAGCCTATCTGCCTATGCGCGCCAAACGTGTCGGGGTGTTTGTCGATGCTGGCACCGACTTTATCCTTTCGCACACCAACTACTACCAGCTCGACTTCATACAGCTCCACGGCAAAGAAACTCCCACTGTATGCAAGGAACTGAAGAGACTCATGCCTAACATCAAGATAATAAAGGCATTCAGCGTCAGCGACAGGCAGAGCATTCTCCAGACCGCTGACTACGAGGGAGCTGCAGACTGCTTCCTCTTTGATACCGCCACAAGACTTAAGGGAGGAAGCGGGCAGGTCTTTGACCACTGTCTGCTTGACAACTACAACGGACACATACCATTTCTGTTGAGCGGAGGCCTTTCACTCGAAAACCAGCCTCAGACCATGACAATCAGGCACCCCATGCTAATGGGCTATGACCTCAACAGCCGCTTTGAAACACTGCCAGCCGTAAAAGACACTGCCAAACTACGACAATACCTTGCCAATCTCTGTGCTCAGGCAGAGACTGTTATACCAGAACAATCCAAACAAAAAACAATACAACCATGAACCGAATAAACCAACTTCTTAAACACAAGCCCAACAATATTCTGTCAATATACTTCTGTGCAGGTCACCCACACAAAGACAGCACCATGGATGTGCTGCGGGCGCTTCAGGCCAACGGCATCGACATGGCTGAGATAGGCATACCGTTCAGCGACCCAATGGCTGACGGGCCTGTGATACAGCAAGCCGCCACAACAGCCCTGCACAACGGCATGTCGCTCAAAGTCCTTTTTGACCAGCTCAACGGCATGCGCCAGGAAATTCACATGCCACTGCTGCTGATGGGCTATCTCAACGTAATCATACAGTTTGGTTTCGAACACTTCTGTCAGGAGTGCAGCCGTGTGGGCATTGACGGAGCCATCATTCCCGACCTGCCGTTTGATGTCTATATGAAAGACTACAAAGACACCGCAGACAAGTATGGCATCGATATCATCATGCTCATCACCCCACACACCAGCCCCGAACGCATTCACCTCATCGACAACAACACCAGCGGTTTCATCTATCAAGTCTCTACAGATGCCACCACTGGCGCTCAAAACACATTTAGCGACTCTACAGTGGCATACTTTGAGCGCATCAAGGCCATGAAACTCCACAACCCCACACTCGTCGGCTTCGGCATATCCAACAAGGCCACCCTCACCGCCACCCAGCAGCACTCAAACGGCAGCATCATAGGAAGCAAGTTCGTACGTCTGCTTGAGGAACACTCAACACCTGACGAAGCCGTCAAAGCCCTGCTTGACTCACTGGAGAAGTAACCACAGCCACAATAACACGACAGACCATGCAACAGACTACACTACCGACCTAACCAGATGAACCTTTCTGTCATAAGTGACATAATTGATTTCCTGCTACCACGCTACTGCTCAATTTGCGGCAGACGGCTCCACCGTCAGGAAAAAGGCATCTGCACGGGCTGCCTGCTTGAACTCAACATTTCAGAGTTTGCCGACGGACACAAGGGAAATCTTTTGGAACGCAGTCTGTGGCTGAAAATGCCTATAGAGCGGGCGGCCGCCTTTCTGGTGTATGACCGTGACAACAGCCAACGCCAGATTGTGCTTGACCTAAAATACCACAACCGCCCCAAATTGGGCCAACACATGGCACCGCTCATGGTGCAAGGTCTCAGCAACACACATTTCTTTGACAACATAGACATCATACTGCCCATACCTATATCCAAACGCAGACAGATGCGGCGTGGCTACAACCAAAGCCTCGAACTGGCAAAAGGCATTAGCCGCATCACTGGGCTGCCCATCGATACTCACTCCGTCAGACGGCGACACTACACCATGAGCCAAACAAAGCTCACGCCCTCGGAAAGAGTAGCAAACGTAGAACACACATTTGTGCTCCGCCCCAATAATCTGCAAGGCAAACACGTGCTTCTCGTTGACGACGTAATAACATCTACCGCCACCATCATGTCATGTGCCAAAGTTCTCTGTGACATTCCCGACATCAAGATTTCTGTCCTCTCACTTGCCGTTTCGCGAAAACTTATCGCCAACATACGAAATAACAACCCACAGGACAACCACGCAGACTAACAGACTCACCACACAAGCTATGTACCCAACTTACACGTTGTAGAACTTATAGCACATCGGTAGTTATGGAGAAATCGGCAATTCAATCAATAATTCTTGCAACACATTAGAAAAACGATTACTTCGCCATACACAACAAACCATACTATGGACATAGAAACCATACGCAACTACTGCTTGTCACTGCCAGAAGCAGAGGAATATTTCCCATTTGACGAAACCACACTCGCATTCCGCATCATGGGCAAAATTTTCGCTATGATAGACCTTGAAAACACAGAGTGGTTTGTACTCAAATGTGACCCCGACTACGCCATTGAACTACGCGACGCATATCCTGAAATAACCCCCGCTTGGCACATGAACAAACGACACTGGAATCAACTGAACCTCTACGGCACCATACCCAATGACCTCATACAAGACCTCATACGCCACAGTTACGCACTTGTGGTAAGCAAACTGCCCAGACGCATACGTGAAGCTAAATCAGAAATAACAACCGTTGCCGTCAACATAGGCAAACAGAGCACAACAGACTGACAAACCTGCTTTTTTGCCAGAACTTATTTGGAATGCTCACATTTTATTTCTATTTTTGCAATATCCCATAAAAGCAAAGCCCTATGATGGTAAATATCGCAAATCCAATTTATGACTCCGTCTTCAAATACCTAATGGAAGACGAGCGTATTGCCCGTACCCTAATATCAGCTCTGCTGAAAAAAGAGGTGCTGGACGTTGACATGAGACGCAACGAATACACCAACGGAAGCCGCGACAACATCTCTATGTTTCGCATAGATTTCGGAGCGAGGGTCAAGGAAGACGATGGTTCCACAAAACTCATATTGATAGAACTGCAGAAGACGTGGCTCGAAACAGAAACCCTGCGATTTCGGCAATACCTCGGCGCCCAATACGCCAATCCCGAGAATATTCTTAAAGACTGTGAGAACGAAGGTTCGGGTATTCCAATGGTTGCGGTATACCTTCTCGGACACAAAGTAGGTGACATTGAGGAACCCGTCCTCTACGTAAGCCATAAAGCCTTTGACTATGACGGCAACCGCGTTTCCAAAGGCATACCAGACCCATTTGTGGAGAGCCTAACCCACGACAGCATAATAGTGCAGATTCCGCGACTGAGAGGCCATGTAAACAACAGACTTGACGAAGTGCTGAGTTTCTTTGACCAAAGCATGAAAAACAAATACAACCACCAGGTGCTTCTAATAGACGAAAACAAATATGACGGTGACACAGAGATGATGCACATTCTGCATCGTCTGCTCACAGCTGCCTCCGACACCAAACTGCGACAAGACATGAATGTTGAAGACGAATTCTTCTCCGCCATAGAAAACCGAGACACCGAGATAATGCTTAGAGACAAGAAAATAGCATTACAAGGGGAAACCATAGCATCGCAAGGGGAAACCATAGCATCGCAAGGGGAAACCATAGCATCGCAAGGGGAAACCATAGCATCGCAAGGGGAAACCATAGCATCGCAAGGGGAAACCA
>ERZ779890.2998-NODE-2998-length-15492-cov-8.205869_pt1 | contig 15492 bp, 11 predicted proteins | sample MGYA00511553_ERZ779890 | MGnify/ENA primary metagenome ERZ779890 (study PRJEB29588, sample SAMEA2152064) | human gut metagenome | biome: human gut; feature: human-associated habitat; material: faeces | place: Denmark | collected 2008/2010 ...
CCGGCCTTGTGTGCACACAAGGCCGGCGGGTTGCGCTGCCAGACCCCCATTTGCCCTGAAAGTACAAAATTCGCGACCCAAAAGTTTTGATTTCTGCTTGCCATTTTGGGTTCCGGCTTATATCATAAGATTGAGGCGGCAAATTGTTACATTGTAATTCTGTCTATTTTCTTGCCAGCCGGTATAAGGGAGGGAGCGCCAGTGCCAAAAGTTAAGGTTTTTATGCTCGGCCGTTTCGAGATCATCGCCAATGGTACGGAAGTGATAAAAAGCCTGGGCAGTTCAAAAAAACGCATTGTTTTGTTGGAATACCTGATCCTTAACCGGGATAAGTCCATCCTCATGAAGGATCTTTTTGAGGTGCTTTGGCCCGGCGAGAACAGCACGAACCCGGAAAGTGCGCTTAAAACGCTCGTAAGCCGGCTGCGTGCCACGCTTTCGGACTACAGCCCCGATCTTTCCGATTGCATCATCACCGAGCGCGGCGGGTATCGCTGGAATCCGGCGCTCGATTGCGAGATCGACGTCTTCTCCTTTGAAGCTGCCTGCAACGATGTGCTGCGTGCAGCATCCCTCACGCCGGAGGTCCGCGCGCAGGCTGCAACGCTGATGACGCTTTATGCGGGCGAGCTGTTGCCCAACTCCGATATGGACGCATGGGTGGTCGCACGCAGCGTATTTCTGCACAACATGTACCTGAAGGCGGTGCAGCATTATATCGTGCTGCTTAAGGGCGAGGATGCACACGATGAGATCGCTCAGGTGTGCCGCCTGGCGCTTGATGTGGATGCGTTCGACGCTACGCTCAACCTTGAGCTGATGACGGCGCTTTTGAAGATCGGCCGCAGCAGCGAAGCGCTGGCGCAGTATAACCATGCCACCGATTTGCATTACAACCACCTTGGCATACAGCCCCCTGAAGGCATGCTTGCGTTTTATAAAAAGCTCATTAAAATTGACAACGCCTCCAAAACAGATATTGACAGCATCCGTGCGGAGCTTTGCGCGGACGACACACGTTCCGGCGCATTTGTATGCGAATATGTGATTTTCAAGGATATTTACCAGCTCCATATGCGGAACCTCAGCCGTCTTGGCACAACGATGTTCATCGCGCTCATCACCATCAGCAGCATGGGAGATAAGCCCGTGGAACCGCTGATGTTGGATAAGCTCATGCGCCTGCTGCTCAGCGCGCTGCAAAACAACCTGCGCCGCGGCGACACCATCTCCCGCTACAATTCCACACAGTATGCTGTATTGCTGCCTTCTGTGAGCTACGAAACGGGCCGCATTCCGTTGGAGCGCGTAAAAAAGGCGTTCTATAAAATGTATTCCAATCCCTCGTTCGTCGTAAGCTACCGCCTTGCGCCAATTGCTGCAGACGAATGATCCCCCATCCCCCCTTGCAAAAAGCCCGCTTTGCGTGGGCTTTTTGCATTATGCGCGGCCGAAAACGCAGTTGACAGCTCCCTACCTCCATGCTAGAATGAAATTGAATATAGAACAATCCATTTTCTATGTAAAAGGCAAACCTCGTGAAAGCGGAGGGCGCAAAGCTAAAGGGCCTAAGGGCGTTCGCCTATGGCAGCCAGTTGCCGTACTGTACCACAATGCATTTCATGCGCCACGGCGTCTTTTGAAGCCGCGTGGTAACCGGGCAGCTGCATTAGCGGCTGTTTTTGCATTCGGCGCAGCCGGTATTCCATTTAAGCTTCAAACAGGAGGAAATCACCATGAAACGGAAACTCGCTTTCTTGCTCGCCGCGTCCATGCTGCTCGCATTTGCCCTGCCGGCTGTCTCCTTTGCCGCCTCTCCCGGGGATGTTCCCGTAGCCGGCACTGCGGGATTGATCGGCTGGTTCGTTGACGCCGCAAAGGTTCTGAAGCTGCGGCTGATGGTGTCCGTGGCAAACGCCCGCATTGATGCGCTCGTTCGCTATGCGCAGAGCACTCCGCAGAACGACGTGAAGTGGCTGCTTCGGCAGGTGGATCAGATCGTCGCCGAGGTAATGGCCTATGCGGATGAAATCGGCGCTACGGTAGAATGCGTTTACGTTGCGTATGAGATCGACGGCCAGCTGGTGCTGATCGACCCGCTGCGCGTGGTGAACGTTCCCCCCATCGGAACCGGAAACGAAGCCGCGTAATCTGCAGGTATCCTTCGGGATACGCCCGGGACCCCATGCGGCTGCCGCCGCATTTCACAGCGTAAAATGGACGGCCTGTATATTAAAAAAAACGAAGGTATCTCTTTGGAAGCCGGCATCGAATCCGTCGGTAGCCTTCGTTTGCTCGCGCAGGCTGGCGGCCTTGAAGTGATGCGCCAAAGCATCCTGAAAGGCGCAACCGTGTGGATTACGCCTGCGGAGGATGTTGAAACCCTTGAGTTTTTCTATATTCTTTCCGGTGCGCTTGAAATGAAGGTAGACGGCAGCCCGCAGCAGCTTGCGGCAGGCGACTCCTTTTATGTACATGGCCTTCGGGATGAGCTTCTCATCCGCGCGAGACAATCCACAGAGCTTCTTTACATTACCAACCGCCCGCTGTTCGATTCCCTGTTCGGTTTTCAGGACGATTTGACCAACCTGCTGCGCCAAATTGACGAAAAGGATCATTACACATACGCGCACAGCGTGCATGTGATGTGTTATTCGGCGAAAATTCTGGAACAAATGGCACTTGACGGCATGGATACCGCCACCGTTTCGCTCGATACCCTGATGGTTGCATCCCTGTTCCACGACATCGGAAAATGCTTTGTGCCGGATGAAATCTTGAAAAAACGCCAGCCGCTTACAAAGAGCGAGCAGCGTTTCATCGTGCGCCATCCCATGGACAGCGCGCGCATCCTTAAACAGCGGTTTGATGAAAAGATTGTTGAGATCGCGCGCAACCACCACGAACGGCTGGACGGGAGCGGCTATCCCTTCGGCCTCATTGGAGATGAGATCAGCGTGGAGGCAAGGATGATCGGCGTTGCGGATTCGTTCGATGCTATGACGACGGACCGCGGCTATAACCGGCAAATGGGCTGTCTGGAAGCAGCGGAAGAACTCTATGCCCTGAAAGACCGCTATGACCGCCGTGTAACCGGCGCGCTCCTCACGCTCGCCCGCTCGGGCGCGCTGGAAGAAATCCGAAAGGGGGATGGGAGCGCGCGTCCCTGAACCCGGCGGAGCGGTTGGCTGCCGGAAAATCCCTTCCCATTTTTGATTATGAATTACGCCCGCCGGGTCTTTTGACCCAGCGGGCGTTTTCAGGTTTGGTTCCTTCAGGGCAAATTATGCCTCGCCTTCATTCCCCTTGCGGCGGAGCTTACCAAGCAGGCCCGCCATGGCAATGCAGGCAAATCCGATGATCGTGTGCAGCATGGCGCCATCGCCCGTCTGCGGGACATCAAGCGGGATGTCCGGCGTGGGCGTCGGGATGATGGGCTCAGGCTCCGGCAGATAGATGGTGAACGTGCCGTTGACCACTGTTACAACGTAGTTGCCGTTCTCCTTGAACTTCGCGCTGAGCGCCGCATTATAGGTACCGGCTGCTTCCACGCCCGCGTTGATGCGGTAGTATTCAATGGCTCCAAGATCCCCTTCGTTCACCAGCTCGCCCTTGGTAATGCTACCGGTGAAGATCGGGTCAACCGTGCCGAACAGCTTGCTCGCATCGCTCACCGTGATGGTGACCGCACGCGGGTTGACCTTGAGCACACCATCCACGGAGGTGCCGAAGGTGTAATTCGCCGTCACATCCTTGTCGCCGCGCATGACCTTGTAGGATGCCACCTTGTTCGCGCCCGAACCCACATCCGTTTGGCTGCCTTCGACAACCGCCGTCAGCACATCGCCAGAAACAAGGACGCCATTGGTGTAAGTATAGCCGCTGTCGGTCAGCGCTGTGCCATCGTATTCCTTCTCGTTGCTGTCCGCAGTGATCACGATCGGGGTTTCAATGGGGGTGATGGTCAGCTTACCTGGGGTTTCTGTCACAGCGTAGTTCCCGGTCACGTCCACAGTGCCGTCCATGATCTTTACTGTGCCGCTGAACGTGCCGTCATATCCGCCGACGTTCTTGCCCTTCGCGCTGTACGTGAGGCCTGTATAGGTGTGGCCTTCGAGCAGTCCAGTGGGGGTGATGCCGGTAAGCTCAATATCGCTCCCGGTGTAGGTCCTGCTGTCGCTCTCGCCGGTGAAGGTCACGGGGATGCTCGCCTTTGTGATCGTCAGCTTGCCGGGGGTCTTTGTCACAGCGTAGTTCTCGGTCACATCGACAGTGCCGTCCATGATCTTTACCGTGCCGCTGAACGTGCCGTCATATCCGCCGACGTTCTTGCCCTTCGCGCTGTACGTGAGGCCTGTATAGGTGTGGCCTTCGAGCAGTCCAGTGGGGGTGATGCCGGTAAGCTCAATATCGCTCCCGGTGTAGGTCCTGCTGTCGCTCTCGCCGGTGAAGGTCACGGGGATGCTCGCCTTTGTGATCGTCAGCTTGCCGGGGGTCTTTGTCACAGCGTAGTTCCCGGTTACATCGACAGTGCCGTTCATGATCTTTACCGTGCCGCTGAACGCGCCGTCATATCCGCCAACATTCGTGCCCTTCGCGCTGTACGTGAGGCCTGTATAGGTGTGGCCGGAAAGCAGTCCGTCCGGCGTGATGCCGGTGATCTTCTGCTCGGAACCGGTGTAGGGCTTCGTCGCGGTTTCGCCGGTGAAGGTCACGGGGCGCTGGTTAATCGTGAGCGTACCGGGCACCTTGGTGATGGTATACTGCGCGGTTACATCGATGCCATTACGCAGAACTTTCACGCTCGTGATGACATTGTTGTCCGCTTTGTTGTCAGCTACGTTGGTTACGCTGCCGGAAACGGTGACATCAAGCGTGTCGCCCACCTTGAGCGTGCCGGTCAGGTCATAACCGCCGTTTTCAAGCGCCGTGCCGTCATAGGTCATGCTGCCGCTCTTGGCGGTGATGGTGATCGCCGTCTTCGTAACGTAATACAGCTTGATCACGCCGCCGTTCTGAATCGTTCCGGGAATGGCTGCCGGGTCGGAATGCGTGAACACAGCGTTGGTGTAGTTCTTGTGTGCAACGCTCGCTGGTGTGACGGTAAGCGTTGTGGCAGGATCGAGCACCCAAACTTTTTCCTCAACGGTCGCGGTGTCAGCCGTTTGGAGCGCATTATCCAGATAATGCTCCACGGTGTAGGAAAGCGTCCTGGTCTGGGTTTCGTCCTTCACATAATAAAGGGTGATGCTGTTGCTGCTGCTGTTATCCGTGAATGTGGAAGGAAGCGCAACAGCACGATCATACTTGTACCCTTCAAACGTTTTCTTCTCAACATCCTTCTCCACAACGGTGGCGGACTGACCCTTAGCCACGGTTTCGCTCTTCATTTCAATGGCGCGCAGGGTGGTGGTGCCGTCCCCATTATCGATCACGTGCTTAACCCAGTAGCGGATCATGATCTCTTCACCAAGCGCCCTATAATAGAACTTGATGACATTCTCTGATGCATCCGAAGAAAGGGTGATCGTCTGCGGGGTATCCGAAATCAGCACGTAGCCGTTCACATACTTCGCGTTTTCGGTGACGATGCGGCTGCTGACATTCGGCACAACCTTATCCGGGGACACCTTCGTTGTAGTGCCCTCAAGCAGGTACTGCACGGTGTAGCTGTATGTGCCGATGTACCCGTACTTAAATACGATCTCTTTGTTGTCCGCATCAAGCAGCACGCTCTTGCTTTGTGCATCGTTGAGCTCGTAGCCGTCAATTTTCTTGGCCTGTGCGATGACGGTTGTGTTCGGCGTGCCGGTGGAGGAGTACGCTGTCGCAATCTCCGTGCCGTTTGCATCCACATACTTAACGGTATAGCCGTAGGTTTGTGTCGTATGCCACTTGGCGTACAGGGTGATATCCTTTGTGATCGGCGTACTGAAGTCAAAGCGGTTCGCATATGCCGCATCGGTATACCAGCCTTCCAGCGGGTAGCCATCCGGGTGCGCAATGGTAGGCGCGCTGATGGTGCTGCCGTAAGGGATATCCGCTTGTACGGTATGCGTTTCGCCACCGATCATTACCTGATACTCAAATGTAGCGGTGAACATCGGTGCAACCCACTTTGCGTAGACCACGATGTTGCCCGCCGGCATCGTAGCATTTGAAAAATCAAATGCTGTGGTGCATGCCTCATCCTTGTACCAACCGGAGAACACGAAACTTTCGTCAATGCCTTCCGGGCGGTTCGGCGTATAAGCGCCGTAACCCGCAAGGCTCTGTTGATATTTCGCGGAAGCGGTGTGTACAACGCCCGTTACATTATAGTATTGAACATTGTAGCTTTTACGCGTGTAGTACAGATGGCCTTCGTTGTTTTTGTCAAAGGCCTTCTGACTCCTGTTAAAGCCCGCAGCGCTTGCACTCTGGCGTATAAAGCCTTCAATGGGATGATACTCTTCCTCATAAGTCATGTAGTTGAAGTAGGTATCAACCGTCTTAAGCAGAGTATACCCAATACCACCCTCTATTTTATCCGGTGTGACACCGGGCAGGCTCTCTACCCAGTAATAGATGGTCTTGAGCTTGTTGGAGCTCTTATCATACAGCCGGAACGTTACATTCGTACCCGGCATACGGTCGAGTGTTTGCAGGGCATAGCCATAGGTATTGCCCGTATCTTCCCATGCACGGCCGTTATATGTTGTGTTGAAGGGTGCCTTGTTGAATTCATCCGCAATATACGCGCCGTACTTAGCGGTAATGGTGGCCACCACGCCGGAAGCATAGCAGGCGCTGGAATGCGTGTGTTCTTCAAGGCCGCAGGTAAGCCGGCGCTCATAGCAACTCTCGTTATGCCAATGCCAGAAGCTGTCGTTCTCACACACGAGCACCCACTCATAGCAACGCCTGCTATGTGTATGCTCCTGCTCTCCGCAGGTCGGACTGTAGCTGTTGCCGGTCACAAACGTAAGCGTATATTCCTCGCGGTCATAGTACACATTCAGAATCGTGCTGCCGTCGCCCGAAATCAGCTTATAATCGCTGTTTTCGCTCACTACAAAATGCGCATAGTCCTTTTCATCAAACGTGGCTTCGGAACCTGCGTACCCCTGCTTCGTCGCGGTTTCCACATAGCTGTAGCCATCGTCGTCCGCATTTTCCTGCCAGTACACCACGGTGTAGTTCACAAGCTTCGGCTCCCACTTTGCGGTAAGCGTGAGGTTGCCGGTAACGGGCGTGTTGAAGTCAAACGCGGTTTCGCCGTTCAGCCAACCTGCAAACGTATACCCCGCAAACGTGGGTGCTGCGGGTTCGGTAACCGTTGCGCCGTGCTTCACATCGAAGATGGAACTCACATAGCTGCCGCCGTTGGTTTCAAACAAAACGGTATAGGTGTTGCGGGTATAATACACCGCGATCACCGTGCCCTCCGCCGCAACCATGGCGCTCGGCATGGGGTCGGGCGCGGTGCAGCCTTCATAGGACTTTGCAACCGCGGTCACAGTCGTACCCGTCTGCGCGTTGCTGATCGTCTCTTCATCCTTCATGCTGAAGCTGCCGTCGATCTGCTCAACCCAGTGCTGCACCGTATAGCTCGCATCCGTTACGGAATAGGTGACGGTAACAGTAACGCCGCCGGCCGCCATTGTGCCGGAAACGGTTTCCTTGCCCGATTCTACCACGTATCCCTGAATTTCAGGGGAATCTACGCTGTATGGTGCGCCAATGGCAAACACCGCTTCATACGAAGCGCGCAGCTGATTGCCGTCGGTGTCCTTATAATGAATGGTAAGCGGGGCCGTCGCGGCTGCGAACTGCGCCGTTACCTCCGTATCCGCAACAATGGAAGTGTAGCCCTTATCCCAGCCGATAAAAACCTGTTTGTTTGCGGCTTCATAGTCCGTGATTGCCGCGTTCGCTTCTGCCGGAACTGCGGCATCCGCGTTTTCGGCGACCGTCACCGGGAATTTGCCTTCTCCTACCACGAACGTAACGGTGTATTCCGGTGCAGGCTCCTGTGTAAGCTCCGGCGTTGGGTCACCTGCCGGATTGCCAACCTCCAGAACGTTGGCCACCGGCGTTCCATCCGGCTTTTCGCCTTCGGTCACGTCGATGATCGGATCACCCTCAGCAAACGCAAGTTTACCGTCGCTGAGGAACGCGCCGCAAAGCATGACAAGCGCCAGCAGCATTGCAAGCGGTTTTTTGAATTGGTTCATACGCTTTTCTCCTTTCCGTCCTCTTCCATAAGTTCCGTTTCCGCGCATACAGCCCGAAGGCCTGCGGTTCCCGTTTTTTGTTGATCATGTGCTTTGCACGCCGCGTGCATGCACAGAATCCCCCTCTATACCATTATTATAGCGACGGAAGATTACATTTCGGTTGCAAAACGCCCTTTTCAGAAAAAAAGCGGTCAAAATTTTTATAAAAACGGCTCCCAAAAATTGGGAGCCGTAACCCTGTGCAACTTATGCCGAGGCATTATCTATTTTAATAAGGAAGGGTTTTACGCTTACCTCCCGAAAAGCCGGGCAAGCGGCTCCAGAATAGCCGAAAGCGAAGCAATGCTCTCATTCAGGCTTTGAAGGTCCACACCCTCCAGCACGGCGAGTGCACGGTGCAAATCGGCAAGGCCTGTATCCAGCCCCTCCATGGCCTCCTCCATGCTGGCGCTGCTTTGTGCAACAAGCGCATCCACCCGCTCTGCCATACCCGCAAAGTCCACCGAAGCAAGCTCCCCCACTACGGCATCCACCTGCGCAAGCGCGGCGCTTGCCCGCGGCATGAGCAGAAGCACAAATGCGATCACAACAGCAGCCATGGCCACAAGCGCAATCATTTGAATTTGCGCATACCGCTGACGCGCCTTGCAGCTTTGGCGAATCGCGCTCAGTTCCTCCGCCTGGTTTGTGCTAAGCATTTGTTCCATCCCGTTTTCCCCCTGTCTCTGTTTGCTGTTGCATTTTGTTTGGCATGCTCGCGCTGATGCCATAATTGTCCATTGTTCCTTATCCATTGTCAATGATCAATTGCTCATTGGCCCGATCTGTTCCCGCACATGCCCAACAAAAAGCTTCACCGCGCTTGAAAGCTTGGCCTGTTTTGCCGTTGCAATGCCGATATCCCGGTGCTGCTGCAAATCAAATTTTTTCCACACCACATTGTAGCGGTCCATATCCGCAAGAAGCGAGTGCATCACGCTGATGCCAAGCCCGCATTCCACCATGGAAAGAATCATGTGGTCGCTGTTCACCTCGTAACGCACCTTGGGCGGCCGCGCCAGATTGCCAAGGAAGCGCGAAAGCTCGTTGTCCGTATCCTCCTTGAGCTTGATGAAAAGCTCGTCCTGCAGCCTTGCAATCGGGAACACGGGGCTTTGCGCCATGGGGTGTTCCGGCGGGAGCACCGCGATGAGCGTATCGCGGCGCAGGAAGCTGACCTGCAGGTCCGTGACCGTAGGCAGATTCACAAACCCGCAATCCACCTTGCCATGCTGGATCCAATCCTCAATTTCCGAATAGTTCTCACTGTTCATCAAGGTAAACTCAATGCCGGGATACAGCTTCTGAAAGGAAACCAGCAGCGATGGAATCCACATGTTGGCGACGCTTGTAAACGTGCCGACGCGCACAAGGCCCGTATGCAGGCCATGCAGTTCATTCACCGCGAATTTCAGTTCCTCGCAGTCCGCAACGATGGAACGAATCGCCGGCAGCAGATGCTCCCCAACCGAGCTGAGCGCAATGCCCGCGCGGCTGCGGTGCAGCAGTTCCATCCCCCATTCCTTTTCCAGATCCAGGATCATGCGGCTTACGGCAGATTGCGTGTACCCCATCTGCTCTGCTGCAAGGCTGATGCTTCCGAGCTCCACGGTTTTTAGAAATGCAACATATTTTTGAAGGCTCATCCCGCTCTCCTTTGTATTCTGTTTATTCATGTATAATATAAAAAACATTCGTTTGAGTAATGTTATTTTGCATTATACAATAGAATAAACAGTTATGCAATGTCGGTTTTTTCATTGAAAACAGCAAACAAAAAAGCGGAGGAAGCAGTATGGAAAACATCAAGGTTGCAATTTGGGGATTCGGCGCTATGGGCAGCGGCGTCGCAAAGGTGTTGCTGCGCAAAAAGGGCGTGGACATCACGGGCGTGTGCGACATTCACCCCGCACGCGTAGGGAAAAGCATCTTTGAAGTGCTTGGCGTAGAGCGCGGCGAACGGGCGGATGTGCTCGTTTCACCGGACATTGAGGCGGTTGTTTCAAAGGAAAAGTGCGACATCTGCATCATCGCAACGGATTCCTTCACCGCAAAGGTGTTCCCGAAGATCAAGCTCGTTGTGGAAAAGGGCGTGAACGTCATCACCTCCGCGGAGGAAATGAGCTACCCGAAAGCCCAACAGCCTGAGCTTGCCGCAGAAATGGATCGCCTTGCAAAGGCGAACGGCGTTTCCATCCTGGGTACGGGCATCAACCCTGGCCTGATGATGGACCTGCTTGCCATCTGCCTCACAGGCTGCATGACGGATGTCGAATCCGTGCAGTGCCGCCGCGTAAACAGCCTCTCCCCCTTCGGCCCGGCCGTTATGGAGGAGCAGGGCGTTGGCCTTACGGTGGAAGCGTTTGAGCGGGGCGTTGCGGACGGCACGCTTGCGGGCCATGTTGGCTTTGCGGAATCCGTCGGCATGATCGCGGAGGCGCTCGGCTGGAAGGTTGACAAGTTTGAGCAGCAGATGAAGCCCATCGTTACAAACGTGGACCGCAAGTCCCCTTACGGCTTTGCCAAGGCGGGCGATGTGGCCGGCGTGAACATGACCGGCCAGGGCTATGTGGACGGCGCTGCAAAGATCGACATGATCCATCCGCAGCAGATCGAGCCCGAACTGGAAGGCACCCACACCGGCGATTACATCGTTTTGAAGGGCAGCCCGGCGGTCAGCATGGCCATCAACCCGGAAGTGGACGGCGGCGTCGGCACCATTGCCATGATTGTAAACATGATCCCGCATGTTATCAACGCGCGCCCCGGCCTCAGGACGATGCTTGATCTCCCCGTGCCGCGTGCCATCATGGGCGACTTCAGGGATTATATTGAAAAGTAAATTACGATTGCCAATCACCAATTGACGGAAAGGAACTGCTATGGCAAAGAAAAACGACTGGGTCCGCATTCACAACATCATCTTAACGCCCGAACAGCGCACCGGCAAGCTGCCCGAGGACACCAAAAAAATGCCGCTTGAAATGTGGGCAAAAGGTCATCTGCAAAACGATGCCGCCGAGATCGGCGACGAAGTTACCATCCTCACCTCCACCGGCCGCGAGGAACGCGGCACGCTCGTTGAGGTGAACCCCTGCTATACGCTGAACTACGGCACATTCGTGCCGGAGATCCTCACGATGGAAGAATCCCTGCGCAAGGCCTTGTTTGGAGGTGAAGAAGCATGAACAACATGGATAAGAGCTACGATGCGGTCACAGGCCGCAAGGTTGAGATCGTCAACAAGGCAATGGGCATCGATTACAGCCGCTTTGAGTCCGGCTCCATCGCCTTCGATTATGAGGCGCTGATGAACAGCACCGGCTATACCCTGGAAGACCATATCCGCATCCAGCGCGAATACAATGTGGGCAACACCCCGATTTTCGAGCTTCACAACCTGACGGCGCTTGCCCGCAAGTATGCAAAGCCCGGCAAGGGCGCGCGCATTTTCATGAAGGACGAAGCTGCGAACCCCGCGGGCAGCTTCAAGGAGCGCCGTGCCGCCACAAGCGTATACCACGCAAAGAAGATGGGTTACAAGGGCGTCATCGCTGCAACAAGCGGCAACTATGGCGCAGCCGTGGCTTCTCAGGCGGCCATGCAGGGTCTCAAGTGCATCATCGTGCAGGAATGCTACGATTCCAAGCAAAGCGGCCAGCCCGAGATCATCGAGAAGGCCCGCAAGTGCGAAGCGCTCGGCGCGGAGGTGCTTCAGCTCACCGTCGGCCCGGAGCTGTTCTACAAAGTGCTCATGCTCCTTGAAGAAACCGGCTACTTCAACGCTTCTCTGTATTCCCCGTTCGGCGTGGGCGGCGTAGAAACGCTCGGCTGGGAACTTGGGCACCAGTTCAAGGAACGCTACGGCCGTAACCCGGATGTGGTCGTCTGCGCAAACGCTGGCGGCGGTAACCTGACGGGCACCGTGCGCGGCCTCAGGAAGGCCGGATGCAACGCACAGGTTGTTGCGGCGTCTGTTGACCTCAAGGGTCTCAGCATGGCAAGCGACGCGCAGTTCAACCGCAAGTCCTTCACCACCGCACACACCGGCTTCGGCATGCCGTATGCAATCGATCCCGATCACAGCGATGTGCCGCGCAGCGCAGCGCGCCCCATCCGCTACATGGATCGCTACGTTACCGTGAAACAGGGCGAAGTGTTCTACATCACCGAGGCGCTCGCCACGCTTGAAGGCATGGAAAAGGGCCCCGCAGGCAACACGAGCCTTGCCGCGACATTCGCCCTCGCGCAGGAGCTGGATGAGGATCAGATCATCGTTGCGCAGGAAACGGAATACACCGGCGCGGGCAAGCACATTCAGCCGCAGCTGGCGTTTGCGCGGCAGAACGGCATCGAACTGCTCTTCGGCGATCCGGAAACGGAAATCCCCGGAACGAACATCGTGTTCCCGGCCGATCCTTCCCTGCTTAAGGCGCGCGATGTGGATATCGACCATATGCGCACGTCCCTCATCCGCCGCCAGGTTTCCCGCGCCAAGGGCCCGCTGACCGAAGCGGATATCGCCTATTTGATGGAGGAAACGAATTCTTCCCGCGCGTTTGTTGAAAACGTGCTTAAGAACCTGTAAGGCTTGATTTGCGGGGGCGGGGCAATCTCCCGGCATCGCTCCGGATTTACCCTTGCCCCGCAAAGACACGGCATCCCCCGGCAGCGGCTCACGCCATGCCGCCCCTGACAGCAAACAAACGAACACATAACAATCAGGAGGAACCAACATGAAACGGGCAGACGATTATCAGGAAAGGCGCGCGCACCTTGCAGCCCTTTCCGACGCTGAGCTTGAGCAGCGCTTCTGGGCGCTCGCCGAGCAGATCACCGAACCGCTCCTCAAGATGGGCTATGAATATACCTCGCCCTCCATCGAGCGCAGCGTGCTTCTTCGCATGGGCTTTTCGTCCCTCGAAGCGAAGCACATCGTGGACGGCTGCATGGAGCGCAGCCTCATTGCCCACGGCGCAGGCAACGTGGTTTACCGCCTTGCCAAAGCCGAGAACATGGATGTGCGCGCCGCAGGCCTTGCGCTTTGTGAAGACCGGCTTTGGGATGAAGCCGCCGCGCAGTTTTAACGGAGGTGCGACATGAGCGATTATAAACTTGACCCGAACAAGAACATCGACGTATCCGAAATCTTAAAGGATCTTGAAAACTACCGTCCCCGCAGGCGCGGCTGGACCTGGCGCGAGCCTGCCCCCGGCCTCAAAATGGGCCCGTTTGTGTATCAGGACTGCTCCAAGCCTTTGAAGGATTCCGTCCCGCTGCCGCCGGCGCATTATTTTGACGACATCGACCCGCAGCCGATGCCCGTCATCACAACAGAGATCGCCTCCGGCCGCTTTGAGGACGACATCCGCCGCATGCGCATGGGCGCGCACCATGGCGCAGATCACATCATGGTCATCCGCACCGCCGGCCAAAGCCATTTTGACGGCCTCATCGAAGGCACCCCGCAGGGCATGGGCGGCGTGCCGATTACGCGCAAGCAGGTTCGTGCGCAGCGCAAGGCGCTCGACATGATCGAGGATGAAGTTGGCCGCCCCATCAATTACCACAGCTATGTTTCCGGCGTTGCCGGCCCGGATATCGCCGTGATGTTCGCCGAAGAAGGCGTGAACGGCGTGCATCAGGACCCGCAGTATAACGTCATTTACCGCAACATCAACATGGCGCGCTCCTTCGTGGACGCGTGCGAATCCAAGCGCCTCATCGCCTGGGCGGGCATGGCGCAGATCGACGGCGCGCACAACGCCAACGCCACCGCGCGCGAGGCCTGGAAGGTCATGCCGGAACTGATGGTACAGCACGGCATTAACGCCATTTTCTCCGCAAAGGTCGGCATCGATAAGAAAAACATCTGCCTTTCCACCGTGCCGCCCACGGCAACGCCTGCCCCCTGCGTCCACATGGACCTTCCGTATGCCGTGGCGCTGCGCGATCTCTTCCATGAGTACCGCATGCGCGCGCAGATGAACACCAAGTACATCGAATCCTCCACCCGTGAGGCGACGGTGACCCACGTGCTCAACATGCTCATTTCCAAGCTCACGAGCGCGGACATTCAGTCCACCATCACGCCGGACGAAGGCCGTAACGTGCCCTGGCACATCTATAACATCGAGGCATGCGACACCGCGAAGCAGGCGCTTGTCGGCATGGACGGCCTCATGGACATGGTGGAGCTCAAGAAGGACGGTTACCTGCGCGACAAGGCACGCGAGCTCAAGGAGCGCGCCATCCTCTTCATGGAAGAAATGGTGGAACAGGGCGGTTACTTCGCGGCGGTTGAGGCCGGCATGTTCGTGGACAGCGGCATTTACCCCGAGCGCAACGGCGACGGCATCGCCCGCAAGCTCGCAGGCGGCATCGGCGCAGGCACCATCGTGAAGCGCGAAGCGGATTACATGGCTCCCGTCACCGCGCACTACGGCTACAACAACATCGCCCAGTACGGCGCGACGAATCCTTCCGACCTCATCGGCGGCTGCACGCTGGAATGCCCGGAAAAGATCGTTTACATCGACGAGCTGGACGAGGAGGACAACTGCAACGTGCGCATGGCCGAGGTGAAGGAATTCGCCCAGCCCGGCGCAAAGATGATCCGCCCCGAAATGGAATGGCTTGCGGACGGCACCGTGATGCTCACGATGTTCTTCCCCGCAGAAAAGCATATTGCGGAAGCAGCGGCGCTTGAATGCGCAAAGCGCATGAACCTCACGGATTGCGAGGTCATTTCCAAGGAAATCATGCACGGCGCCGAGGGCACGCGCATCGAGCTCAAGGGCAAGGTCCCCTTCGCCATCGAGATCGACAAGCTCGTGATCCCCGAGGAGCCGGACGTCATGAGCGACGATGAAATTCGCGCGGACATCGAGCGCAGGCCGATGCGCGTCGTGTGCGGCACGGTCGGCGAAGACGAACATTCCGTCGGTCTGCGCGAAATCATCGACATCAAGCACGGCGGCATCGAAAAATACGGCATTGAGGTGCATTATCTCGGCACTTCCGTCCCGCCGGAGAAGCTCGTGAACGCGGCGATCGAGCTCAATGCGGATGCGATGCTCGCCTCCACCATCATCAGCCACGATGACATCCACTATAAGAACATCGCCAAGATCAACCGCATCGCAACCGAAATGGGTGTGCGCGACAAGCTGATCTTCGTTGCGGGCGGCACGCAGGTCGCTTCCGCACAGGCGCGCGCCAACGGCGCGGACGA
>ERZ779890.3027-NODE-3027-length-15397-cov-3.956133_pt1 | contig 15397 bp, 10 predicted proteins | sample MGYA00511553_ERZ779890 | MGnify/ENA primary metagenome ERZ779890 (study PRJEB29588, sample SAMEA2152064) | human gut metagenome | biome: human gut; feature: human-associated habitat; material: faeces | place: Denmark | collected 2008/2010 ...
GCGAAGAACTGTGCGCCGCTGCCAAGTCGCTGCATCGACTGACCTAGGGTGTCGATGTCCGCAGCGCTGATGGCGGCGGTTTTCGACATCTGATCGCTCAGCGTGTTGGCGTAATCCATGGGTTCGCCAAGCGCATTTAGCGTGTAGTACAAATAGTCCAGGCTGTCGGCAAGGTCGATGTTTGCCGCTGTTGCCAAGTTCATGACGGTGGGCATCAGCGTTTTGGTTTGCTCCATGTTCAAACCTAGCTGCGCCATCATCACTTCGGCCTGCGCGGCCTGATCCATTGTGTATTTGCTCGACTGAGCAATGGTCTTGTTATACTCGTTGAGGACGCGCATTGTCTTGTCGTCATGTTCGCCAAGCGCCTTCAGCCAAAGCATATTATCTTTCTTTGAAGTTTGACGGTATTCCGCCTCCCATTTTTCCGTAACGGAGCCGTCATAATCGAACAGTGCCCGTTCCTCAACGCTTTCCTTTCCAAAGTCGATAATCTTCTGACTGAGGGCGTCGATGTGATTGCCCACGTTAATCAGAGCCGTACCGATATTTCCAAACGAATTATCTACTTTGCCACTCAGGGTAATAATCGTTTGGAGGGTCTGCTGTCCCATTTTTCACCGCCTAACTGCGGCGATTCGGTCAGAACGCCGCGAGGATCGCTCCGTGTCCGTCGTCAAACACGAAAAAATAAACGCGGTCGCCAGCCTTATAGGCCGCGCCGCTTACGGACGGGATCGCAGGCGTCATAATGCCGTCGCGTGTGAGGGACTGCACCTTATAGCCGTCCTCGCGATCCCATTTGGCGTGTTTCACGCCCACGTTCTCGGCCGGGATCATCTCGCAGTTGAACATCACCTCCTTCGAGCGGTACTTCTTGTTGTACTTTTCGATCATTCCGAGAATTTCCTGTGTAAAACGTTCGTAATCGGGATTGTCGTTGATCGGAATGCCGAGAAATTCGGCTGCTTCGACCAGTCCGTTCACACCGATAGTGAGGTACTGGCGCGACATATTGATATAGCCCGCATCGAACAGGGGCAGCATCCCCTTCGACTGCATGTATTTCAGGTTCTCGTTGTAGGCCAACTGCACCTTGTGCACCAGATCGACCACCTCCTCGAGGAAGAACTGATAGGGCATACCCTTACGTGCGGCGTACTGGATGCAACGGTTCAGGTTGATCGTCAGCACGCTCTTCGAGCCGGTCGATACGCCTCCGGCGCCGAGCGTGTAGCTGAACCCGTTGTCCGTAATTTCGTTGCGCAGGCGGCAGCAGCTCGAAAGCGAATCGGCATTGTCGCTCATGTAGGTAAAGAACGAATGTCCCTCGGCATACATTTCGGCCGTGAAATCGCCCCACTCCTTGTCCTTCACGTCACCGTTTTCCGTGAGTAAAGCCATCGTTTCGACCGGGAAGGTCAGCACGGTGCGGGTCCGTTCGCGGTTGAACCACTTCATGAAACGCTTTTGCAGCCAGCTGAGCGACTCCCAGTCGGGCTTGCTGCCGTCGGGGAAGAGGAAATTTCCGAACAGGCTCTCGAAATAGTAGCGGTCGTAGTAAGCAACGTTCCAGAACACGGCCTGGAAATTCCGCGCTCCGGTCGGCTGGTTGATCGAATAGACGATCTGTTCGAAACAGTCGGTGATGACCTTGTCGATCGTGCGCCGTTTCTTCGAGAGATCGACCACCTCGTCCGCCCGTTTGAAATAGTCGGTGCCGTACTCCTGGCCGATGAAATAGTTCATATACATCAGAAATTCGGGTGTGGCGCAGGCGCCGCTGAGCATACTCGACACGATAAAAACCATATTCACGAAGCCGCCGCAGAATGACTTGAGGTTGGTCGGGGCTTTCGAATTGCCCCCGATCGAAATCGTTCCTCCGATGAGCCAGGGATACATCGTAATCGAAGCGCAATAGTTGGCCAGCGAAGTTTCGTCGTTTTTGTAGATGAAATGGTCGTTCAGCATCTCGATATACTTGTCCGCCAACTCCTTGCCGTATATCTCCTTGAGGCGGTCGGTGAGCATGCGGCGGTTCAGACGGATGAAATTCGATTTGGGCAGCTCGCCGATGAGCGTAGCCATGTTCTTGTTCTCCACGTTGGCATTGGCGTCGAACTTGCTTCCTGTCGCGGCGTTCGAAGCATCGCAGTACTCCATGAGGAACTGCAACTTGTCGCGCACCTCCCGATCCTCGGTATGCCGCTGGCGATAAAGCATATAAGCCTTGGCTACCGTGTAGTAACGCTCGGCCATGAGCGCGACCTCCACCTGGTTCTGGATCTCCTCGACCGAGATGCCGTCGGTCACGCTGACCCGGCTCAGGATGTTGGTGATCACGTCCTGCGTAGCGAAACTCCCGACCGAAAGGAATGCCTTGGCGATCGCCCGCTGAATCTTCTCCATCGAAAACGCCTCCCGCGTTCCGTCCCTCTTGACAATGAATGTTTCCATAACGATTAAACTTCTCCTCAAATATTATATTATTATACTCATACTTTCAACGCTCGAATTCCCCACACCGATAACTCCACCGACGGAAATTCGGCCGATTCCGACCCGGCTCGACGGCAACAAATATCAGCCGCCGGGCTTTCTCCGCAGAAACACGACAAGCCGCACGTTCCGAGCCATACCGTACGCCTTCGTCGGCCAGATCGGTGTCGTCCGATCCGACGACTTTTTACCGACCCTTCGGAAAAACCGAAATACACCTCTTCTGAACGACGGATTCGCAGCGATCCGACCCGATACAACACAGGCAGGAATGGAATTTACAGAACCGGCAATAGATACGACGAAGCATCCGAAACCGTTCCGACGCTTTTCACCCGAAAGCAACGAATCTCGTCCCGGTACGGCAGGTCTTCTGACTTGTTCCGGACGGCACGCCTTCCCGGCCCGAACGGCCAGTGGCTGAGAGAATGTACCGCCCAAAAGAAACTTACAGCTACGGGGATAGTTCCTGACTTTCACAGGATTCCCTTTTAATCCCGGTGGATTCGCCCTCCACATCGGGAACCGATACCGAAAACAAATATAGGGTTTAATCGCATTCGATGGTCCGCCCCTCCGGCATTTTATGGAAAAGTTATCAACAATAACAGGAAAAGGCCGCCCCAAGGCACTCTGTCCATGATCCGATTTCAAAGCTGCACCCGTTCTTCCCCGAACATCGCCGGACAAGTCTTCGGGAAACCCGACGGGTGCAAAAAACAGCGGAAAGACCCGTGAAAAAATCAACGGGAGAACGACGGAACAAACAGAAGACAGGCCCGGACGCCTATCGGCATCCGGGCCTGTCTTCTATCCGTTTTACAACCGGCTTATTTACCGATCAACTTCTTCACCTCTTCATATACCGTCTGGCCGTTGTAACCGAACTTCTCGTCGAGGACCTTGTAGGGTGCCGAATAACCGAAGTGATCCAGACCGTGAATCATACCGTTTTCACCTACCAGTCCCAGCAATGTCACGGGCAGACCCGACGTAAGGCCGTAACGCACCACACCCTGTGGCAGAACGGTCTGCTGATAGGATTTGGGCTGGTCGCGGAAAAGTCCTTCGCTCGGCACGCTCACGATACGGACCGCGATTCCCTCCTTCGAAAGCAACTCGGCACCTTCGACCAGCGTAGCGACTTCGGAACCCGAAGCGAGCATCACCACAGCCGGTTTGGCGGCATCGACTACGATATAGGCGCCTTTCGAAAGCTGGGCAGCCTCCTCACGGCGGCTGTGATTGAGTGCGGGCAGATTCTTAATATTTTGCCGCGACAGGATCAGCGCGACGGGACGATGCTCCTCGATCGCCAATTTCCAAGCTGTAACGGTTTCCTCGCCGTCGGCCGGACGCAGCACCAACATAGAACGCTCCCCCCGGTGATTCTTCAAATGTTCCATCAGACGGATCTGAGCCTCGTGCTCGACGGGCTGGTGCGTCGGACCGTCCTCGCCCACACGGAACGAGTCGTGCGTCCAGATATAGATTACATGCAGGTGCATCAGGGCAGCCAGACGCACGGCGGGTTTCATATAGTCCGAGAAGACGAAGAACGTACCGCACGCCGGAATCACGCCCCCATGCAGCGCCATACCGTTGGCAATGCAGGCCATCGTCAGCTCCGAAACGCCTGCCTGGAAAAACTTGCCCGAAAAATCACCCTTCGAGAAGGCTTTGGTTTTCTTGAGGTAGCCGTCCGTCTTGTCCGAATTGCAGAGGTCGGCCGAGGCGACGATCATATTTTCGATCCGCTCCGCATAGAAGGAGAGCACTGAAGCCGAGGCGGCGCGGGTCGCACCGTCGGGTTTGATCTCGAGTCCCTTGTAGTCCATCTCCGGCACCTTGCCCGAGAGGAAAAGATCGAGTTTGCGGGAGAGCTCCTTGTGCTCGGAACGCCACGTCTTCTCCCTCTCGCGCTGCGTGCGCACCCATTCACGAAGCTCTTCGCGGCGGGCGTCGAACACCTTGCCGCTCTCGGAGAAGATCTTGAACGGATCCTCCGCATCGCCGCCCAGGTTGCGGACGGTAGCGGCGAAATCGGCTCCGGCAGCCGTCAGCGGCTGACCGTGCGTCGAAACCTTGTCCTCGAAGCTCGATCCGTCGGCCGCAACCGCACCCTTGCCCATGACCGTACGGCCGATGATAAGCATCGGACGCTCCTTTTCGGCATTGGCAGCCGTAAGAGCTTCGCGGATCTGCTCTACGTCATGGCCGTCGATGGTGATGACGTTCCAGCCCCACGCCTCGTATTTCATCGCTACGTTCTCGGTATCCACCTCATCGACCTTGGTCGAAAGCTGAACGTTGTTCGAATCGTAGTACATGATCAGATTGTTCATCCCCAGGTGGCCGGCGATGCGGCCCACGCCCTGCGACACCTCCTCCTCGATACCGCCGTCGGAGATGTAGGCATAGATCTTGTGGGACTGCCACTCCCCGAAACGAGCCGCAAGGAACCGCTCGGCGATCGCGGCGCCCAGCGCCATGGCATGCCCCTGGCCCAGAGGACCCGACGTATTCTCCACACCGTGCAGCACGTCCACTTCCGGATGGCCCGGCGTGACGCTGCCCCACTGCCGCAGATTACGCAAATCCTCCACCGAATAAGTTCCGGCCAGTGCGAGAGTCGAGTAGAGCATCGGCGACATGTGTCCCGGATCGAGGAAGAAACGGTCCCGGAAGGGATAATCCATCTGGTCCGGATCGTAGCGGAGAAATTCGGTGTAAAGTACAGCCATGAAGTCCGCGCCGCCCATTGCGCCGCCGGGATGTCCCGATTTGGCTTTCTCGACCATCGCCGCAGACAGGATGCGGATGTTGTCTGCAACGCGCGTGAGTTCGGATTTAGTAATCATAAGTGATTGTATGCTTTTATTATGTTTGAATTTCTCGCTTCGCTGCTACATACGGCGTAACCCGGATAAACCTGCACCACCCCGATGCAACGGACTTGCGTATCCTGTTCAGGATAAATTGCGGAATCCTTTCACCCGGCCCGCGCCCGCGTCAGATCCGCCCGGTTCCGTTCCTGCGGAAAACCAGGCAGACAAGACCGCATTGAAAACCGGAAATCCCGCCCGCTCGATGTTCCATTCCGACAGCCTCCCGCTCCGGCATGTTGCAAGCGGCCCGGCGTTCGTGGTACAAATTTAATATAAATCCGGCTTATCCGACCTGCTTGAGCGCCAAAAATTTCTTCTTTTCGAACTTTTCCCGGGCATAAGGCAAGGTCACTTCGAAGCGGCGCTCTCCCGAAGAGGGGATATCGAACATCGTGTCCATCATGATCGCTTCGCAGATCGAACGCAATCCCCGGGCACCGAGCCGGTACTCGATGGCTTTATCGACGATATAGTCCAACACCTCGTCGTCGAACACGAGCTTCACGCCGTCCATCTCGAACAGCTTTTCATACTGCTTGATGATGGCATTTTTGGGCTGCGTGAGGATCGAACGCAGGGCCTCGCGGCCGAGCGGCTCCATATAGGTCAGCACCGGCAGGCGGCCCACCAGTTCGGGAATCAGACCGAACGACCTGAGGTCCTGCGGCATAAGGTATTGCATGAGGTTGTTGCGGTCCACGGAATCGGCATTCATCCGTCCGTAACCCATCGCCCGGGTGTTGAGCCGCTGGGCGATCTTCTTCTCGATGCCGTCGAACGCTCCGCCGCAGATGAACAGAATGTTGCGCGTATCGACCTGCACGAACTGCTGCTCGGGATGCTTGCGCCCGCCCTGGGGCGGAACATTGACCACCGTGCCTTCCAGAATCTTCAGCAAAGCCTGCTGCACTCCTTCACCTGATACGTCGCGCGTAAGCGACGGATTGTCGCTCTTGCGGGCGATCTTGTCGATTTCGTCGATGAAGACAATTCCCCGCTGGGCCAGCTCCACGTCGTAGGAAGCCACCTGCAACAGCCGCGAGAGAATACTCTCGACATCCTCGCCCACGTATCCCGCCTCGGTAAGTACCGTAGCGTCCACGATGGTGAAGGGCACGTTCAGCAATTTGGCGATCGTGCGGGCCATCAGCGTCTTGCCGGTACCCGTCGGGCCGACCAGCAGGATGTTCGACTTGTCGAGCTCCACTTCGCTCGCCTCGCCCGAAGCATGCAGCAGCCGCTTGTAGTGATTATATACGGCCACCGACATATAGCGTTTGGCATCGTCCTGCCCGATCACGTACTGATCCAAAAACTCCTTGATTTCATTGGGCTTGAGCAAATCCTCGAATTTCAACGAGGTATTCTTCTTCTCCTTGCGACGGGATGCGGCTTCGTCATGCAGCACATCGTTGTCGATGAGCATCTGGTATCCTTTCGCAATACATTTGCTGCAAATATTGCAACCCTTGGACGAACTCAACAGGATCGCACCATCGCGGCGTTTGGCCCCGCAGAACGAACACGCATCGCTCTCGTTGCCGTAAAGGTCTTCTCCGTAATTTTTAGCCATAGGTCTTTAGTTTTCCTTCGAATTTCGTTCCCGGTCCCGGTCGAACTTTCGGACGAGCCTCTGCCGGGATAAAGTCGAAAACAAACTCCCGCCATCATCTCTACCCGGCCGTCGATCGGCCTCGTTCCGACTTCGCACACCGGAAATATCGAACCGGGTTCTTCATTTATTCCGCTCGGCCTATCGAGCGCCCCGCTCTGCCTCCGCTGATCGGAAACGATACATTTTCTCTCCCGAAATCGACCGTCCCCTGCAGATTGAAACAGAAATATTATCCCCGCTTGGTCAGCACCTCGTCGATCAGCCCGTACTCCTTGGCCTCCCGAGCCGACAGCCAATAATCGCGGTCGGCATCCTTTTCGATCTTCTCGATCGGAGCGCCCGAATGGGCCGCAATGATCTCGTACAGCTCCTGCTTGGTCTTGCGGATCTCGCGGGCCGTGATCTCGATGTCCGACGCCTGCCCCTGAGCCCCGCCCAGCGGCTGATGGATCATCACCCGCGAATGGGGTAACGCCGAGCGCTTGCCTGCAGCACCGGCGGTCAGCAGCACGGCGCCCATCGAAGCGGCCAGTCCCGTACAGATGGTCGCCACATCGGGCTGCACCAGTTGCATCGTATCGTAAATTCCCAGACCGGCCGTCACCGATCCGCCCGGGGAGTTGATATAAATCTGGATGTCCTTTTCCGGGTCGGCCGACTCCAGGAACAGCAGCTGTGCCTGGATGATATTGGCCGCATCGTCGTAAATCGGAGCCCCCAAAAAGATGATGCGATCCATCATCAAACGCGAAAAGACGTCCATCGTCGCCACGTTCAACTGGCGCTCCTCGATGATCGTCGGCGACACGTAGGCCGCGTACTGCGAGCGGAAATCATGCAGTTTCAGACTATTGATACCGCAATGCCGGGTGGCGTATTTTTCAAATTCATTCATAACCGAACAGTTTGCAAGTTAATAAAAAACATCGGAAGCCGGTTCAAAAATTTTTCCGCGACTTGCCTCCGGTCCTACTCGATTTCCCGTACCCGGCCAACACACGATGCAGGCTCGAATCCGGCAAAAACGAGGGAAGAAGCAAAAAACAGAAGTATGACTACTAAACAGACTTTGAGGGAGTGATTGCAAAAATCAAACCCTCAAAGCTCTGATCGGATACCAATTTTCCGCTGTTTCTTAAATCTCCTTGGCCAGTTTTGCGAACTCTTCGGCAGAAACGGCCTTTTCGGTCACCTTGATCTTGGACTTCACGTCCTCGACCACCTTCATCTCATACAGCTTCTCGTAGATCTTCTGTCCCTGCTCGCGGTCCTCGAGAATCTTCTTGGCGTAATTGGCCAGCATATCTTCCGGAGCCGTCGGCAGTCCGTATTGAGCGAACTGGGCCTGTGCCAACGCCTTGGCCTCTGCAGTAGCCTCTTCGGGGGTTACCGTGAGGTTATCCTGCTTGATGAAATATTTCTGGAGGTAATTCCAGGTGAACAGTTTCACGAAAGCGTCGAAATCCTTCTCGATCTCCTCCTTGGAGAACTTGCCTTCGTTGATGACGTACAGCCAGCGCTTGAGGAACTCGACCGGCATGGTCAACCCGGCTTTCTTCAACAGGAAATCACGCAACTGCAACGTAAAGAGATAGTCGCTCTCGCGGCGCAGCTCCTTCGAAATCTCGGCATCGACGAACGCCTCGAACTCCTCGGCGGTTTTGACGTTGCCCGCAGGAAAAGCCATCTTGAAGAACTCCTCGTTCAGCTCCGGTTCCGCGAACTTGCGGATCTTGGTGATTTCGAGAGAAAATTCGGGTTTGATACCCTCCAATTCGTTCTCCTTGACCTGCAATACGGCGGCACGCTGCGCCGGAGTCTTGTAAAGTTCATTGACATTGACCTGCATCTTGAATCCGACCTTCTTGCCGATGAAGGGCTTGCGCTCCTCCTCGTTCATCGAAATCAGTCCGACGTAAGCGCCCTCGATCTTCATATCGCCGTTGTCGAGCGTCACCTCCAGCGCTTCGTCCGCCGTTACCTTGTCGGTATCCACCAGACGGCCGAAACGACGCAGGAAATTGCTGCGGTAATCGTCGTGCATCTTCTTATCGACCTTGATCGTGTAGTAGGTCATCTTATCTTTCGCCGACAGCTCGAGCTTCACCTCGGGAGCTTCGCCGATCTCGAAAATGAATTCGAATTCGGTCCCGTTCTCGAAATCGAAGTCGCCCTGCTCCTCCGAGGGGATCACGTCACCGACATAGTCGATCTTCTGCTCCTGCAGGTAGTTGAACGCCGCTTCCGAAGCCTGGCGGTAAGCCTGCTCCGCAAGCACGCCCTTGCCGTACATCTTCTTGATCACGCCCATCGGCACCATACCGGGGCGGAAGCCCGGAATATTGGCCTTGCGTTTGTACTCACGCAGGGATTTTTCGACCGCATCGCCGTAATCCTTCTCGCCTACGGTCACCTTGATGAGCGAGTTATTCTGCTCGCGCTGTTCTCTTACGATATTCATATTTCAGTTGTTTTATACGTTACAGTTCGGGTCGGCAAAAGTACAAAATAATTCATTAGCAAGCAACAAACACCCGATAAATATCTCCGCACCGATCCGTTTTTCTTTCAGGAAGGGCTTCGGGGAAGAGCACCCGGATCGACAGCCCCTCCGATCCGTAATTCGGGCGCCGAAATCGACGTCTTTTCCCGAAAAATAGCTATCTTTGTTGCCTATTATAATAAGGACATACCGGCTATAAACGGCCAACACCGCAGCCGGACAGAATATAAACGATACGAAATCCAATGACAAAAATCGTATGGATCGGACTGCTGGCGATGACGCTGGCCGCCTGCTCGGGACGCACGAAAACCCTCCGAACGGAAACCCCGGCCGCTACCCCCGCCGCGCCGCGCACCTACACCTACCGGGTCATCGAAAGCTATCCCCATTCGACCGACAGCTACACGCAGGGGCTCCTGTTCGCAGACGGAGTGATGTGGGAAGGTACGGGCGAATACGGACACTCCCGCCTGCAGCGCATCGACCTCGAAACAGGACGCACGGACGTAGTGGCTACGCTGCCCCGCAGCGAATTCGGCGAAGGCATCGCGCTGCTCGACGGCAAGATCTACCAACTGACCTGGGAAAACAACAAAGCCTACGTCTATGACGCGGCAACGGGCCGGCAGCTCCGCACTTTCGCCTATGCGGGCGAAGGATGGGGCCTCACGACCGACGGCGAGCGGCTCTACATGAGCGACGGCAGCGAATACCTGCGCATCCTCGATCCGGAAACCTTTCGGGTGCAACGCAGCGTGCCGGTCACCTTCCGGGGTGCCCCGGTACAACTGCTCAACGAACTGGAGTGGATCGACGGGAAGATCTGGGCCAATGTCTATGTCACCGACCAGATCGTCATCATCGACCCCGCCAGCGGCATCGTCGAAGGGGTCATCGACCTGCGCGGCCTGCTCCCGGACGAAGAGATCGCCCCGGATACCGACGTACTGAACGGCATCGCCTACGACGCGGCCTCGGAACGTATCTTCGTGACAGGCAAAAGATGGAGCAAACTCTTCGAAATCGAAATCATACCCCAATAAAATACCACACGACGTGACAAAAAACCGCGACATACGACACGAACTCGAACACCGCATCCTGCTGCTCGACGGCGGATTCGGCACGATGATACAGCAATACGGCCTGGACGAAGCCGACTACCGGGGCAAGGAGTTCGCCGCGAGCGAAAAACTTCTCAGAGGCTGCAACGACCTGCTGAACCTCACCCGTCCGGAAACAATCCGCGAAATCCACGAGAAATACCTCCAGGCCGGATCGGACGTAATTACGTCCAACACGTTCAACGCCAACTCCATTTCGCTGGCCGACTACGGACTGGCAGCGGAAGCGTACCGCATTAACCGGGTCGGCGCAGCCATCGCCCGCGAAGCGGCGGACGCCTTCACCGCCCGCAATCCGCAGAAGCCCCGCTTCGTGGGCGGCTCGATGGGCCCGACGAGCCATACGCTGTCGATGTCGGCGGACGTGGACAACCCCGGCGCCCGGGCTTTCACTTTCGAACAGCTCTCGCAGGCGTACTACGATCAGGCTCGGGGCCTGATGGACGGCGGCGCCGACCTGCTGATGCTCGAAACCGTCTTCGATGCGCTGAACGCCAAGGCAGCGATCTTCGCCATCGAAACCCTCTTCGCAGAACGCGGCATGCGACTGCCGGTCATCGTCTCCGGCACACTCACCTCGTCGGGCCGCACCCTGGCGGGACAAACCATCGAAGCCTTCTACACCTCCGTCGCACACGCCGAACCGCTGGCCGTGAGCCTCAACTGCTCGTTCGGCGCCAAGGCCCTGCTGCCCTACCTGGAGCGGCTGGCCGCTGTTTCGGAATTCCGCGTGGCGGTCTATCCCAATGCGGGTCTGCCGAACGTCATGGGCGGCTACGACGAGACGCCCGCGATGTTCGCCGCCGACGTAGAGGAATACATGCGGCGCGGCCTGGTCAATCTGGTGGGCGGCTGCTGCGGCACCACGCCCCTGCACATCTTCGAACTGGCGAAGATCGTGAACAACTACACGCCCCGCCCCCTGCCGCAGCGGCGGCACGTGACCTGCCTGAGCGGGCTGGAACAGCTTCGGATCGTTCCCGAAGCCAACTTCGTCAATGTCGGCGAGCGCACCAACGTCGCCGGCTCGGCCAAGTTCGCGCGGCTGATCCGCGAAAAAAATTACGAGGAAGCTCTCTCGGTGGCCCGCGCCCAAGTCGAAGCGGGCGCCAATATCGTCGATGTCTGCATGGACGACGGCCTGATCGACGGTCCCGAAGCCATGCGCGACTTCCTCAACCTGATGGGTTCGGAACCGGAAATCTCCGCAGTACCCGTCATGATCGACTCTTCGAAATGGGAGGTGCTCGAAACGGGGCTCCGGGTGGTGCAGGGCAAGAGCGTCGTCAATTCCATCTCCCTGAAGGAGGGCGAGCAAGAATTTCTGCACCGCGCCCGCCTCATCCGCCGTTACGGAGCCGCCGCCGTGGTGATGCTCTTCGACGAGCAGGGACAGGCAGACACCTATGCCCGCAAGATCGAGGTGGCGCAGCGGGCCTACAAGCTTCTCACCGACGACGGATTCCCCGCCGAAGACATCATCTTCGACCCCAACATCCTCGCGGTGGCCACCGGTATCGAAGCCCACGACGCCTACGCCCGGGACTTCATCGAAGCCGTCCGCTGGATCAAGCGAAACCTGCCCCACGCCAAGATTTCGGGCGGCGTGTCGAATCTATCGTTCGCCTTCCGGGGCAACAACGCCGTGCGCGAGGCCATGCATTCGGTGTTTCTCTACCACGCCATCCAAGCGGGTATGGACATGGCGATCGTCAATCCCCAGATGCTGCAAATCTACAGCGACATCGAACCGGGACTACTCGAACGGGTCGAGGATGTTATCCTCTGCCGCCGCGCAGACGCCGCCGAACGCCTCACGGAATACGCCTCGCAATTCACCAAAACCGCCGCGACGCAGACGCAGCATACCGACGCCTGGCGCTCGGAGCCGCTCGGCAAGCGCATCGAATACGCCATGCTCAAGGGCGTGGCCGACTACATCGAGCAGGACGCGCTCGAAGGCTACCGCACGCTGGGCTCGCCCCTGGCAGTGATCGACCGGCTGCTGATGCCGGCCATGGAAGTCGTAGGCAATCTGTTCGGGCAGGGCAAAATGTTCCTGCCGCAAGTGGTCAAGACCGCCCGCGTGATGAAAAAAGCCGTCGCCGTACTGACTCCCTACATCGAGCAAGGTTCCGAAGCGAACGCCAAGAGTGCCGGCAAGGTGCTGGTGGCTACCGTGAAAGGCGACGTACACGACATCGGCAAGAACATCGTGAAGGTGATTCTGGAGAACTACGGCTTCGAGGTCATTGATCTGGGCCGGGACGTGCCGGTGGAAGCGGTGGTGGACGCCGTGCGGGACAAGGACGTGCATCTAGTGGGACTGTCGGCCCTGATGACCACCACATTGAAAAGCATGGAGGAGACCATCGCCGCACTGCGGCAGGCCCAGCTGCCCTGCAAGATCATGGCGGGCGGCGCGGTGCTGACGCCGGAGGCGGAGCGCCTTCTGGCGGCCTATGAGGCCTACTGCGCCGATGTGGGCACCTACGCCCAGGGGAAATTCGAGGATGCCTTCCGCTTCTACCGGGATCTGGACCATCGGCCATGACCCGGTGCGGCGTGAGCCGCCGTGCCTGCCCAGGAGTTATCCTCTCTGAACAGGAAAACGGGACCGGAGCCTGTGCGGCTCCGGTCCCTCCGTGTTTTGCGGCGCTTACGTCCGGGGACGGGTGGGATCCTCCTCCGTGGGGCTGGGGATCGGATGCTCCTTGTGGGCCACCATGGCCTGGATCAGCTCCACGGTCCGGCCCAGGCCCAGATAGCTGGAATCGATGCAGAAGTGGTAACTGTCCACACTGCCCCACTTCTTGGAGGAATAGTACTCGTAATAGGACGCCCGGCGCTTGTCGGTCTTGAGGATCAGCTGGCGGGCCTTCTCCGGCGTGAGGTTCTGCCGCTGGGCCACGCGCTGGATACGGACCTCCAGAGGTGCGCTGATAAACAGGCTCAGGTGGTTGGGATAGTCCGCCAGGGCGTAGTCCGCGCACCGGCCGATGATAACGCAGGGCCCTTGGTCCGCGATGTGCCGGATGGTGTTGAAAGTCGCCAGATACACCTGTTGTTCCAGAGAGTCACCCACACCGCTGCCGGGCAGGGCAAACATATAGGAATCCATGGCGATGGAGTACAGGAGGCTCTTGGGCCGCTCGTCGAAGTTTTCAAAAATCTTCTCGCACAGGCCGCTCTTCTTGGCGGCCTCCTGCAGCAGCTCCTTGTCATAGAAGGGAATGCCCAGCTCCTTGGCCACGCGGATGCCGATCTCCTTGCCGCCGCTGCCAAACTGCCGGCCGATGGTGATGATGGTTTTCATAGAGAACCCTCCTCTCCTTGTTGGTTTTATTATACCGCAAGAAGAGGCCGCCGTCAAACAGTACCGGGCGGACCGTCGCCGGAATCGCCCTCATCCGGCGGAAGGGGATGCCAGGGCTCCCGTTTTCCGGAAAAAAAGCGGCGGGCAACAGCGTCCTTCGCCGTCTCCACCAGTGCATACCAGAGGCGTCCCGCCGCGAAGAGAATCACCAGGGCCAGCAGGACGGCACCGACCTGCTCCAGGGAAAGCGACATGGCACGCGCTCCTCACTTCGTGGCGTAACAGGTCTTGAAGAAAGTCTCAAAGGCCTGCTCTTCCGGTCCCTGGTCCACGTAGATGAACAGCTTCTCATCCTCCAGCCACTCGAAGGTGTTGATGGCCAGATAGTGACGCCCATCCGGGTAGATGATGAAGGCGTCCGTGGGGTACTTGTTCTGATAGGCCTTTTTGACTGCGGAACGGGGGCAGATTTCCGGATCGCCGCAGCCGGAGAGGTCCGGAACTGTGGGCACGACCACCACCGTGGGGTCCGCCCCCTCCTTCCAGCCCACGATCAGGCTGCCGTAGGTAGTCTTGCTGCCGTGGACCAGGCCGTAGTTGAACCGCTTCGCATCCTCCGTATAGGCGGCCACCAGCTGGTACTGCCCGCCGTCGGGCACCACGCTGTCAAACAGGCGGCGCATCTTCTGCTTGCTGTCCGCGCTTTTGGCCTGGTCAATTTCAGGTCCCTTGAAGAGTTTTCCGAAAATTCCCATGACAATCCCTCTTTAATATCTTAATTTTATATTGACCATTTTATTTTATCTGGTCAATATATGAGATATCATACCAAAAGAAACCGGATTGCGCAACCGGGTAATTATCAGCGCACAAAAAAAGACCGCCCATCAGCGGTCTTTTTTTGCGTTGCGCAGGGAGCCCAGATAGTTCACCAAAAATTTCACGTGCAGCGCCGCCGTCTCCTCCAGGTGCGAAGGAAACAGAAATGGCATGGATTCCGGCGCGGAGTTATAGATCAGGAGGCAGGAGAACACCAGGTTCGCCAGCACCTCAGGGGCGCAGCCCTCCTGCCGGATGTCCAGCAGCCCCATCAGGCGCAGAAAGAAATCCCGCTGCCCGGGCCGGAAATCCTGGAATCGCTCCGGCGTCAGGCGGCTGTGCAGATCCGCCTCCTCCCCCTGGGTCATCACCAGGATGCCGTTTTCCCGGTGGCGGAGGATCGTCCGGAAAAAAGACTCCACGTGCTCCTCCCAGGTCCCCTCCGGCCGGGCCAGCTCCTGTTCCAGCAGCCGGAGCAGACGGCAGCGCTGCTCCTCCATCATCTGGAGGGAAAAATCCTCCAGCGAGTCAAAAAACGTGTAGAAATAGGGCTTGGAAATCCCCACCGCCGCGGCGAGCTCCGCCAAGTGCAGCCCCTTCAGACCCTTGCTTACGGCCATATTCAGC
>ERZ779890.3032-NODE-3032-length-15387-cov-7.174276_pt1 | contig 15387 bp, 14 predicted proteins | sample MGYA00511553_ERZ779890 | MGnify/ENA primary metagenome ERZ779890 (study PRJEB29588, sample SAMEA2152064) | human gut metagenome | biome: human gut; feature: human-associated habitat; material: faeces | place: Denmark | collected 2008/2010 ...
TGCTCTGACTGGCGGAGATGGAGGGATTTGAACCCCCGCGCCGGTTTTCTACGCCGACCTCACGGTTTTCAAGACCGTTCCCTTCAACCGCTTGGGTACATCTCCAAATGTATTCCCGCTCCAACGTTTCTCGGAAAAAGGAGAGAAACTTGGAGAGAAATCCCGATTTTCTCTTAATTTCTTGTCGCCGCAACCCGTTGAAAACACAGGGGAAATTGAAAAACGGCTTCCAAAATACTCTCCCGTTTTCAAGACCGCCCCGTTATGTCCGCTTCGGTAATTCCCCTTGGCGCGCCGAACGGCTGTATGCTCAAAAAAATTACCACAAATCCCCCGTACTGTCAATCGAAAAACGCCGCTGTACAACGATTTTCGGCAGAAAGGGGTTGCATAAAGGGCATTTTATGATATAGTAATGAGATGTATGTATACTCGCATTCATTCTACGGCAGTATATAAGTGTAAGGAGAGTATTTGAATGAACGACTTTGGAAGCAAGATTTACGCCGCCGCGCAGAAGGCCGTAAAAGAGGTCTATGATCTGGACGTGGCGGAAGGCCAGCTCGTCGTTGAGACGCCGCAGGACACCAAGCTGGGTGACTATTCCACCAGCATTGCGATGAAGCTGTCGCGCACTCTCCGACGCAACCCGATGGAGATCGCCGAGCCGCTCGTCGCCAAGCTCGCGGAGCTTCTGCCCGAGTGTGAATCCATCACCGTCGCCCGCCCCGGCTTCATCAACTTCAAGCTCAAGGCGAGCGCCCTCACCGCCGTTATCAACGATGTCATCGCCGCCGGCGACGATTACGGCAAGAACGATTCCGGCAAGGGCAAGCATCTGCTGCTCGAGTGGGTCTCCGCCAACCCGACCGGTGATCTGCACTGCGGCCACGCCCGCAACGCCGCCTGGGGCGACTGCATCGCCCGCATGATGGAGGCCAGCGGCTGGGACGTGCTGCGTGAGTTCTATGTCAACGACGCCGGCAACCAGATCGTCATGCTCGGCGAATCGCTCACCGCCCGCTACTTTGAGCACTTCGGCAAGGAATACCCCCTGCCCGAGGGCGGCTACCACGCCGACGACATCAAAGTCATCGCCGCGCAGCTCGCCGAGGAAGAGGGCGACAAGTGGCTCACCGCCGATCCGAAGGAGCGCCTCGCGCACTTCATGGACTACGGCAAGAAGAAAGAGCTTGAAAAGATCGACCGCGATCTCAAGGCCTACCGCGTCACGATGCAGAGCTGGATGCATGAGACGTTCTTCTATGAGAACAACGCCAAGCGCATCAACGACTGCCTGCAGCACATGGCGGATATGGGTCTCACCTACGAAAAGGACGGCGCGCTCTGGTTCAAGAGCACCGACTACGGCGACGACAAGGATCGCGTTCTCCGCAAAAGCGACGGCACTTTCTCCTACCTGACGCCCGATATCGCCAACCACGTCTATAAGATCGAGCGCGGCTACCCGCTGCTCGTCAATCTCTGGGGCGCCGACCACCACTCCTACGTCACCCGTATGCAGAACGCCCTCACCGCGCTCGGCTATCCGGAGGGCACGCTCTCTGTCGACCTTATCCAGATGGTCCGCATGGTCGAAGACGGCAAGGAAGTCAAAATGTCCAAGCGCACCGGCAACGCGATCACCATCCGCGAGCTGTGTGAGGATATCGGCGTAGACGCCGCGCGCTGGTTCTTCGTCTCCAAGGACGTTGCGACGCACATGGATCTCGATCTCAAGCTCGCCCGCTCCAAGGACAACAACAACCCCGTGTATTACGCCCAGTATGCCTACTCGCGCATGTGCTCGATCCTCAAAAATCCCCAGATCCCCGAGTTCAAGCCGGTCGATTCCTATGACCGTCTGACCGACGAGAAGGAGCTGCAGCTGCTCAAGATGATCAGCGAGTTCCCGAAGGAGGTCGCCGCCGACGCGCTCAACCGCAAGCCGAACAAGATGACCGAGTATATCATCTCGCTCGTCAAGGTGTTCCACAGCTATTATAACTCCACAAAGGTCAACAATCCCGACGATCCCGAGCTCACCAACCAGCGTCTCGGCCTCATCAAGGCGACGATGATCACGCTCAAAAACGCGCTCCAGCTCATCGGCGTTTCCGCCCCGGAGACCATGTAATTTCCAGCCCGTGAATTTTCACAAACTGCACAAAATACAAAAAATATACAATTCACAAAAAATCAAACCGTACAACCGCCGACTTGGCGGCTGATACGAAACGAAAAAGAGAAAAGCCGCCGAAAGGCGGCTTTTCTCTTGCGTTCCGGGACTTTCGCCAACGATATTTCCAATTTTTCGGACTGTTTTTGGGTGTATTCCCCAGTATTCATTATTTTTTTCATTCCCGCCGGATTTTTCCGGCGGGTTTTTTCGTTCTTTTACGAAACTAAAGCACGGAAAATGACTGCCGAAAAAGCGCAAAACTGTTGATTTTCTGTACAACGATAAGTGCGGAAATATACAATTTATCCCGCACCGTTCTTCCAATATTTCAGGTTTCGTCGGATATGATAAGGATAGTAAATCACTGTGCCGGTGCGGAAGCGCTACGGACCGGCGCAGCCAAAAACACTATGTAGGAGATTTAAATCATGAAAGGTATTTGCGTTCGCAGCGAGATCAAGCCGCTGAAAAAAGTGCTTCTTCACCGTCCCGGCCGTGAACTTCTTCATCTGACGCCGGACCGTCTTCCGGAGCTTCTCTTTGACGATATCCCGTTCCTCAAGGTCGCCCAGCAGGAGCACGATGCCTTCGCGCAGATCCTGCGCAGCAACGGCACCGAGGTCGTGTATCTCGAAGACCTGATGGCGGAAGTCCTCAAGCTCCATCCCGAGCAGACGAAGCCCTTCCTTTATCAGTGGCTCTCCGAGGGCAACATCAAGACCCGCCGCTGGCAGGACAAGCTCTATGAGTACCTCATCGGCAATTTTGAAGGCAAGGCGCTCGTCGAAAAGACGATGGAAGGCATCACGCTCAAGGAAATGGGCGGCGCTTCCGCTTATTCCCTGCAGGATCTGATCGCTCCGGCGGATGATCTGATCGTCGATCCGATGCCCAACCTCTACTTCACCCGCGACCCGTTCGCGTCCGTCGGCACCGGCGTGTTCCTGCATAAGATGCGCTTCCCGACCCGCTGCCGCGAGACCATTTACGCCGACTACATTTTCCGCTTCCACCCCGATTTTGAAGGTCTGGTCAAGCGCTACTACGACCGCGACGGCCACGCCAACATCGAGGGCGGCGACGTGCTCAACCTCACCGAGGACACGCTCGCGATCGGCATCTCCCAGCGTACCTCTCCGGACGCCATCGAGGAAGCGTCCCGCAATCTCTTCGCCGATCCCGAAGCGAAGATCCGCACCGTGCTCGCGTTCGATATCCCGAGCTGCCGCGCGTTCATGCATCTCGACACCGTGTTCACCCAGATCGACTACGACAAGTACACGATCCATCCGGCGATCCTCGGGCCTCTCACCGTTTACGAGATCACCCCGGGCGTGAGCGATCCGACCGATCTCCACATCCGCCGCATCGACTCCAAGCTGGAGGACATTCTCGAGAAGTACACCCGCACCGACCACGTCAAGCTCATCAACTGCGGCGGCGACGATCTCATCGCCTCGGCCCGTGAGCAGTGGAACGACGGCTCCAACACGCTGTGCATCGCGCCGGGCAAGATCGTTGTTTACGAGCGCAACGACGTGACCAACGCCATTCTCCGCGACGAGGGCATCCAGGTTCTCGAAATGCCGTCCGCCGAGCTTTCCCGCGGCCGCGGCGGCCCGCGCTGCATGTCCATGCCGATCATCCGCGCCGAATAAATTTCATTCGCTGAATAAACCCATTCATATAACACACATTACAATCATTTCCTATAGGAGGGTAAAATATTATGGGTCTCAACATTCGCGGCAGAAGCTTCCTCACTCTTCTTGACTTCACCCCGGAAGAGATCAACTACCTCATCGACCTCGCCGTTGAGTTCAAGCGCCTGAAGAACAACGGTGTGGAGCACAAGTGGCTCTCCGACAAGCAGATCGTTCTGCTCTTTGAGAAGACCTCCACCCGCACCCGCTGCGCCTTTGAAGTCGGCGCGCGTGATCTCGGCATGGGCGTCACGTTCCTCGATTCCGGCTCCTCCCAGATGGGCAAGAAGGAATCCCTCGCCGACACTGCGAAGGTCCTCGGCCGCATGTTTGACGGCATCGAGTACCGCGGCTTCAAGCAGTCCGTCGTGGAAGATCTTGCGAAGTACTCCGGCGTTCCCGTGTGGAACGGCCTGACCGACCAGTTCCATCCCACGCAGATGCTCGCCGACATCATGACCGCCCGCGAAGAGTTCGGCGATATGCGCGGCCGCAAGCTCACCTTCTTCGGCGACGCCCGCAACAACGTTGCCAACTCCCTCATGGTCGTCAGCGCGAAGCTCGGCATGCACTTCTGCGCCTGCGGCCCGAAGGAGCTCATGCCCGAGGAATGGCTGATCGAGAAGTGCCAGGCCGTTGCCGCCGAGACCGGCGCGGTGCTCGAGTTCACCGACGACGTCGCGCAGGGCGCGAAGGACTGCGATGTTCTCTACACCGACATCTGGCTCTCCATGGGCGAGCCCGCCGAGCTCTGGGAGAAGCGCATCAAGCTGCTCCGTCCCTACCAGGTCAACAAGGAACTCATGGCGATGGCGAAGCCCACCGCGATCTTCGAGCACTGCCTGCCCTCCTTCCACGACCGTGAGACGACCGTGGGCGAGGATATCTACCAGAAGTTCGGCCTTGAGGCGATGGAAGTCACCGACGACGTGTTCCTCGGCCACCGGGCCCGCCAGTTCCAGGAAGCCGAAAACCGTATGCACACCATCAAGGCTGTGATGTACGCCACGCTGAAGTAAGGGATCGAAACAATGGCTGAAAGAATTGTTGTCGCTCTCGGGGGAAATGCTCTTGGCAAGACCCCCGAGCAGCAGCTCGAACTTGTCCGCAACACCGCCCGCCCGATCGTTGATCTCGTCGAGAAGGGCTACGAAGTCATCATCGGCCACGGCAACGGCCCGCAGGTCGGCATGATCAATCTGGCAATGGAGTTCTCCGCCAACAAGGGCGGCGGAACGCCGTTCATGCCGTTCCCCGAGTGCGGCGCCATGACGCAGGGCTATATCGGCTACCACCTGCAGCAGGCCATTCAGCAGGAGCTGAAGAGCCGCGGCATGGAGAAGGAATGCGCCACCGTCGTGACGCAGGTCGTCGTTGACGAGAAGGACCCCGGCTTCCAGCACCCGACGAAGCCCGTCGGCAGCTTCTATACGAAGGAAGAGGCCGAGAAGATCGCCGAGGAAAAGGGCTTCATCTTCGTCGAGGACGCCGGACGCGGCTACCGCCGTGTCGTCCCCTCTCCGATCCCCAAGCGCATCGTGGAGCTGAACGTTGTCGATCAGCTCGTGCGCGCCGGTGATATCGTCATCACCGTCGGCGGCGGCGGTATCCCCGTCGTTGAGACCGAGGACGGTCTGCGCGGCGTCGCGGCCGTCATCGACAAGGACCGCGCCAGCTCCCTGCTCGCGCAGGACGTGCGTGCCGACCGTCTCATCATCCTCACCGCTGTGGACGCCGTGTGCGTCAATTACAATAAGCCCGACCAGAAGGAGCTCTCCTCCATGACGATCGCCGAGTGCGAGAAGTATATCGCCGAAGGCCAGTTCGCCCCCGGAAGCATGCTGCCGAAGGTCGAGTCCTGCATGGAGTTCGTGAAGAACAACGACCATGGCGGAACCGCGCTCATCACTTCCCTGGCCCGTGCCGCCGACGCTCTTGAAGGCAAGACCGGCACGGTCATTACCCGGTAAGCAAATTTTTGTCCCGTTTCGCATCTCCCAGCGAAGTCCGAACAAAATTTTAAGAGAGGGGTTCAAATCATGTCTAAGAAGACCAAAAGATCCATCAGCACATTTGCGATCCTGCTCGCCGTTATGCTCCTTGTGTCGATCGCCACGTGGCTCGCAGCGGGCAAGACCTACACCGGTGAGAACGGCGAGATGGCCGAAGTCGTCGGCGCCTCCGCCAGCGACATCTTTATGGGGCCTGTCAACGGCTTTGCCGACGCCTCTGACGTTATCACGTTCGTATTCTGCCTCGGCGCGTTCCTTGCCATCGTGAACGCCACCGGCGCTCTTGAAACCGGCATCCACACGCTCGTCCGCAAGCTGCACGGCAAAGAGCTCGTGCTCATTTGGATTCTCATGTTCCTGTTCTCCGTCGGCGGCACGACCTACGGCATGGGCGAAGAGACCGTTGGCTTCTACATCCTGCTCGCCGCCACGATGATGGCCGCCGGCTTTGACCCGATCGTCGGCGCGGCCACCGTCCTGCTCGGCGCCGGCACTGGCGTTCTCGGCTCCACCATCAACCCGTTCGCGACCGGCGCCGCCGTCGCTGCCGCGACCTCCGTCGGTGTCGAAGTGAACATGGGCACCACCTATGTCATCGGCATCATTCTCTGGCTCTCCGCCTACCTTCTCTCCGTGCTGTTTGTCACCGCTTACGCGAAGAAGGTCCGCGCCAACAAGGGCTCCATCCTCACCGCCGCGCAGCTCGACGAGTGCCAGAAGGCTTACGGCGGCAAGGGCGTCACCACCGCGAAGCTCACCGGCCGCCAGAAGGCCGTGCTGTGGCTGTTCGCTCTCTCCTTCGTCGTGATGATCCTCGGCTTCATTCCCTGGGGCAGCCTGAGCGAAACCATGTACAACGCTTTCTCGAGCTCCACCACTTGGCTCACCGGCGCCTGCCTCGGCGACTGGTGGTTCTATGACGCCGCCACCTGGTTCCTGCTCATGGGCATCATCATCGGCATCGTCGGTCTCGAGGACAAGGGCCAGCTCATGAAGCTCATCGCCAACGGCTTCAGCGACATGGTCTCCGTCAACCTCGTCATCGCGATGGCTCGTGCCACCAGCGTTATCATGGCCGCCACCGGTCTCGGCACCTGGCTGGTCGAAGCCTCCGTCACCGCGCTCAGCCAGTCCGGCGTTTCCGCGGGTGTGTTTGCTCTGCTTGACTACATACTCCACGTCGGTCTCAGCTTCCTTGTTCCGAGTTCCTCCGGTCTCGCCGGTCTGTCCGCCCCGATCGTCTCCCCGATCGTCGCCGGCATGGGCTGGAGCGTAGAGACCTCCATCATGATCAACGTTGCCGCCAACGGCTTCGTCAACCTCTTCACCCCGACCTGCGGCTTCATCATGGGCGGTCTCGCGCTCGCGCGCGTCCCCTACGAGAGCTGGCTGAAGTGGGCGTGGAAGCTGCTCCTCACGCTGTTCGTCGTCGTCGGCGTCGTCCTTACGATCGCGATGGCGGTGCTGAGCTGAATTTCCGCTTGAGTTATCGCATGATTTAATGGTAAAATACCGGTTGTATGCCCCATGGCGTACAACCGGTATTCTTCAAACAAGAGCCGCTTCGCCTGCTCTTGTTTGAGAAGGGCTGCGGCTCGCCGCAGCGCACCCGCTTTGCCCGCACGTTTGCGAGACTTTTCAGTCATTTGTAAAAAAGGACGGTGCAGATTATGCCCAGACGAGCCATGCTCCAGGATGCCCGCGCCTCCGCGTCCGACCCCGCCGTGATCTGCTCGTTCGATTACGAGGCGATCGACAAGCCCACCCGCGCGATCATCCATCAGGCGGCACGCTTTCTTTACGTAAAGCGCGGCCGCGGAAAGCTCGTCATTGACGGCGAGGAGTACGTCCTCCAGCCCAACACGCTCGTCGCCATCACGCCGTGGAAGATCACCGACACGGTAGAAGTGACGGAAACGCTCCAGTTCATCAAGGTCATATACGACTATTCCTATCTCAACTCTGTATTCAAGAGCGTTCTCGGCTCGGGCGATGCTTCCGCCGAGCCCCTGCGCTTTCTCACCGTGGAGCCGGTCGCCTATCTCGACAGCGTGCAGGCGGAGTATGTGGACGGCATCATGGAGCATCTCAAGGCGGAGCTCGGCGTGGAATCCACGCGTGTCAAGCCTCCGGACAAGCCGTTTTCGCAGCTCTATACGGTCAACAAGCTCATCGATCTGATGGTCGTTTACCGCCGGTACATCATGTCGCACCGCGGCGAGCTGGACTCCGGACGGGAGGAGACCGTCAAGGACCAGTCCGTTTTGAGCTACATTTATGCCCATTCCGCGGAAAAGCTCACGCTCTCACAGGTCGCGGAGGCGTTCTTTCTTTCGGAATCGGCGCTCTCCAAGCAGATCGCCGGCATGACCGGCACGACGTTCTCGAAGCTCCTGAGCAGCATCCGCGTGGAGAAGGCGTCGGACTATCTCATCTATACGGATCTCACGCTTGACGAGATCGCGGGGCTCTGCGGCTTTGTGGACGCCTCGCACGTATCCAAGCACTTTGCGCAGCGTGTCGGCATCACGCCGATGCAATACCGCAAGATCTATTCCAAGGCCGTCACCAAGTTCAACATCTCCGACAAGGCGATCGCCTTTGCGCTGACGGACTACATCTACAAAAATTATGAGACCGAACGGCTCACCGCCGCAAGCGTCGCCGCCGAATTCGGCGTGTCGGTGCCGGAAATGAACCGTCTGCTTCTCTATTATAACGAGATGAACTTTGATACGCTGCTCAACTCCACGCGCATCAATAAAGCGTGCGAAATGCTCGTATCGACGGACTATCTCGTGATCGACGTTGCCGTCGCCGTCGGCTACAGCAACATCAAAACGTTCAACATGAATTTCTACCGCTTCAAGGAAATGACGCCGACGGAGTTCCGCGACCGCATAACCCTTCAGCGCACAGACGGCAGCGAAACGCACGGAAAGGGCCGCGGCGCGCGCCGCCGCACGGTGCCCGTCCGGGCGCCGGAAACCGCAAAGGAGACGACAGAATGAAATCCGGAAGACAGGGCACCATTCTCCGAATCATTTCGGAGCAGAGCATTGAAACGCAGAATCAGCTCATGGACGAGCTGAAAAAGCGCGGCATTGACACCACGCAGGCTACGCTCTCGCGCGATATCCGCGAGCTCCGTCTCGTCAAGCAGCGCAGTGCAGACGGCACCAGCCGGTACGCCGCGGCGGAGGTCGCGCCCGCGCCGGAGATGAGCCAGGGGCTCAAGGAAAATCTCCGCCAGACCGTGACAGGCGTTTATGCCTGCCAGAATCTCGTCATCATCAAGACGCTGCCGGGGCTCGCCCCTGCGGTGTGTACCGCCGTGGACGGCATCGCTCCCCTGCCGGGGCTTGTCGGCTCGCTTTCCGGCAACGACACGGTGTTTCTCGCCATGCGCGACAACGCCGCCGCCGAAACGCTCGCCCGCGAAGGCCGCAGCCTGTTCATGGGCTGAATCCCGGATAACCGACCATCCCCGCCGGAAACTCTATCCGGCGGGGATGGTTTTTGTGTGTTTCTTTGACGCCTGCACGTTCCGGCCGCCGTCCACCGCTTCCATTTACACCGTGGTGATACAACCGTGATTTTGCGGTTTTCCGCGTTTTTGCGCGCAAACGATCCCGTCAGGAAATTTTCCGGACGGGATCGTTTTTTCTTTATTCGAGATTGAGGCGCTTGCTGAGGATGGCGCGGGTAGCGAAGAAGAAGCCCGTGCCCTTGAGTAGTTCCAGACCAATGCCGATGCCGATCGTGGAGGCCATCATGCCGACGCCCTGAACATGCCAGCCGGTATCGTCCAAGCAGAACTCCCAGTTCAACAGCACATTGGGAAATGCATCGGACTGGAGGAGCGACATGCACCCATTCATAATAATGCTGAAGGCGATGCTGATGCCGACATAGGCAAGCAGCGCAAACCATCCGCGGTTTTTCTTTGCGAGATGCCCGATCGAAATGGCGGTATAGATCTGCAAAATGGTGCCGGCAGCGGCGATGAGCATATACACCGCAAACTCGGCGATCAGCCAGCCCGTTCCGGCAGGCAGCGGATTTCCGGCCAGATAGTCGGTCATATCCCGGACCGCAGCCGTGATTTCGCGCAGATTGGCCGGCGCGAGCACCGCGAGCAAAAGTCCCCCGCTCAAAACGGCAACGGCAAAGCTGCCGATCTGGAAGATCATGCTCGTCAGGAGCTTGGAGCCGATGTGCTCCGAGACCGACACGGGCAGCGTGAACATGAGGTACCCTTCGTCGCCGAGAAGGCCCTTATAAAACCGGTTGATGATGAAAACGAGCATGAAAATGCCCATCGCCACATAGAGCGCCACGAGCAGGCCCATCGGCAGCACGGTGATAATAAAGTTTGCCAGCTTGCTTTGGATATCGCCGTCGAACGCGATCCGAAGCGTGAGACCGTTGATCGCGGCAAGCGCCGCGAGGCCGATCCAGATCAGCGCGAACGTGCGGATACCGGAGCGCAGATCGTATTTCATCAGTTTACCGAGCATTGTATTCCCCTCCATTCCCCATGACCGGCGCGCGGAACATATTGCGGAACAGCTCGTCCACGCTGCCGCCGGTGCGCTCGCGGATGCTGTCGGTGCTCTCGTGCAGAACGACCTGTCCCTGCTGGAGGAACACCGCCTCGTCGAGCACCTGCTCCACATCGAGGATCAGATGCGTCGAGATGAGCACCGTACCGTTTTCGTTATAATTCGTCAGGATCGTGCGCAGAATAAACTCGCGCACCGCCGGATCAACGCCCGCGATCGGCTCGTCGAGCAGATAGAGCCGCGCGCGGCGCGACATAACGAGCATGAGCTGCATCTTTTCGCGCGTGCCCTTCGAGAGCGTTTTGATCCTGCTGCCTGCTTCCAGACCGAGCACGCGGCACATTTCCTCCGCCTTGGCGCGGTCAAAGTCGGCATAGAAGTCCGAGAACATATCGATCATATCGCCGACACGCATCCAGTCGCGGAAATATCCCCGGTCGGGCAGATAGCTTGTGATCGCCTTCGTCTCTACGCCGGGCAGGAGACCCGCAACGCGCGCCTCGCCCGCCGTCGGCTGAAGAAGGCCGTTGAGGATCTTGATGAGCGTCGTCTTGCCCGAGCCGTTCGGCCCGAGAAGACCGACGATCTTGCCGGATGTAAGGCTCAGGTCAACGCCGCGCAGCGCCTGCACCGCTTCAAAGTTCCGGCACAGCCCGGTGCATTTTACCAGTTCTTCATTCATCATTCTTTTCCCTTTCCGCCTGCGCCATATCCGCGGCCTCGCCGCGGGAATAGCCCAGCGCTCCCATTTCCTTGAAAAAGTTTTCCGTGCATTCCACGGCCAGCCGCCGCCGCATCTCCTCGAGCGCCCCGGCGTTTTCCGTCACGGTGCGGCCGAGCGTCCGGTTCGTTGTGACGAGTCCGAGCGTTTCAAGCTGCGTGATCGCGCGCTGCATCGTGTTCGGATTCACGCCGAGCTGGGCCCCATACTCCCTCACTGACGGGATACGGCCGTCCGGGACAAGCGCTCCTGAAAGCACCTGGTCGCAAATCGTGTCGTAAATCTGAAGATATATCGGTCTGTTCACATCAAATTCCATAATACTAATGTTTTATCGTTTTCAGTCTGAAGAACACGGCGCAAGCTAATGCGGAGACTACCAGGATATCCCAAAGCGTCGCTGCCACATTGGCGAAAGGCACTGCCCAGGAGATGAAATCCGGATCCGTAAGATATTTGCCTGCAAACAGTTGGCTCCACTTCATCAAAGTATCCATATCTATAAGTCCGGTCGTGAACAGCAGTCCGAAAAGCATGCTCATAACCATATTGAACCCTATGAATATCAGTATCGGATAGAGAATCTTATGCTTCTTGAAGAGCAATGCGCCGAGCAGGAAGAACAGGATGGCGAAAGCGAACTGCATGTAGATCGAGAACATGCTCACCCTGATAGGGGAATCAGTGGTGTAGGCGAAGGAAGCGATCCGGGTCAATGCATCTGTGAATGATGCTGCAAGTGTTCCGCCGCAACTGCTGTCACACAGGCAAATCAGTCCGTCAGCCGCAAGATATATTCCGACGAAGATTGCAGGAACGATTATCAATGTATTCAACATCATTGACAGAAATTTCTCCAATGTCGAAGCCGGTATCATCAGCAGCATCGATCCTGCGCGTTTTTCGGTGATGTAGCCGTAAACATTTTTAGGATACGTTATGAAGAGCACGACTGCGACGAAGCAGAAAACTGAGACTCTGAATGTCAGACCAGGCGTTCCCCATTCCTGACTGAAAATAAGTGAGTAACAGAGAGTTATCACATAGAGGATAACCGGGGCGAGCGACATCAGCATGAGCGTAAGTCCGTATGATGATGTCCATCTCTTGAAGTCATATTTGAAGAATCGGCCGAAACGGCTGAATGAAAATGTATTGTTCATGGCGATATGTGTTACAATGTTTCGGCAAACAGGCCTTTTATGAATTCTTTATTATGGTGAACCGCATTGAAAAGAGCCTCGATATTCACCTTGCTGTCAGCGCCTTCCGCATTAGGATAGACCTGAATGAAGCCGCCAGGAAGCTGCTCACTGTAAAGCGATTCCGGATGGAGCTGCGTGCCGTAGTCGAAATAAAGTTTGCGGGAAATCTCCTCGAGACTGGCATTGAGCAGGACATCCTGGCGGTCAAGAATGATGATCGGGTCAATGATGTTCTCCAAGTCCCTTACCTGGTGGGTGGATATGACTATCGTGGAGTCCTCACCGGTGTATTTCATCAATGCGCTCCTGAACTGCGCCTTGGACGGGATGTCGAGCCCGTTGGTAGGCTCGTCCAGGAACAGATACTTGCAGCCAAGTGCCAAGGCCAATGATATATAGGTCTTCTTAAGCTGGCCGGTGGACATTTCGCTCATCTTCTTGTCCGAGGTATTCTCGAAGAGTTCCATTATTTCCTCGAACGTGTCCTGTTTGTAATTCGGCCAGAATTCTCCCGTAATCCGCGCATATTCAGCAGCTTTCATCGGAACCGGCAGCATTTCGTCAGCAAGGTAGAACTGATTTTCCAGCACCTGCGGTGTGCGGCTGTAGGGAGCCGAACCGTCAATATCAATGTTTCCCTGCAATGGTTTCTTCAGTCCTGCAAGCAATGTGAGCAGAGTGGTCTTGCCCACTCCGTTCTCACCGAGGAGTCCGTAGATTTTCCCGGGCTCCAGGTTCATGGTTATGTTTTTCAGTACGGGTACTTGTCCGTAGCTGAAACCTAATTTTTCAATTCGTATCATAGTGTATGAGTTTATTAGTGCACTGCAAAGATATGGTAAGTTTTTTATTTTTGCAATAGTTTTATGAGGTAAAATCTCATATTTTATATTGTAATTTACATTTTGGCAATTTTCGACAAAATTATACACCTTATACTTCCTGTTAGTGCTTTTCAATTCCTTACTCATCTATCCACTTTGTTCCGATTCACATTCATTTACTTCCACCTGCACCATATTCTCCCGCAATATCTTCTCCACTTTCTCAGTATTCGCTTCTATCATCACTTTCAATATGTAATCGGCGGTCACTTCCACCGGATTTGGATTATGAAATCGATAGTTCAGTTTTCTTTTCGCCACGGTGAAGTTTCCACCTCCTCCCTGCTCACTCTTTGTCCATTACTATGAAAATTCCTCCTGAAATAGTCCTAGATTTTCAGAATGTTTTTTATAGTCTGCATATTGTCATTTGCCATGGCTTCTCGTCTGCTGACTCCATCAATTTTTACCGGAATACATCTTTCCAGAATTCTGTCATAAATTCTTTTCTTCTCAATTTTTGTCTCTTGTTTTAATTGTGCTAAAGGAAGATTTGTTGTGATAATCAAAGGTTTCCTCGATCGATATCTCCAATCAATCACACTGAAAATATTTTCTAATGCATACTCACTGCTCCGTTCTACACCAAGATCATCAATAATTAAAAGCTCATATCCATTCAATGATCTGATGTATTCTGTCTTATCTTCAGCTGCGAACAGATCATTTAATATAGTATTGAAATTTGTCATTTTCACGGTAACTTCTTGTTCCAGCAATGCGTTTGCAATACAGGCAGCCAGATAACTTTTTCCTGTTCCAACTGGTCCCCAGAACAAATATCCCATATGGTTTTGCTTCATTTTTTGCCAGTTTGTTACATATTCTTCTGCGATTCTTATAACGCCACTATCTCTTTCTACATTTTGAAATGTAAATCCCTCCATTTCTTTTTCCTCAAAGCAGATTTTCTTATTTCTTGCGATTAGCTCCCGATGCTCTTTTTCTTTATAATATTGTGCCTCTTCTGCATATGCCTTCCTTTCACACGCACACTGCCTGTGATGCTTTCTCATTTCAAGCAAAGAACCTTTTGGATAAAATGCTTCTACGGGTTCTTTACAAACAGTACAATGCATCAATCCATCTGCGCCTAAATATGTTTGTATCTCATACATCACAGGCTTTCTCCCTCCCCACACTCATAATTCATCTTTTGATTCTTTATACTGTAACTACTTACTCCATACTTATTACTTGAGTTATTTTTCTCTATTACTTTATTAGATGCCGTATTTATATCCTTCGTAGAGTTATCATTCTGACCATATGAAAGCTCATTTTTAAACTCTCTATCGGCTTTCTTTATATCTGTCTGTAATTGTACCTTTCCAGAAACCTCTACTTTGTCTGGTATCATTACATACATATGTCTTGGTTTTGAAAATCCACCAAATTTCCGAATTAGCAGTCCTGCATCATCTAGTTCTTTCAAAGCCTTTTTAACAGAAGATTTGCACTTCCCGGTTTTCTGTGATAGTTCTTCAATTGGAAATATTGCATATACTCTTCCATCCTCATCTGTCCAATTATTCTTTCGTGATATTCTCGCCCGGTCATACAACAGCATATAAATACTTCTTGCATTCTGACTTAGCTGTAATTCCAGCAAGAATTTTGGAAATTGATAATACTGTATCTGCCGCTCCTGCTCATTCATGTACAAATATTTCATTTGTTTCTTCCTCACCTTCTCAATATTTGAGGAAATATATTTTTGAATTTTATATCCACAAAAATTTATCCCTCTATATATACAAAGGGAGAGGGCATAAAATACAGCCCCCTCATCAGAATTTTTTTAATTTTTTCATAATTTCATTACTGTGCATCCCAAAATTTCACATAATCTTAAAGATAAGCAGAGAACCAATTAAGGTACTGTAATCCCTAGTGAATCTCGCTCATTGTTATTTCTTTCTTCTTTTTAATCTGAATTTTTATACAAGAGCAAGATTCACCTGTGTTTAACAAGTTTATTTTTGATGAATCTTCTATTTTCATCCTCTTGATTCAATTTCATCTTCATCTAATTAGCTTCCATCAAAGATTTCCGCACTATTTACATGATATTTTCTTTCAAAATTTTCAAAAAAAGCACCTGGCTTCTGCCAG
>ERZ779890.3039-NODE-3039-length-15360-cov-2.705194_pt1 | contig 15360 bp, 18 predicted proteins | sample MGYA00511553_ERZ779890 | MGnify/ENA primary metagenome ERZ779890 (study PRJEB29588, sample SAMEA2152064) | human gut metagenome | biome: human gut; feature: human-associated habitat; material: faeces | place: Denmark | collected 2008/2010 ...
CTCCTCTCACTTTCTATATATATTATACCATATATTTAGAAAAAATTCAAGTTTGGGATTAACACTTATCCAGAAGGTCAAGCCACTTCTTGGCATTGAGATAAGAAAAGGCCCAGGTGAAGAAATCAGTATTATCACCATTCATCTTCTGGTCGTAGGCCCAGAACAAGTAGCTCTTGATGGAATAAGATTTGACCATGAAGGCCCAATTGCGTCGAGTCTGAGACCATGAATCCAATTGACGATAAGAAGAGAACAAAGAATTGAAAATACTTTGCGCGCGGTCTGCTAAATTGCGCATAGAATTAGACAATTCCTCTATCTGCTCCTTCAACTCAGGACAATAGGCCAGCAATTCACTAACTTCCCCTTTGATAATCACTTCCACCAGCCGCGCGCGAGTAGGCGCAAAAGTGGTCCGGAAATAGTGTGCAGTGATGTAGTAAGGAGACTTGATTTTTACTCGATGAAAGTTGGAATCACACACGACGTATCCCTCCTCGTCGTGAGGAAGTTTCTCAGCCGCGTGACATACCTCTTCATAAGTATTGAGAGCATAAAGCTTCGGGTGAGGAAGAGCCTGAGAACAGTAAGAACTACCAGGAAGCTTTTCCTCTCCAGAAAAATTGTCCCTCCACCCAAGAAAATAAACCCTATACTCTTCGTACTTCACCACTACTCGATTTAGAGGAGAAGTAAGTTCAAAGTAATAGGTGCTTCCCTTGTCGAGTTGCGAATAGAAATCAGAAATGGCGAGGTTCTCCTCCCTCAATGTTTTCTTCAGCGCAAAAGAGAATAAATCTCCAAAAGTTGAAAAACCACCAACACCTAACTCCGCATCAAAGGCATCAATAGTGCCGCTGGTCGATGCACACCACATATAACGGTCCCAGTCAAAAAATACCCGAATTAGGCTTCCATCAATCTTCTGCTGGACAGTTGCCTTAGCCCAGTCAATTTTGTCCAGGTCGGAGTTTGCCTCTTCTGCATTCATAAACTTATCCATTGCACGACACACAACTTCCCAAGTTCCCTCTCGCAGAATCAAGCCACGGCACTCACGCACGAGTTTAAGAGAGAAGTCAGACTTCACGTGGGAATAATTGAACATGATGAGACCATTCTTCCGCTTGATTTCCAGATTATAAGGAGCAGAAGTAAGCAAACTTTCCCAGTAATGATGCTGTCTGATAAACTTGTGAATTTCAATTTCGTACATATTTCTCTCCTTTCTCAGCAAGCACCGTAAAACTGCGCAGTCAGAGGATTACGTTCGCAGCCTTCCTCTTCTAACGCCGCCACAGTTCGATATACCATCCGACCATTTTGTCCCTTGGTCTTTACAATGAACCCCATATCCACAAACTTAGACATCACTCGCGCGAGTTTTTGAGTAGTTACACCAGCGAGAAGTGGCTCACCCTGAATAATCTCTTCCAAATTCAGCGCGCGGTCTGCCTCAGCCAGTTTCACCATGACACATCCCTCAATCAGAGCATCGAACTCAGCGGGATACTTGGACTTACGACTGTACATATCAAATCCCCTTTCTCATTTTATATATATATTATACCACATATTTCCCAAAATTTCAAATTAGAAAAGGAGAGGAGCTATTGCCCCTCTCCTTCCTCTATATTATCGGGTTCCGGAGGAATTGATCCTCTAGCGGTCATGCCATCGCAGGGGATATCCATATCTTGGCCGTACACACAAAGCCAATAGATAAGTACCTCGCGCGGAACCTCGGTTCCACAGTAATTGCTAGCTAGTTATAATAAAGTGTTCTTGTCAATGTATCTCATTTACAGCCTTCCAATCATATCTCCCACAAATTGTTCGAAGTTCTTGAGTAGTTTTGCCTTGATGTGGATTCCATCAAGAGCAGCTTGTTTTTGTTCTGCCCAGTCAGCACCAGTCCACCGGTAAGAACCTTTGGGATTACCAGTTGGATAAAGAATGTTAGGTTCTTTATAGGACAAAGTGACTCTGAATAGGTCTTTGTAGTCATATTTCTCACTGTCTTCAAATGCTTCTGCCAACAACCAGAGTATACAAGACAGTGGTACATAGATCCCATTCAAGTACATTAGATGAAGAGTCTGCACACCACGCGGCATTGCTTTTCCCACTGTAAATACGTCATCGAATAGTAGGCGCGCAATGTCAGAAGAAAGTGCCATGATGGCGTCTTCTCGATATTCACCATTCTCTAATGCGGCACCTTGAAGAGTATTGGCAATTGCACCAACCAGAGTATTAGAACCAGTAGATTTCATAACAGCGCTATATTTACCAAGTGTTAGATCGCTAACGGCGCCAAAACCTTTGAAGTCAGCATTCTGTCCCCAGTCCTTAGCATTCACATATACAAGATAGCCCTTCTTCAATTTCTCCAATCGTCTAGCAATCATCTGTGCGCGCTTTCGATTGGCTTCACGAGATTTGTCGCCTTTTTCTATGTCGAAATCTTTCATTATCTTATCCACATTCACATCAAAAGTCAGCACAAAGTCAGGACGGCTTCCAGTGGGGCCAGTCCAACCGGTCTGGAAAGAATAATTCTTCCCATTCAGCGCGACTGCCGCCTCTGCCATGCACTTACCTAAAACTTCTGCCATGATACCTCTTTGAGTGCCTTTGCCAAGTACTTTAGCAACGGTCTTAGCTTTCTCGCCCTTTGCTCCTTTGCGGTAGTTGGAAAACTTGTAGCCATTTTTGAACTCTTCGATTAGGTCTTTCTTGAGAGCATTTATACCCAAATTCTCTTTCATTTGCTCGATAATAAAGTCTTTGGTCGTGCGATCACTTTCTAGATAACCACGCAATTCAGCAAAGGGGTCGGACTTATCATCTTTTCGATTGGTAATGCGAGAAGACAGCGCCGCATCGAGTGCTTCTTCTACAATTCTATCCATATTGGCAGAAGAGAACTCGGCTTCAAATGCTTCTTCTGGTGTTGCTCCTCTGGCAATTCTGCCGCTGACTCGGTTTTTGATACCATCCCAGTTATTCTGAACAGCAGTAATCATATAAGATGGAAGCACTTGGGTAATAGTAGGCTTCACATTTTTGGTTATACCCTTTTCTGCATTACCTATTTCCAAGTTCACATTCCGTTCAAATACATCCTTCAGTGAAAGCGCATAGTTGAAAGCCATAGTGATTTGTTTACCAATGTCTTTGGAGTACATATCCTTCACGGGGATGTCAACGTCGAAATAGTCGTGTAATAGGCCAACTTCCTTCTTTGCTTCCATCATTGCTTGCGCGCGCAGTGAGCTTGCTAGTTTGCGTATCAGTGCACCGGTCTCAGTGTCATCTTTTCCAAATACAGTGCGTGCCTCTGCTTTGATATCATCATAGGCACGCCGTTGAACAGTACCAGGGTCATAGTCAGCTAATTGCTGGTAGTAAACATATTTGGAGCGCAAGCTTCGAGAATGGGAGAGGAGGTTGGAAGAGGACAATAGTTGTGCCATAAAATACCTCCTTTTGGGAAATTAGTCGTCGAGTAGGTCAGCCAATTGGGCCACTTTAGAACGTTCAGATTTCTTTAGATTCACATATCCAAAATACTCATTGCCAATCAGACGTTCCACCATGGTTTCAAGGCCTTGAGAGCGTTCAAAAATAGTGCGGTCTTTCTGTTTGAAGTCGCCGTCCATGACGAGTTGAGTACCCTCGTCAACACGACCCATAATGAGTTGGATGTGTTGCTTAGTTAGATTCTCACTTTCCATAGAGTAGAGAATAGAATTGCGAATACTGCGACCGCGAAGAAACCCTAGTGGAATGACTTCGAGCTTGCCGGAATCAATGAGCATTTTTAGCCCTTCAATGCCACCGCAATGGTCAGCAAAAGGCATGACATAGGGAAGCGTTTTTTGGTCGCTATCTCCCGGGAGGCTTCCAAGAGGATCAGTATCTTTCACTTGAACATTATTTCGAATAAATACAATCTTTTCAAACTGATTCTTCTGAATTGCTTCAAGCGCCCAGTTGATGACAAGCATTGACTTACCTACACCGAACTTTCCTGTCAATAATTTGATAGGCACTTCAGACTTCAGCAAGTCCATAGCACAATACTGTTCCGGATTTCGAGGCTTGATAACCCCGCAGAAATCACTTTTGAAACTCGGGAAGGGGACTTTTCGCAAAATCCCATCCTTCTTCTGGTAATAATCCACAACTTCGTCCGAACCAACCGCGCGCAGTGTGAGGTACTGGTTCTCCACCATCTGTCTACACAGTACTTCTCCATTGCTTTCATAGAAGTCAGCTAGTTCCTCGTTGTTCAAGTTCACTTCGTAAATGCCAGTGTAGTCCATTAGTGCCTCCTCACAGCAATTCATCAATGTCTTCCAGAACTTTATCACACACGCCTTTTTCCAGCGCTTCGTCCTTTCTGACATACCATTCAGTAATAATGTTCTCTGCAATTTCTTCCTCTGTGTAGTGAGTGGAGTTCTTCAATAGATTACTCAACTCTTCCACTTGGCCTTGATAATCTTGAATGGCCGCCATGACTTCTGCATAACTTCCGCCGAGATTAGAGCTTCCCTGATGGAATACAAAGTAAGAATGGGGAAGCATATAGCGCTTGTGACAAGACAGGTAAATATACGCCGCCGCAGAACAGCACGCTCCCAGATTGATGGCAATAACTGGTGTTTTGCTCATGTGAATGGTATCAATGAGAGTATAGTTCACGTCAAGACTACCGCCTGGACTATTGATATAGAACTTTATAGGAGTTCTTTCTTCAACAGGAATGTCTTTGTCTTCCCGATTCCATTCGATAATCTTACTCACAAAGTCAAGTAGATTCTCATCCACTTCGCCGATAAGACTATAGGCGCGGTTATCGAGGTCTTTGTAATACTGCAAGAGCCCCGCATCAGGAAGTTGGTAATTCGCGCTATTTGGTATAGAAATGAAGAGATTATCAGCCATTTCTTCTACCTCCTTTTAGATTTGGAAAACACTCGTCTTCCAGATATAGGTAAGTAGATTTTCGGATTCAAAAATCTACTTATTTCAGAACAGTATGTAAGAAAAAGAGAGAGCAGGCGCGCCGCTCTCTCTTCGTAGGGGACTATATTAGTCATTGCCGCTCTCAAGGCGGTCAAACATATCTGCAATGGTGGGGAATTCCTCTGCCAACTTCTTCATGGGAGCAATATTGCGATACTCGTGAATGAAGCGCTGGAAGATGGGATTGCGGATGTTGATGGAGTAGAAGGGACGGTACACCTTAAGAGTATTCTGCACACAATGCTCCATATCAGCCTCGCACTCCTCACACGGACAATCAGAATCGCAATCACTCGCGCCGCAACAAACACAGGAATCATTATTCCCATTCCAGGCATCATCCCAAGCTTCCAGGCACTGCTCAGCATAGGCATCGTCCTCTTCCATGCAGTTGCACATCTCTTCAATGTACTTCTCGGCAATGTCGCCAATAAGGTCACGATCGAACTCGTACTTCACACCGTAAGTGTCCTCAATCTTTTCGGCCAGGTCAAACGCATCTCTTGCCTTCTGCATAGCAAAAGCCATGTAGGCACAAGCAAAGCCGAGAATGTCGTTGATGTTATTGTAGAGTTCATCGGCCTTGGCCTCGTTCTCAGCCTCATGTTCAGCACGGAGCAGTTCTGCCTCAGTGTTGAAAAGTGCATTCAGCTTCTCAGAAAAATACTTCATAATAGTTCTCCTTTTCTATTTTGTTTTTATAATGGCGCGGGAAGTACTATTGAAAGATTAACAGTCTTTTTAATAGAAAGGAACTTCCTATGCGCTTTCACACCATGGCGCGGAGAGTGAGTAAAATCCAATGTTTAGTATAGAATAAAGGAACTCTCTATGCGCCCATATTTCGGAGCGAGCGGTATATTTTATCCTATTATATTCCTTTCAAGTAAAGGAACCGCTTATGCTCCCAACTCAAAGGCGGATGGTACATAAAAGCCAATTATAGAGGAACCATCTATGCCTTCTAAAATGGCGGGGAGTGTCTGTCAATCAAGCGCCAGCAGAGAGCTTTCACCGAAGCTCCAGCTCTTGCGCCGGCAATAATTTATGTCAAAAGGAACTCCCTATGCCAATTTACTTACTTATCCAGTGAATCCACCAGGTCAATAAGAGTAGTACGAGTAAGCGCACTAGGCGTCAAATCCACAACCTGTGCCTTCTCTTCGTCGGTCAACTGCTCATATCCACTCTCAGTTACAACTCGTGCGCCCGCCATAAGGAGTAAAACACGAAGAGACATAGAAGTGGAAGTACGGGCATACAGCGCATCCATGTATTCACGATACTTGGAGCGGTCAGGAATAATACCGTTATTTAACTCGCCGCCATAGAAGTAGAAGGTATTCCTATGTCCAAAACCAATAGTCTGGGAGTTAGTATCCTTGAACTTCAGGTCGATGGGAGGCAAGAGAGTCTTAGAGATGTCGATGGGGCAGGTAGCAGGCGGACCCCACATTCCCCGTGTAGAAGCTTCAAACCGACTTTCCGTGCAAATAAACTTGAAGGGAACATCAGGCATCCCAGTGAAGTTGTTCGCACTAAGAATGTAAGGTTCATCAAGCTTGGAGTAATTGGCATAAAATGCCTCCGCAGCACCGTTGGTCGCATCGGTCATATCGCCAGAATAAAGAACTGTTCGCTCTCCATCTCGATAGCTTCCGTTCCAACCAAAAGCATTAGACGGAGTAGTCAGATGAAGATCGAGGTCAGTGCGTTCATTCTTATAATTCTCCCAGAAAATGCCCAAGCTCACAGTATTAGGGAAGCTGAACTTTGTTCCATAAGGAATATTCCCAATGAACTGCTTCTCAGACACCGGTGCGCAGTAGTCAATGTAGGAAGGAATGAAGAAAATCTTACCGTCCAGTTTATGATTGGTACGATTACACAATTCCTGGACTAAAACCTCATCCATGACATCTGCACCGACAAAACCAACAGTGCGGTCTTTGCCTTCCTCAAGGTGAATCTTACCATTGCGGATATTATAGGCTTCGATTACACTACCCTGACAAATCCGATTCATATTGGTAAAATTACGAACCTTGATAAGTTCCCGCATGGACATTTTCTCAATGACCTTCTTGGCTTTCCCATTCTCGCCCTGATAAAACAGATTGCTCAGGTTGGCCACACGCAGATCAGACATCGGCTTATGGTAGATATCTGCCAACCGCCGAATTTTGTTGATATAACTTGCCGTATCAGGCGTCTTAAAAGCCAGGTAAATGGGCTTGAGCCGCAGGAAATTCCGAGCCAATTTGGATAGATTGGCTTTCTGGAAGCCAGTCAGCACAAAACGTGCAATCTGCCCGTCTTTCATCACATACTTGATGGTCTTGATGGTCTTCTTGTTCTTAATAACAAGAGTAGAACCAATAGACCGATAAAGTAGATAACGAACAAACTCATCCTCGTCCTCAGGATACAGGTTCTTCACCGTGTACAGCAGAGTACGCAGTTCGTTAGACTTCACCTTCTCGGGCAAAAGAGTAGTGTTCATGCAATAGGTGTTATAAAACACCATATCATTTTTGTGAGGAGCAGCCACAGTGGTGAGAGTATGCTCAACGATGTCATTGGCAACTTCGGCATCCACCACGCGCATAATAGTCAGAGACTCCACGGGCAGAGGCTGATTATCAGGGAACTGAAAACTCTCCGTCGGGACAACAGGCGCGGCACTGAGTCCGAAAGCTTCACGCCCATAAGTAGACAGATAATGAAGTACCTGCTCTACAATCAACTGACGATAATCAGCATTAGCAACCTTGTCCCAGGTAGCATGGAAGGGATTGTTCAGCCGGTTGCTAACCTCATAGCGGTCACAGATAGCTTCCATAAGCCGCACGCTAATATAACCAGAGAAGGGGTCGTTGTTCTCGTCAAGAAGAAGAATGCCCTTTCTCAGTAACTCTGTGAAACTACGATAATTCTCCGTCATGGCAACAACATCCTCATCGTCCCACATCACCACATTATCCAGAGCCAGAAGTGCTTTCTGAAATTCAAGACTTGTCTTCTCCATAACCATACTCCTTTTATCTCAAAAATTTTATAGTAGAAAGGGGAGGCCCAGTACGAGGCCCTGAGCCAAGGCCAATAGAAAAGGAAAGGGGAGGCAGTTTAGGTTTATGTTGTCGTCCGATACTGCCAAACTCGACAATGGAGCGCCATAGGAGGATTGAACTCCCGACTACTGCTTGGAAGGCAGTCATGTTACCATTACACCAATGGCGCAGATGGAGCGCTTTTTCGTCCTGTAAACCTGTAAACCAGGGCGTCTGGCATTAGCGCTCTGACAAGCCAGCTTTTATTTTGAGAAGTTAGTTGCCCAACTGCTCAAATTGTTCAAGAAAGTCTTCAACAGGAATATATGTTAGGATGCCAGAGTTGCCATTGGGTTTCACTTCGCTAACAAGGATAAAATCCACTCCATCGTTGTCATCGAAGGGAGCACACATACCCACGCATTTGAATACTCGGGGAGAGTCTCCAAAGCGGTAGAAGCAACCAAAATTGATATCCATTTAGTTTCTCCTTTCTCAACTTTCTGAATATATTATACCATAGGTTTGAAGAAATTTCAAATTTCAAATTTTAAGATTGAAATTTAGGAAAAATCTTCTAAAACCGCACGGTCGACGGGGTTGTAGTAATAAGGAAGAGAATCAAGGCGCAGAGTGAATGAAGGGTGGACTTCAGCAGGGAAACAGTCCATGCAATCATCGGCCACTTCGCCACAGGGGAATTCATGGAGCTCTCCATCCTCACCGCAGAGAATAGACATCATGCCAATCCGACTCGTGAAAACCTGAATATTGGACAGGTCATTATCGTTATACCAAGCAGGGGTTAGCTCGATTGGGTCACCAGTAATGGCTTCACAATCTACCCGAAGTTCCTCCCAATTAGGAATATGAACATAAGATTTCGCAGCCCCGATTTTAGACAGTTTCAGGTGACTTTCAATGTTCTGGCCTCTCTTCACAATATCCCTACACCAGTTATCACAGTACTGACTGGACAGACTCCCTAAATACTGAGGTTCCTTCTCATTGATATCGCCAATGGAAAAAAGACCCAGCAAACGTGTCGCGCCATCGACATTAGCCATAACGCGATAAGGACGCCAGTGACCATCGAGATTGAGGTAGATAATCTCACCAGGCTGAACTTTATCATCCGCACGAGACTTGCAAAACTCCTGCGGGACTTCAAAAGGATGAGGAATTGGTGTAGTAGGCATATCAAATGTGTTATACACATTGCTGGAACTATCGGGCTTGTAGTAACCAACCGACGTGTTTACCTTCGTCATGTTCTCGTCCGGACACGCCTTCACCAGGGGCTCGTTCGACTTATCTGCGTCTGGCTTATTTTCCATCTCTTTGGTAATGTAGTCTTCCAGCACCCGAGTTCTCAGACGGAAATAAGCCTCACGCAGAATAGGCACAACTTCCTCCGAAGAATGTGCTCGTCTAACTCGCTCGTCCATTTCGCTAAACGCTTCGCACAAGTCATCCAGAGTAATACTCTCCATCGTGATATCGGTCACGCAATCAATCTTCTTCATAGTTTTTCTCCTCTCCTTTCCAAAACTCGGACCTCGCGCAAACTAATTCAACCAATATATAAAGTAGTCGAGATTGTTTAGTCTGCGCGAGGTGGGCTTATTACTTACTCACCATTGGTACACTCGGCACATGGGCCGGCTGGCCACCCGCTCTCTCCATCCGCTTACGAACAGCCTTCTTAGCCTTCTCAAGCTCACTAGGGTCAAGCGCCTTCAGGTCAATATCCCGATACCAGCCCAGGCCGAAGTCCACAAATCGAACCAGGTTCCGGAACATCTTGCTATCGGGGTCAATGGCTTTTACCATGCCAATCCCATTCTTGTCACTAACGACAATATCTCCAACCTTGAAACTCATATCAGTTCTCCTTTTCAAAATAGTGGCAACTTTTTAGAAGTGAGGTCGCCTACTCACTTTGCGTTTTATTTGGATGTTCCGCCGAACAGCCTTCTAACGAGAAGGCCCGAAGCCATCTCTGACTTTCTGTAATTATTATAGCAAAGTTTTTAGAAGTTTTCAAATTTTAGTGCGTCACATCGGTCAAATAGTCCTCAAGCCAATTCCGCAGACAAGCGGCCTCGGTATAATCAAGAATGAATGGAGCCGCTGCGCCGTGTTCGGTGAATAGGCGAAGTTCGACTTTCTTGTTGCTGTTTACGCCAAAGAAGGCCATCTGATTGGGGAAATTATCCTCGTCTCCGGCATAGTTATAAATCTCTAAGGGATTACGAATCATCCTCATTCCTCTCCTTGTGTTTCTGTTTTCTGCTATACTCACGAGAAGAAGAATGAATATGGCATTTCTTCCGCAAAGCCATCCAGGCTTGAAGTTGCTCAGAAGTCATTTTGGTTTTATTCTTTTTAGACTTATCCATTCTTCTCTCCTCCTTCATTTTCTACATATATAATACTACAATTTTGCTTCAAAATCAAATTTTAAAGGGCGCACCCACTCAACAGTAGGTGCGCCCTCGGTTTTTAATTTTCGGGTTCTACAGGCTCTTCAGGCTCCTTGATTGCCTCAATAGTCAATTCCAACTGACCCAGAGCCGCTCTACGAAGTTCATCAATCAGTTCGTCGCTTAGCTCAATACCTAGCTTACCAAGCTCGGTCTTAGCCATATCATTCACGTACTGCTTGGCATCTTCGATTTTGTCACCCAGCTTCAGTCGATAAGCCGAAGAAACCAGGTCACGAATCAATCCGCGCGCCGTTTCAAGTTGGGCATCAGTGAGTTGAAGGCCAGCCTTTTCACTCATCTTCTGAATCTTGTCAATCCACTCCCGCATCAGGGGGACGAGATACTTTCGGGCCAAAATGCCTGCTCCCGCAATGAAAGCCAGAATAATAAACTTCAGGGCTTCGGTAAGACACTGCTGAAAAATTTCCATATACAATTCTCCTCTCAAAATTTGATTTCAATGTAGTTGGGTCGCTTTTTCAGGGGAAGTTCATCCCCTAGGTGATTCCATGCGCATTTCTTGCATTCTTTGGGTGGGCGGTCTCCATGTTCGAGTTTGGAGACGAGTTCATCACATCGCGCACAAGTATAGCAGGTGTAGGTGGTCATGCGTCCCACTTATCGGCGAAGACCTTGGTAATGGAGACGACTTCACACGAGTCGATAATTTCGCCTTTTGCTTTCTTGTCGTAATGTTTATAGGCCGCTTGTGACACATCATACCCGTTCTGAACGCCCTTCTCGCGCTCTTCCCGAATAAACTGCTCTGCTTCTTCCTTGGTCTCTGCTCGATAGGTTTCAACTGTGGTCAACTTGAACATTTGAGATACTTCCTTTTTATTTATTAGTGAATACTCACTTTTATTCCTTTTCAATGAGCGCACGCCATGTGGCTTCTGTCGCCACACCAGACGGGGATAACCCAGCCGACTTCTGGAAGGTCTTGAGAGCTTCCAGTGTGCCAGAACCAAAATCGCCATCCAGCCCGTTAGTAGACAGACCGCGCGCAGCAAGTAGATGCTGAAGAATTAGTACCGAAGTTCCTTTGTGACCCTTGCACAGAACCGGTACTCGAATTGTCGGACGCTTGTAGGTAACAGCACTAATAGATGGACTAGTAGTCGGACTGGTAGTTGTGCTCTGCTTACTTAGCGCACTTGCTGCGGCCTTATAGTCCGGCAGACAATAGCCCCGAATATACCGTCCATTCACCGTCATACTACGAGTTCCTACCTGTCTCGGTGTTCCCATATTGCCTTCCAACACGGTCATAAACGTTCCATTGATAGTAATAATCATTCCCACGTGGTCGGGCGCACCAGTGTTGTTGGTGGTAGCGTAGTTAGACCTAGAGTCCTCCCAGTCATACATAATAAGGTCACCAATTCGAGGGGTATAAGCATCATTCTCTTCCCAACGCCCGGCCTCTTTATATAATTCAATCATTCGACTGCAACTACACTCAGGGTAAATATAATCTTGCAACCCGCACAAATATCCAATCGCGCTTACGGTCGCTGCACACCAGGCATCGGTATACGACATCTTGTATCCAGCGGGCAGTGGAGTAATGGAATTATAAGTATCAATGAGATACTTGTGCTTTGTTCCCCCTTTCTGCGCGCCTTTGTATTCCTTGAACTTATCAACTACTTGCTGGCGCAATTCTTTCTCTGTCATTCCTTTCCCTCCAAAATTGTAATTTCACAGCATTTTGTTCTAACCAATTTAGAACAGTTTGACATGGGTGCTGTGTGAATGATATCACACGATAGTTATCCAACACCCAGTCAGTTAGGTCGAAGTTCACTAAATGAGTTCCGTAATAAAGCCAATGCTTCCCATCCCGATGATAATGTGACATTTGATTAAAAATCTGTCCATTAGAATAGAAATCATTCGCTCCGAAGGCTTCTAACTTATCGAATTTGAGAGTTCTATTCAGAATCCAGGTCTCGCCCAATAGGCGCGCATTCTAAAGAGTATCTAGGGTCAAAGTGGCTAAGGCTTCACGCGAAGCAGGTGAGAAAGAACTTAGCCAGTCAAGCACAGGTGTGCTGGACTGCAGGCAAGCTTCCAGTACACGATTCTGCCTAGCCAACTCTGACTCCGGCTTGCATACCGGCGCCTTATATCCCACATCTATAATCTCATAATTCGTTTTTGTATATCTTCGCGGAACTACATCCATTTTGTCCTCCTCCTAAAATCAAAGGAGAGCACAGAGGTCAAACTCCATGCTCTCCCTCTTTACTAAGAATAGTATATCAAAAGTTTGAGAAAAATTCAAATTTTGGAAAGTGCCTTACGAGTTGCAGGACCAACAATTCCATCGGCGACAAGACCATTCTTACGTTGAAAAGCAATTACTTGCTTTTTGGTATTTGTTCCAAAAATTCCATCAACAGTGCCGCAAGGATAACCAAGCTTATTCAAATGCCACTGTAGCCATCTCACACCTTCTCCACGAGAACCGAACCTGAGATTCACTACCGGCGCTTTGTAAGGGCAAGTAGTAGTGGTGGTCTTTGTATACACACAAATCCAATTAGCTACTTTGCGCGAGGAGGTTACACGAGCGCCTTTGAAATCGCCCTGGGAACTACCACCGCCATCAAGCATGAGTGCAGATACTGCACCTGCATTGAGCATATATTGTTGAAGCTTCTCAGGGGACATGGCCGCAGAGGAGCCGTCTTTGGACACAAAGAGAAGCAGATTACCCTTGGCATCCAGCCCCATCGCAGTCCGGCCACGAGTTCCACCTACGTCGGAATTGTAGGATAGCTTGACTTTCTTACCATCTTTGAGAAGGCACACACAAGCAATTCCGTTTTTGTAGGAGGTCATGGATTTGGAATTGACAAGAACGGGGTCGTTGGTGTTCCAACAATACATGAAGTAGGTGTAGGGGTCATTCACATAGGTGACCCCATTCGCCCGCAGTTTACAGAGTGGCTTGGCTGTGGAGAAGTTATATAGACCTCCATTGAAAACGTAATCCGCACCGGTAGAGGCTTTGACTTGAGAGAGAGTTTTCTTGCAGGAGGTTTGGACGATGGAGATTTTGGTGATGGAAGTGAGAGGGATTTTGGAGTACATAGAGAGACCTCCTGGGGGAAGATTTCCCCTTTCCTTTTCTGAGATTATAGAACTTTGTTCCCCTTGACTTCATGCCACTTGCCGTCCATGAGAACAAAAGCAGCCATCTCGCCCATGTCATTATCGACGAGGCGTCCATTCTTGACCTGAACCACATCCAGAGAACCGGTGCCGGTGTCAAGATAGCAATAACCTTGAGCAGCCATTTCCGGGGTCAGTTTATTGCGGTTAGGGTCGAGCATGAGAGGAGAGCCAATTGCGGCGAGTTTGGCGTTGCACTCAGCAAGAGTGAGTTCGCCGTGAGCATAAGCGTTGATGATTTCAGTAGAATTCTTAAAAGTCTTCATAATAAAACACTCCCTTGTTTAATTTATTAAGGATAAGCAAAACTCCGATTTGCTCATGAACCAATACAATAAATAGTGCAATCCGACTTACTTGAAACCTATATATTGTGATTCGACTTTGCAAAACTCACATTTTGCTCAACCCTATAATTGATGTGATCCTTAAAGTCAATTAGGTGGACACAATGATGTCGCCATTTGCGTCAACCATTATGTCAGAAGGTAGAATGAACATTGGGCGCACAGCGTAATCGGTCGATGTCGGGGTATCCGATGAACTGTCGCCACCGGTATCCACAAACCAAACCAAACTACTGTTTCTTGGATTAGGAGAACGAGACCACCAGCCGGTCGCAGTATCATTGATAAATGCAACACAGTCACCCCTACCACCAAAGTATGCCAATTGTGTGCCATCATCCGGATAGAGAACAGAATATGGCGGGTTGGTGAAATTAAGTTCGCACATTGACGGGAGAAACACCCGGGTAGAGAGACCGTTGGTGCCACTTGCAACGGTGCCGTTATATCCATTGGCGAGATATGGAATTTTAACTTGTTTAATTAACCTACCAATGTCTAGCGAATTTAGAAACTCACCATTTAAGTAGGAATGGATTGAGCTATTTTCATATCTCTCGGACCCAGAACTGTTCCATTGCATTTTCTGATGGCCAGGAATCATCAAGAGCCACGTTCCATTGCAGCTATCATCGTAGAGTGATGAAGACGGTTTACCCTGTTGCACAACACGAAACGCCGTCCGTACGCCATTTACTTTGCAGTAAACAATGCTGCCGACTGAGAAGTCGCCGATAGCAGCATTTGTACCAAGAATGTTTCCATAAGCGTCTATCTCCACGTCTGGAGGCATCACAAATGCCGGTCGCAAATCTTGGTAGCTATCGCTAGAAGAATAACCAATAACACCCGAGTCAGCCACGTAACTAGTGGCGGAAGATGTAGTGGGTCGACACCAATAATTTGAGCTTTCAGACGTGTATAAACGGCGCCAATAGTACAATCCATGATCATATTTACCTGCTATCCTTTTTCCGATTGTTTCATTATCCAGACCGGTCGTATCACTCGTAACGGCGTCAAACCAATCCAGTTTTGCTCCATAGGTGAGAGCGTTAGTAGAAGTTAATTGCCCAAGTTCAGTTGTATTAAGCGGAAAGATTTTACGGGCAAGTCCGTTACTTCCAGTTAGATATGTGCCATCAAAATAAGGAATCTTGACTTCTTTAATAAGGGCGCGCACCTGTGGGGCCATTTTGGAGTAAAAGGAATTGTTGAGCTTAGTGTCAACGTCGCTGTCTTTATATCGCC